>LULR01000198.1_pt1 | contig 11093 bp, 9 predicted proteins | sample 729471 | NCBI WGS metagenome assembly LULR01 (sample SAMN03860284, study PRJNA289734) | marine metagenome | biome: seawater column; feature: ocean; material: water; isolation source: Red Sea water column Station 108 - depth 500m | place: Saudi Arabia: Red Sea | collected 2011-10-15 | depth 500 m
AGGTAGGGCTGTACGCTGAAGATCATTACGGCCATAAAAATGTAATGTTCCTTGATATAGAAGAAGGAAAGGTACCTCTAAGACCTATTGGCGCAGGCGGTATTGCGACAGACGGTATGCGTGAAACCATAGGAGGGCAAGCTGGGCAATTTAAGCCCTTGGCTTTTTTAGATTTTAAGAATCGTCATAGGTATTTTAATTTTATTAAATTTACCCAGGAATTCTCAGGAAAACCTCATTGTGAATTGGGCGTCGACTCTAGTTTATTACCTGAGGATTGTTATGAGTATGCAAATACCCCAGTTGAACTTTTTACTAAGCTCAATCAACTAAACTTCAAATCAATAGTTATACCGCATGGAAATACTTGGGGTTTATATTCGCCGCCATTAACAAGTCTAGACAAACAGTTACAGGAAGGTTTTCACGATGAAAATTTACAAATCCTCTTTGAAGTTATGTCTGGTCATGGGAACTCAGAAGAATACAGGTCTTGGAGAGCAGCAATAATAAATGAAGATGGGTCATTTAGATGTCCTGAACCTACCAACGACTACTTACCTAGTTGTTGGAGAGCAGGGGAGATCATTGCGGAAAGATGTTTAAGTGAGGGAAACTCAGAATCCCTATGTAAAATAAGAGAACTTGATGCTCGACAGAACTATTTAGCTTTAGGCTCATCAGGCTATCTAGCTATACCGGGAGCTGAAATTGAAGATTGGTATGATTCTGGTCAGTGTAAGGATTGTTTTATTCCTTCATTCAATTATAGGCCAGCGGGTTCAGCTCAATATGCTTTATCCCTTACAAATTTTGAGCAGGAGAAACCTAAACGGTTTAGATTTGGTTTTATAGCTTCAAGTGACAACCACAGAGCACGACCAGGCACTGGTTATAAAGAAAAAGATAGATTTGTGACTACAGAAGCAAATGGGCCCTCTAGTGAAGCTATTGCAGGAGTTTTATACCCCAAATCTCCGCCAGTTGCTGAATCTATAGATTACGGAGGGAGAGAAGGCTTGATTGGTATGGGCTTCAGAGCTTTTGAAGTAGAAAGACAGGCTTCCTTTTTTACTACAGGCGGCTTAGCTGCTGTCCACTCTACTGGAAGAGATAGGCAATCCATATGGGATTCTATGAAACGAAAAGAAACATACGGTACCAGTGGCGATAGAATTCTACTTTGGTTTGATCTTATTAATGGGGACAAAAAGATTCCTATGGGTGGAGAGATAGCTACTTTGGAGAATCCCAAGTTTTATGTCAAAGCTGTAGGGTCTTTAAAACAAAAACCAGGCTGTCCAGATTACAATGATTCAAAAGTTACCAAAGAAGACATAGAAAGAATTTGTAAGAATGAGTGTTACAACCCTTCAGATGAAAGAAAAATTATTACTAGAATTGAAGTAATAAAAGTCTCTCCTCAAAATAATGCTGGAGAGGATGTTAGTAATCTTATTGAAGATCCTTGGAAAGTATTTAATTGTCCTTTAGATCAAAACGGCTGTGAGGTTAGCTTTGAAGATAAAAGCTATTCTAAAGATCAAAGGGATGTATCTTATTATGTCAGAGCTATTCAAGAACCTACATCTTCAGTAAATGCTAAGAACATAAGATGTGAATACAATGAAGAAGGTGAATGTATTAAAGTAAATATGTGTTACGGAGATTATAGAACGGCCAAAGATGATGATTGTCTAGCTATGATAGAAGAGAGAGCTTGGTCTTCACCTATATTTGTTGATTACCTTTAGAAAGTTTATTTATTTATTTGGTTTAAGGATTCATCAACCAGGTCAACTAAATCGGAAACTCCAATAGCCTCTCCGGCTATCTTTACTAGTTCAAGGAAGGAGTCATTAGATTGGGAAGGAGATATGTCTGTATTTTTAATACAAGTTCTAGCTATCTGAGCTATAAGGAGAAAACTAAATGCATTCGTTGGTCTTCCTTTCTTATCTTTTAAATTTGATACGGTTTCTGCAGAAGCAGACCTGAGTATTTCTAGACTTTTAGTTAAGCCTGACAAGTATTTGTAGTCTAGGTTATTTGATATATGACTTTGTAGTAGAAATGATCTTGCACCAGGGAAAAGTTTGCTTAAATTTTCAGAAAGCATCTCGGATTGCAAAGAAATTTCATCCAATTGAATCCTAATGTCGGTATAGCTTGGTGCTCGTCTAAAAACTGTTTCTTCAAACTTGTAAGTGGTAATAGCATTCTCTAGATCTGTTATAAGTCCAGCGGGAAGTTCAGGAACAATTTTTTTTACTTTGGCTATCAGTCTTGCAGGTAATTTATATGGGTTTTTAAAATTAAGCTCTTCACCCGATAAGCTTGAAATTTTACGATATTTACTTTTTGGCATTTGCCACATATTAATATATGGTAGCGATCTTATGAAGGGGAATGATTGAAATCATGGAAGACTTAAATCAAGAGTCTAAACTTTCTTTTTCTACTAAATTTTTCTACGGTTTTGGTTCCATTTCTTTTGGGATAAAGAATAATGGTTTTAGTTATTTTGTCCTTTTCGTTTACGTTTTTGTCTTTGAATTACCGGCATGGATGGCTGGATTGGCTCTTAATTTAATTTTAGTTGCAGATGCTATTACCGATCCTCTTGTTGGGTATTATTCAGATCGTCTAAGATCAAAGTGGGGAAGAAGGCATCCATTTATGTATGCTGCAGCAATTCCTGTAACTCTTAGTTTTTATTTCCTTTGGTCTCCTCCAGATAATCTGACAAATCTACAACTTTTTTTCTATCTATTAATTTGTGCAACAATTATTAGAGTTTTCATTACTTTTTATGAAATACCATCCATAGCCCTCGGCCCAGAACTGACAGCTAATTATGTTGAAAGAACTTCCTTGATGTCCTATCGATATTTTTTTGGTTGGTTTGGAGGGCTAACAACTTATAATCTAGTTTGGTGGTATTACGCCCCTAAGTACGAGACCGAAATATATACCTCTGGAAGGTTTAATCCAGAACTTTGGCCAGAATGGGGGCTTGTAGCAGCCTTACTTATTCTATTGGGAATAGTAGTAACCAGTTTAGGAACTCATAAACACATTCCTAATCTCATAGAACCACCTCTAAAAAGGAAAAAAGAGATACCTGAAGGGTTTAAAGATATTAGTATTTTTAAACGTACCCTTACATTTAATTTTCCGTTACCTACGCCGATTTCTAACTTCCAAGCTGTCTTACTTTATCCATTCAATTTCAGTAGTCTTGTTGTTTTTTCCTGGATATTGGGTAATACCCTAAGGATATTTGGATTTATTATCGCTAATTTGTTCCCTACTAGGATTGAATCTCTTCAACAAACTGAATTCTTTATCAGGGATTTGGCCCAAGAAGTTGCTGAAACCCTAACTATAAATAGATCTTACAAATTCTTATTCTTTTGTGGGCTGTTGGTTTCGGTAGCAGGTGGCATTGAAGCAGCTTTTGCTGTCATCTTCGATAGTTATTTTTGGGAATTAGATGACAACGAAATGCTTATAAGAGGAACAAGCATTTATTTAGCACCCATAATTGCTATCCTTCTTGCTCCAATGCTTTCTGATAAGTTTGGAAAAAAGCAAACTGTCTTATCTATTTGGGCTTTTCAAATAATTTTTGCGGCATTACCTTTTGCACTTAGGTACTTGGATTTAACTTACGGAACTTCCCTCTTTCCTACTAATAACAGTCCTTATCTGCTTCCAGTGCTTTGTATTCATATAGTTATTAATGTGGCAGCTGGGATAATTGTTTTTTCTACCATGGGTTCTATGATTATGGATTTAGTAGAAGATATTCAGCTGGAAACAGGAAGAAGAGAAGAGGGTATTTTATTCTCAGCCAGAACCTTCGCGGATAAAGCAGTAAGTGGATTTGGCTTAACTTTAGCTGGGGTTATATTGACCTTTATTGCTTTTCCGGATAACACACAAATAAGAGAAATTTACAACGGTACTGTCCCCTCAGAAATACTTGCAGATCTGGCTTTATGGTACATCCCAATTTGTATAGTAGCTTTTGGTTCCGCTTTGATAATGGTTAGAGGTTATACTTTAAGTAGGAACAAACACGAAGAGAACATTACCAATCCAGACACCAAAGTCTGGAAAGGTGATTAGATTGTTATATGAAGCTAGCCTAAACACCTCAGTAGGGGAGTTGGGGTTACTTGCTGATGATAAAGACCTATTAGAAATCAGCTTTAAGGGGTTGAAAGGGCTTTCTCATAGAGGTAAATCTGAAAAAGGAAGATTTAAAGTTGAGATTGAACAATTACATGAGTATTTCAAAGGGAAAAGAACATCTTTCACAATTAAGACTCGTTTGGAAGGAACGGAATTTCAGAAAGAAGTTTTTAAGCAAATGAAGAAAATAAAATACGGTAATGTATTAACTTACAAAGAACTTGCAGAAAAAGCAGGCCATCCTAAAGCTTATCGAGCTGTAGGCAGTACTTGTGGAGCAAACAGGATTCCAATAGTTATTCCTTGCCATAGAGTTGTCTCTTCTTCAGGACTGGGAGGTTTTGGAGGAGGATTAAGACGTAAAAAATTTTTACTTAATCTAGAAAGTAACTAAAATTAGCTTTCTTAGAGATAATCTTAGCCATGTCAGCTTGTTCAAAAATAGAATCAGTTCTAAAAGAGAATTTAGATCCTTCTCATTTAGAAGTAATTAATGAAAGTTTTATGCACAACGTAGAGCCAGGTGCTGAATCCCATGTAAGAGTTATTGCCGTATCAGAAACATTTGATGGATTAAATCTTGTAAAACGGCATCAAGCCATATACAAGTTGATAGGAGAGGAACTTGCAGGACCTATTCATGCAATTACCTTACATACTTTTACAGCAGATGAATGGCAAGAAAGAAATGAGTCAACCCACCCTTCACCAGATTGTGAAGGAGGAAGCGCTCAAGAATCTAGCGACTAAAGCAAATGAGTTCAGTAACAGTTGTTACCTTTTATAAGGTTGTTTCAATAAAGAACGTAAACAAGCTCAAAAGAGAAGTTGAACGAATAGCTTTTAAAGAAAATCTGTCCGGTACTTTTTTTGCAACACCCCAGGGGATAAATACGACCTTAGCTGGGAAAAGGAACAGTTTGGAAAAGGTTTTAATTTTATTGGAAGAAACTTTTAAAATAATGAATATAGAACCCACTTGGTCTGAATCCTTTCAAGTCCCATTTAAGAGACTCAAAGTCAGGATTAAAGATAAATTACTTCCCTTAGAGGGCGGTTTTGATATTTTTAATCTAAAAGGAAAAGAAGTTACCCCCAACGAATGGAATGATTACTTAGAAGATCCAAAAACAATTGTATTAGATGTTAGAAATGAATACGAAACGCGTATCGGTACTTTTAAGAATTCTGTAATACCAGAAACAAAGCATTTCACTGATCTACCTGAATACATTCAAAACAATAAAAAATTATTTAGAAACAAGAAAATAGCTATGTTTTGTACAGGCGGTATTAGGTGTGAAATAGCTTCTTCCTTTTTTATGAGTCAAGGCTTCGAAGACGTTTATCAACTTAAAGGGGGTGTCTTAAATTATTTCGACAAAATTAATAAAGACAATAATCTTTGGGAAGGAGAATGCTTTGTGTTTGATGAAAGGGTTTCAGTTAACCCTGATCTGGAGGAAGGTAATTTTGAGCAATGTTTTGGATGCAGAAGACCAATATCTAAGGAAGACATGAGTTCTAAAAAATACAAGAAAGGTGTATCTTGTCCTTATTGTTATGATTTTTCTTCTAAAGAAGATAAAACTAGATTTGCTCAGAGACAAAAACAAATTGAGCTGGCTGAATCAAAAGGTTTGAAGCACATGGGTCAATCCGCAAGGAAATAGTTTAAGAGATGCCCAATAAGATTCTTAACTCCTTTGCTTCTGTTATTTCTCAGAAGCCTATAGTGGTTTTAGCCATAGGGTTAATATTACTTTTAATTTCAGCTTTTAATATTCCTAACTTTAAGCTTGAAGCTTCTTCAGACTCTTTAGTTTTAGAAAATGATGAAGATCTAAGGTATTACCGTGAGATTAGCAATGAGTATTCAACGAGTGATTTCTTAGTAGTCCTTTTTACTCCAGAGAAGCCTTTATTCTCTAATGAAAGTATTAAGAATGTTAGAACCCTCTCTGATAGATTTGAAGAACTTGATGGAGTTGGCGATGTACTGAGCTATCTTGATGCTCCTTTACTTTTTAGTCCAAAGAGGTCTATGAGTGAACTTGCTGATAACCTCAAGACTATTGAAGAGGAGGGTGTAGATCTGAACTTGGCTAAGCTGGAATTTCAGGACAGTCCTTTATATACAGAACTGTTAGTTAGTAAAGATGGAGCAACGACAGCACTGCAATTGAATTTAATTGAGAGTGAAGAATACGATGCAGCAATACAAAAGCGTTATCAACTAATACAAAAGAAAGTTGAGGACGGAGAAGAAAATTTAGAAGAGCAGATAAATGAAGTTAACTCTTTAATCAGCACTTTAAACAATCAAGAAGCTAAAGACAGAGACAAACTTATTGCGGAAGTGAGAGAGATTCTCAGAGATTCTTCGGAATTTGGTTCATTGTATCTAGGAGGCACAGCAATGATTGTTTCTGACATGATGAGCTTTGTTAAAAGCGATTTAAATTACTTTGGTGTTGGTGTCTTTATAATTTTTATTTTAACTCTTGGAGTAGTTTTTAGAAGGTTACGGTGGGTAGTCCTACCGCTTTCTTGCAGCGCTGTGGTCGGGTTATTCGTTGTGGGCTTTTTAGGATTAGTTGATTGGCGAGTCACCGTTGTTTCTTCCAACTTTATCGCTCTGCTACTGATTATCTCAATCTCTTTATCAATTCATATCATTGTTAGATATCAGGAGATAGCTGGTAGGGAACAGTCTTTGAATCAGAATGAATTAGTCTCTTTAACCATTCAAGAGATGTTTAGACCCTGTCTGTACACAGCATTAACAACAATGGTAGCTTTTGCCTCTCTTTCTATAAGTGACATTAAACCGGTAATTGAATTTGGCAAGATGATGGTGATGGGAATTTTATTTGCTTTTATTTTTACCTTTACCGTTTTGCCATCAATCATGTCATTAATCAATAAATTAAGTTCAGATTCTGAAAAAGACTTCAGCAAAGGACTGACTCTTCACTTTGCTTCCTATACTTCTAAAAATGGGAAAGTAGTAGTTGCCCTGAGTTCTCTCTTATTGATCGTGTCGCTAATTGGAATTACTAAATTAACGGTAGAAAATAGATTCATAGATTACTTCAAAGAATCAACTGAAATTTACCAAGGAATGGAACTTCTGGATCTTAAGTTAGGAGGTACTGCACCTTTGGATATCGTTTTAGAATCGCCTCAAGACTATGTGAAAGAGTCTTCTGAATTCGACGACGATTTTGAAGATGATTTCGGATTTGATGAAACTACAAGCAATGGCTACTGGTGGAATATTATCAATATTAAAAGACTTGAGGCTGTGCATGACTATATGGATTCTTTACCTGAAGTAGGGAAAGTTTTATCAGTCGCAAGCGGCATAAAGGTAGCTGAAGAATTAAAAGATGGAGAACCTATTTCAGAATTGGATTTAGCTCTTGTTAAGAATCTATTGCCAGAAGATATAAAAGAGACACTTTTAAGTTCATATATAAGTGAAGATGAAAACCAAGTACGGATATCTTCTAGAGTTCTTGAGACCAGTAAGACGCTTAAAAGAAATGATTTGCTTAACGAAATTGAGAATACTTTAGAAAATGAATTTGGTTTTAAAAAGGGAGAGTACCGCTTAACTGGTTTAGCAGTTCTTTACAACAACATGCTTCAGAGCCTATTTAGTTCTCAAATAGGAACGTTAGGAGTAGTTTTTGTGGTAATTATGATTATGTTCGTGGTCTTATTTCGTTCACTTTATCTGGCTGTCATTGGAATGATTCCTAACCTTTTAGCCGCTTCAGTTGTTTTAGGGACAATGGGTTGGATGAAAGTGCCTCTTGATATTATGACTATTACTGTGGCAGCAATAAGTGTAGGAATGGCAGTGGATAATACTATTCACTATATTCACAGATTTAAGTTGGAGTTTAGGAAAACCTCGAATTATGAAGTTTCTATGAAAAATAGTCATAACACTATTGGTCGAGCAATGTTCTATACTTCAACAACAATTATTATTGGATTTTTAGTTTTAGTTACTTCAAACTTTAATCCAACAGTTTACTTTGGATTATTTGTTTCACTGGCAATGTTCATGGCTTTAATGGGAGCTCTAACTTTATTGCCGCAACTACTGATGATTCTTAAACCTTTAGGTAAAGAGGAATCTTAAGGAGGAATTATGGGACCACTAAAAGGATTAAAAATAATTGAGATGGCTGGTATAGGTCCAGGACCATTCTGTGGAATGGTCTTAGCTGATTTAGGAGCTGAAATAATCAGAATTGATAGGGCTTCTGCGATAGGAACAGGATCAAAAAAAGAACCATCTAATAGAGGAAAAAAGTCTATAGCCGTTGATTTAAAAGCAAAAGAGGGTGTAGAGGTAGTATTAAAGTTAGTAGAAACAGCAGATGCTATATTTGAAGGTTTTAGACCGGGCGTTATGGAGAGGTTAGGCATTGGACCTGAAGTTTGTCTGGCAAGAAACGATAGAATCGTATTCGGAAGAATGACCGGTTGGGGCCAAGAAGGGCCCTTAGCAAACGCTGCTGGACACGACATTAACTATATCTCTTTGTCTGGTGCTCTTGCTGCTATCGGCAGACCTGGATCTCCTCCGGTACCTCCCTTAAATTTAATTGGGGATTTCGGTGGAGGAGGGATGCTATTAGCATTAGGTTTAGTTGCTGCCCTTTTAGAATCAAAAGAATCAAAGCAAGGTCAGGTAGTTGATGCAGCAATGACTGACGGTTCAGCTTTATTAATGACGATGATTTACAGTATGCAATCTTCAGGTATGTGGAAAACGACGATGGGAAGTAATCTTCTTGATGGAGGATCGCATTTCTATGACACCTATGAATGCAAGGACGGAAAATTTATTTCCATTGGCTCCATTGAACCACAATTTTATGCTTTGCTTTGTCAAATAGCAGAGCTTGATGAAAAAGTTTTTTCTAAACAAATGTCGAGAGATTTGTGGCCAGAACAGAAAGAAGAAATTAAAAAAATATTTCTTAAGAAAACTAGAGACGAATGGTGCGAATTGATGGAAGGTACAGATGTGTGCTTTGCTCCAGTTTTGGATATGTCTGAAGCTCCTCAACATCCGCACAACAAAGAACGAAAAACCTTTATTGATCTTGAAGGCGTCACTCAACCTGCACCCGCTCCTAGGTTTTCTAGGACTGAACCTGAAGTAGTTTCTTCACCATCCATAGTGGGAGAACATACTAATGAAGTACTTTCTTCTATTGGTTTATCTGAAGAAGATATAAGCACCTTAAAAACTTCTGGCGCAGTAGCTTGAGAGAATTAATTCTCATCACAGGAACTGACTGTCCCCTGTGTACAGAAGCTAAAGACCTTATAGAATCCATAGATCTCAAGGATGTAGTCTTAATTGAAAAAGATATATACACAACCAGAGAAACACACACTAAATATTGGGATAAGATTCCAGTTTTAGTAATGGAAGAAAAAGATCTCTACTGGCCGTTTGATCAGCAAGAGGTTAAAGAACTAATCTCAATCTAAATCAAAAAAACTCAAACTATTCAAATACATAGAAGAAATTAATGATTCTTTAGTTTCTTTACTATTTTGTGCAACCTCTTTAGCCACATGAGGTAAGAACTTAGGTTCATTTCTTTGCGAATTTTTTAATTGAGAAACTCTTGGGATTAAATATGGTGCATCCGTCTCAATCATTATTTTATCTTTTGGAATAAGGTTGATTAACTCCTTTAAATGAACGCCTCTCCGCTCATCACATATCCATCCAGTAATTCCTATGTAGAAATCCATTTCTATGTAGTCCATTAACTCGTCTTCAGTTCCTGTAAAACAATGCACAACTGTTTTTGGAAGTTTTTCTTTAACCGGTTCAAGCATTTCCATAAATGTGCTGTGAGCATTTCTGACATGAAGAAATAACGGTTTCTGTAATTCAATAGACGTTTCGATATGCATTTCAAAGCTTTTCTTTTGTTGCTCTTCTGTAGAGAAATTTCTATAAAAATCTAAACCAGTTTCTCCGATAGCTTTTACATTTTCTTTTTTAAGCAGGTCTTTTATTTCAGAGAAATAATTTTGACTAAATTCTTTAGCTTGGTGAGGATGAATACCTGCTGTGCTAATTAGAATATCGGAAAGTGAGAAAGCCAACTGGTAAGCCGAGATACTTTCTTCTAAGTCACTTCCGGTGACACACATTCGATTTACACCTACTTCAAGAGCTTCTTCAATAACTGTATCAAGATCTTTTACAAAAGAAGGATGAGTTAAATTAACTCCAATATCAAAAAACTGTTCTTTAGACATAAGGCTTGTTTTATTATAAGACAGAAGTTATTTAAGGAGAGAGGTACTATGTCTGGTCCGTTAGAAGGTTATAGGGTTGTTGAGTTAACTTCCACAGTCTCAGGTCCATTTGCAGGAATGATGTTATCCGACCAAGGTGCTGACGTAATAAAAGTAGAACCACCTGGAATAGGAGACCTTGCCAGATTTATGGGTACAACAAGATCTGGTATGGCAGCAATGTTTTCTGTTCTCAACAGGAATAAAAGATCAGTGGTTTTAGACTTTAAAGAGAATAAAGATTTTGAAATATTAAAGAGTTTGCTAGAAACAGCTGATGTTCTAATTGAGAATTACAGGCCCGGAGTGGTTAAAAAGGTGGGCTTGGACTACGAAAGCATTATAAAAATTAATCCAAACATCATATACACATCAATTTCAGGATATGGGCAATCAGGTCCTTACATAAATAGAAGAGTTTACGACCCTTTGATTCAAGCCACTGCAGGAGCTGCTGCTTCTCAAAATGCCGATAATCCTGAGTATTACAAAACAATTGTCTTTGACAAAGTAACTGGGCTTACTGCCGCTCAATCTATAAGTAC
>LULR01000330.1_pt1 | contig 11083 bp, 14 predicted proteins | sample 729471 | NCBI WGS metagenome assembly LULR01 (sample SAMN03860284, study PRJNA289734) | marine metagenome | biome: seawater column; feature: ocean; material: water; isolation source: Red Sea water column Station 108 - depth 500m | place: Saudi Arabia: Red Sea | collected 2011-10-15 | depth 500 m
CCTTTGGAGGCATATTAACTTTTTGTTTAATTGCTCAAATTATTACAGGGATTGTATTGGCAATGCATTATATAGCCCAAGCCGAACTAGCTTTTGCAAGTGTTGAGCACATAATGCGAGATGTAAATTATGGATGGTTAATAAGATATCTTCATGCAAACGGTTCATCGATGTTTTTTTTAGCAGTTTATATTTATATATTTAGATCTATGTATTATGGATCTCACAAGTCGCCAAGAGAAGTTATATGGATTATAGGAATGATAATATATTTTTTAATGATGATGACAGCATTTATGGGCTATGTTTTACCTTGGGGTCAAATGAGTTTTTGGGCAGCAACTGTAATTACCAACTTATTTAGTGCTGTGCCTTTAATAGGAGAGAGTATTACTAATTGGTTATGGGGAGGATTTGCCGTAGATAGCCCAACGTTAACAAGATTTTATGCATTGCATTATCTTTTTCCATTTTTAATTTTAGGTTTAGTAATTTTACATATTTGGGCTTTACATGTTCCAGGAAATAATAATCCAATAGGTATTGATGTGAAACAACCATCAAAAGACACGGTTCCTTTTCATCCTTATATAGTAATTAAAGACTTGTTTGCTTTATTAGTTTTTTTACTTTTGTTTGCTTTATTAGTTTTTTATTCACCTAATTTATTGGGCCACCCAGATAATTATATTGAAGCTAATCCACTCGTTACTCCAACTCATATTGTTCCTGAATGGTATTTATTACCTTTCTATGCAATTCTAAGATCAATACCCGATAAGCTTTTAGGAGTTGTTGCAATGTTTGCATCAATTTTTGTTTTGGTAATATTACCTTGGCTAGATACTTCTAAAGTTAGATCTGCAATTTTTAGACCTTTATATAAACAATTTTTTTGGTTCTTGGTAGCTGACGTAATTATATTAGGTTATATGGGCGCATTGCCACCCGAGGGGACATATTTATTAGTAGCAAGAGTTGCAACAGGTTACTATTTTGTTCATTTTTTAATTTGGAAAATTTGATAGATCGTCATTGCAAAGAGGTTATCAAGTTTATACAGAGGTTTGTGCAGCTTGTCATTCAATGAAATATTTGAGTTATAGAAATTTAGCCCAGCAAGGCGGCCCGGAATTTTCTGAAGATCAAGCTAAAATTATTGCTTCACAGTTTGAAGTTATAGATGGTCCAAACAGCGAAGGAGATATGTTCACAAGACCTGCAAGACTTTCAGATAATTTTGTAGGACCATATGCTAATGAAGAAGTTGCCAAGTCTGCTAATGGCGGAGCATATCCACCAGATATGTCTGTTTTAGTAAAAGCAAGAAAAGGTGGAGCTAGTTATATTTACTCAATTTTGCTTGGCTATGATGACCCGCCACCAGATGTTAGCTTAGAAGATGGTGTTTATTACAACACTTATATGGGCAGCTGAACCGAGTTTAGAACAAAGACATAAAATGGGTTTTAGAGCAGTACTTTATTTAATTATAATCACTATTTTAGTTTACTTTAGTATGAAAAAGATTTGGTCACGTATTGAAACGGATGTTTAAAACATCACCATCTTTTACAATATAATCTTTTCCTTCTAGGCGCATTTTCCCACTAGTTTTAGAATTTGCCCAGCCATTATTTTGGACAAAATCATAGTAGGAAACTGTTTCGGACCTTATAAATCCTTTTTCAAAATCAGTATGTATAATGCCAGCAGCTTGTAATGCTGTACAATTTTTAGGAATTGTCCAAGCTCTGGATTCTTCAGGTCCAGAAGTAAAAAAAGTTTCAAGTTGGAGAAGATCATATCCTTTTTTTATTAGAATGTTTAATCCTGTTTCTTTTAAATTTACCATTTTCATATAATTTTTTTTTTCATCAGCTTCAAAGCGACTAATTTGATTCTCAATTTCAGCTGATATTATAATTATATATTTTTCACCATATTTCTTTATAAAGTTATTGGTGTAGTCATTTCCATTTCTTATACTTTTTTCATCAACATTACACACATATAGCTTAGGTTTTATGGACAAAAGATTAGTCTGATTAATTTCTCTATTACTAAAATTATTTTCCAAAATTTCCATACTTTTATCTTCATTAATGCAATTTAAAGCCATCTCTAGAATTTTTAATTGTTTATCTGAAATATTTTTCTTATTTTTTTTGTCAATTCTTTTTTGGATAGATTCTAAATCTGCAAGTTTCATTTCTGTTTCAATAATTTCTAGATCTCTAACCGGATCAACATTTGGATTAACATTTTGAATATTATCAGAGTCAAAGCATCTAATCATATGAATTATTGCATCTACTTCTCTAATATGAGATAAAAATTTATTACCCAACCCTTCGCCTTTTGAAGCTCCTTTTACTAAACCTGCTATATCTACAAATGATATTGTTGTATTTTATTAGGATCAATAGTACAAAAAGGAAAATTTTCGGCTTGTGCTTTGTTTGAATTTGTCAATGCGTTAAATAATGTAGATTTACCGACATTTGGTAATCCTACGATACCACACTTAAATCCCATTTACTTATTGTTTACTGTGCTTGAAAATAGATCTAATTTTTTATCTATTAATATAGATATTGAATCAATAATATTTTTTGTAATTTTTTCCAAATGTTTTTCTTCTTCCTCATTAAAATTGGTTAAAACATATTCCGATGCAGAAGTTTTTGAATCCGGCTTACCTATTCCTATTCTGACTCTTGAATAGTCTTTTCCTATAAATTTATCTATAGATGTAATTCCGTTATGACCCGCGCTAGATCCACCAAATTTTGCTTTGATATTTCCAAAATCTATATCTATGTCATCATGAAAAACAATAACATCTTCAGCATCTATTTTAAAATATTCTATTAACTCTCGAATACATATTCCTGAGCTATTCATAAATGTAAGAGGTTTAATTGCATAAACTTTTTTGTTTGAAATATTTCCTGTGGTCAATAAACCTTTAAATTTGGGTTTTTGTTTTGAAAGACCAAAATTTTGGTTAATTGCATCAATAATCTTGAAGCCGATATTATGTCTGTTATTTTTGCTATCAAGAGTTGGGTTGCCTAGTCCTACGAATAGAATCATATATAAAATTTAAAAATATTCACTTAAAATAATTTATTTTTTTTCTGGAGGAGCTTTAACTTCCTTTTTCTGGTCTTCTTTAGCTTTAGCTTTATCACCAACTTTAGTTTTATCACCTTCTGAAGTTTTGTCTTCAGATTGTTCTTTAGTCGTTCCTTCAGTACCTTCAGCTCCTTCTGCTCCTTCAGCTCCTTCAGTAGTTTCGCCTTCTGTAGGTTTTTCTGGCTCTTTATATATCGTAGGCGCAGCAACAGTTGCTATAACAAAATCTCTCCCTTGAATAGTTGGTTTAACATTTTCTGGTAAATTTATAGATGAAATTTTAATGCTAGCTCCAATTTCTAAACCTTCAAGATCTACAACTAGTTCAGCTGGAATATTTTCAGTTGGGCACTTCAGCTCTACTTTTCTTCTTACAATGTTCAATACCCCGCCTCTTTTTAATCCAGGACACGCTTCATTATTAATAAATTTTACAGGTATTTCTAAAATAATTTTTGCATCTTTAACAATTCTTAAAAAATCAACATGGATAGGGTTATCACTAATGGGGTCAAAAGCAATATCTCTAGGCAAAACATTCATTGATTTGCCATCTATTTTTAAACTGATTATATTTGATAAAAAATTTTCTTGGTCTATTAATAATTTTACTTCTTTTGTTGAAAGAGAAATTGTTTGATTTTTTTCTGTTCCTCCATAAATTATACCAGGAACTTCACCTTTTTGTCTAAGTACACGAACTTGTCCCTTTGTATTTGTATTTCTTGCTGTTGCTTCTATAGAATTCATAAAGTGACGGTTTTTAACTTAAGAAAGTAAATTTTACAAGAAAATTATTTGAACAAATCAGAAACCGAAGTAGAGTTAGAAATTCTCTTAATTGCTTCCGCCAATAAATTGGATATTGATAATACTTCAATATTTTTAGCTTTTTTTATCTTATCAGAGTTGTCGATTGTATCAGTAATAATTAATTTTTTTATTCTAGATTTTTTAATTTTATCAACTGATTCACCACTCAAAACTCCATGAGTTATATACACGTGTACTTCTTTTGCTCCTCTACTTATCAAAGCTTCTGCTGCATTTACTATTGTTCCTCCTGAGTCAATTATATCATCAATAATTATACAAGTTTTACCATTAACATTTCCGATAACATTCATTACTTGAGATTTTCCTGGAGTAGGTCTTCTTTTATCAATTATGGCTATACCAATATCTAATTTTCTTGCAAGCGCTCTTGTTCTTTCAACGCCACCAACATCAGGAGCCACACAAATTAAATTTTTTTTATTTAAATTCTTTTTAACATGTCTTGCAAAAATTGGAGTTGCAAAAAGGTTATCGACTGGAATATCAAAAAAACCTTGTATTTGGCCTGCGTGCAAATCAACGGTAACAACTCTATCTGCTCCAGCTTTAGTTATCAAATTTGAAACTAATTTTGCTGATATAGATGTTCTTGGGGCAACTTTTCTATCTTGTCTAGCGTATCCAAAGTAAGGAATTACAGCTGTAATATTTTTTGCTGAAGATCTTTTTAATGCATCCACACATAATAAAAGTTCCATTAAATTATCATTAGCTGGCGCAGAAGTAGATTGAATTAAAAATATACTATTGCCTCTTATATTCTCTTTTATTTCTATATGTATTTCACCGTCGGCAAATTTTCTAATACTAGAATGAACTAATTTTGTTTTTAAATGTTTTGATATTTTTTGACTGAGGCTTTTATTACTGTTTCCTGTAAGAAGTTTCATTTTGTGGAAAAACCTATTTAATCATAATTATTGAAATATTTCTACCATAATCATTCTTTTTATTATGAATTGATAGTCTTGAACTAAAAAAATTATTTTTTGGATCAAAAGTATTTTTATTAATTATATCTAAATTTTTAATACCTAGTTTTTTCAATTGATAATACACATAATTATTAAGGCTAAAATATGTTTTATTTTTTCTTTTTTTGAAAAAAAATTTACTATTTTTGTCTTTTTTAATAAATTTTTTTTTAAAATCTTTTTGTATCTCATAACTCTTAACTGTAATACACGGTCCAATAGCAGCGTAAAGATGCTTGGTCTGACTTCCGTTTTTTAAAAAAAATTTTATGGCGTTGCTAACTATATTTCTATAAATACCTTTCCAGCCAGCATGAACTGCGGCAATAATTTTTAGTTTGTTGTCATAAATTAGTATTGGAATGCAATCGGCAGTTAAAATTCCTAGAGCTATTCCTTTTTGGTTTGTTATCAATCCATCTCCAGTTAATTTTTTTTTTTTTATTTTTTTAATATAAAAAATTTTGTTACTGTGAATTTGATTCAATAAAATTAAATTTTTTTTTACACAACCTATCTTTTTTGAGACAATATTTAAATTCCGAGAAATATTTTTTTTACTATCCAATGTTCCTCTTCCACAATTTAAACTTTTATAAATACCAGTAGAAATTCCACCAAAGCTGTTAAAAAAAGCATGGTTTATATTTTTAAATTTTGTTAATTTTTTTGATTTAATCAATTCAAAACCCCAAATTAAAATTAGTTTTTTTATTAGTAATCAACATTGCTTTAAACAATTCTCCCATTTCATTTTTATCTATCAATCTTTTCAAACGAAAATAAATATCTGCTTTTTTTGAAAAAGGTAGATTTTTTGAAATAATCTCGGCCCTTTCCAAGATTCCAAGACTAATTAAAAAATTTCTTTGAGAGGTAATTCCTTGTGATTTAAGTTTTAGATGGTTTATTAGATTTTCAATCAATTTAAAATTTATTTTGTAAGTAATATCAATATTTCCATAATCTTTTAAAACACTAGTACTTTTATGTCTCTTAATCGCTTGAAGACTATCAATCATTGATTTTTCTGAATAACCATAATCTATAATTAATAAACCACCATTTTGATTTTTTATATGATTGGAAATTTTTTTTAAATATTCAAAAGATAAGGGAGAATACTCAATGAATTTTTGACTATTGGATATTTTAATACCAATTTTTTTTTCAAACTTTTTTATATTTGATATTATTTCAATAAATTTTAAATTATTTTTATCTGTTAAGTCGACATATTTTTCATACCATTTATTATTTTTACTAATAAATTGTTTTACTGGCAAAGCATCAAAAAATTCATTGGCTAAAAATATCTTGGGTCCAGTTTTTATTTTATTTAAATTATTAAGCCAGTATATTTTAAAGTTTTTTAACTTTTTTTTTTGTAATTTTTTTAAATAAGAACTTTTTTCTAATATAAATATATTATAAGACTTTTTAAAAGATGGAAATTTATCAAATGAAGTTATCATTTGATAAATCATTTCACCATTTCCAGCACCTAATTCAATTATATTAATTTTTTTAGGGCAATTTAAATTTTGCCAAAAAGCAATAGTCCAAATAGCAATCATTTCTGAAAATAAAATAGAAATATTTGGTGCTGTTATAAAATCTCCTTGCCTTCCAAAGGGGTTTTTCTTCATATAGAAACCAGACTTTTTATTATACAAAGATTGATCAACAAACCTATCAAGTGGAATTTGTTTTTTGTTCTTAAGATGCATTTTTTTTATAAAATAGGCTTAAGCCGGCTACAAAAAAAATTATACTCATTATCTGACCAAGAGTAAGGTTTAGAAAAATATATCCTAATTGGAAATCTGGTTCTCTAGTAAATTCAATGAAAAATCTGAATACAGAATAAAATATTATAAATAGAGAAAAAGTAATCCCTGGAGCTTTAAAAAAATATTTTTTTAATACAAAATTTAGTAATATAAATAATATTATTCCTTCAAAAAAAGCCTCGTAAATTTGAGAAGGGTGTCTTAACAAATTGTCAATTTTTTCAAATTTTACTGACCAAAAGATATCTGTTGGCCTTCCATAAAGTTCTGAGTTAATAAAATTTGATATTCTTCCTAAAAAAATTCCAATTGGAATAGACATCACAATTAAATCAAGAAATATATAATGATTAATATTATTTTTTTTACCAAAAATATATGTTGCTAAAATTACACCTAGTCCTCCACCATGGAAAGACATCCCACCATTCCATATCATAAATATTTCTATTAAATTTTTTGAATAATAAATTGGATTATAGAAGATAACATAACCTAATCTTCCACCAACAATGATACCTATAATTAAGTAGGTAATTAAATCATCAAAAAGATTAAGAATCTTTTCATCCTTAATCAGAAATTTTTTACAGTAGAACCATCCGAATATTAATCCAAAAATATAAGATAAAGAATACCATCTTATTTCTAAAGAAAATATTTGAAATGCAACTGGGTCAAAATTGTTGATAAACATTTTAAAAAATAATATATGAATTAAAATATATTATTTTAAAAATTAAATATATGTCAAAATCAAAGTTTGTAATTGATAAATTAGCAAAATTATTTGAGCAAGGACTAGTATCCTATAAAGATTTGAACAGTGAAATTTTGAATATTTTGAGATCAAAACGAGATGAAATAATTTTTAGAATGAAATTAACTAGTAAGGAAGAAGCAGATATCCTTAATAAAAGAATAGAAAATCTAGAAAAAAAAATTGATAAACTTGAAAAAAAAAATACCTCAAGGAAATCTAAACGGGCAAAGAAATCATAACTTCTAATCCACCCATTTCTGATTTTCTCAATTCAATAGTACCTCCGTGAGATCTAATTATATCTGATGAAATAGATAGGCCCAAACCTACGCTTGATTTAGTTTTACTTCTGCCTTTATCAATTTTGTAAAATGGTTTAAAAACATTTTCATATTCTGAAGCGGGGATGCCAGGTCCGTTATCTTCAATAATAATCACTATATTTTTTTTAATTTTTTCCAGTTTTACTTTAACTTTTGTCGCGTATTTAAGAGAATTATCTATTAAATTATTCAAACATCTTTGAATAAGATTTATTCTTCCGCTAAATATTGTTTTTTCTGGTAGATCTAATGAAATATTTGCATTTTCATATTTTTTTACAGCAGATTTGATTAACTCGGATATATTAAATGTTTCAGTTTTATCTGAAAAAGTTGATTTAGAAAATTGAAGATACTCATTCAGCATTTTTTCCATTTCATCTACATCTCCAGATAGTTTTCTAGAAATTTCCATATCTTTAATTAGCGCCAATTGAAGTTTAATTCTTGTTAGAGGTGTTCTTAAGTCATGACTGATTCCTGATAACATTTCTGATCTTTGATTTAAATGTCTTATAATTCTTTTTCTCATTCGATCAAATTCATATCCTGCTTTTCTTATTTCTAAAGCTCCAGAAGGTCTAAATTCCTCTATATCTTCTCCTCTGCCAAATTTTTCTGATGCTTCAGCTAATTTAATAATTGGTCTTGTTTGATTTTTTAAAAAAATTATAGCTACTAATATTAATAAAAAAGCAGGCAATGTTATCCATAAAGAAAATATTCTAATAGAAGAAGCTTGAATCCTTTCCTTAGGAAAAAAAATTTGCAAAACTCCATCTCTAAACTTTATCCTTAAATCAACAACTTCTTCATGTGCAATTGTATTAAACCAATAAGCATTAAATTTTGGTTTTAACTCCCTTCTTAATGTTCTGTCCATTGGGCTAAACCATCTTTCAACTTTTATATCGGGAAGTTTTTCATTTTCTAAAAATCTAACGGAAAAATTAAAGTTTTGATTATATAAATCAGTAACTATTTGTTTATTATACTGACTTTCATTATTGTAAATATCAATTATAGTAACTATTTCACTTACCAATGACCTGGTCATGCCTTTGTTTGTTTTTATCCAAAGACTGTCAAAAAAAACAATTAAAATAGTAATTTGCAAAATAATTATAGGCGTGGCTACAATTAATAGTCCTCTATAAAATAATTGTTTTGGTAATAATTTTTTTATAAATTTATTCAATCCATAAAACATAACCTGCACCTCTTATTGTTTGTAAATATTTTGGATTTTTGGGATCGGATTCAATTTTTTTTCTTAATCTAGTTATTATTACATCAATAGATCTTTCTTTGTCTAAGTTTAAAATTCTTCCAATTTCATCTCTTGAAAAAGTCTTTCCAGATGAGTTAATCATTTCTTCAAGAATTATTTTTTCTGCGTTATTTATTTTATATTCTTTGCTATTTTTAATAATTAAATGTTTGTTTAAATCAATCTTTATACTTCCAAATTCAATTACTCTTTTTAAATCTCTTCTTTTAGTTTTATTAAGAATATTTTTTATTCTTAAAACTAATTCTTTTGGTTCAAAAGGTTTAGGCAAATAATCATCAGCACCCACTTCCAATCCCTCAACTCTCTCTGATACTTCGTCTTTTGCAGTCAAAAGAATTATAGGAGTATTTATCGAATTTTTATTTTCCTGAGTAAATTCTAGTCCACTTTTTCCAGGCATCATAATATCTAATACAATTAAATCAAATTTTACCACTTCTATTTTTTTGTTAGCATCTTCCGCACTATTAGCGGTGGTCACTAAAAAATTATTTTCATTTAAATATTGTTTGACTAAATCTCTTATTCCATCGTCATCATCAACTACTAAAATATGTGCAACAAATTTATTCATTAATTATTTTTTTTAATACATTATTGAAATATAAAACTTCTTTTGAATTAGAGTTTAAAAGAGCTTTATAAATTCTCTTTTTTTGTATAGAAAATATTTCATCAAAAAGTTTTAAACCTTTATCACTTAAATATACATGCTTTAATCTTGTATCTTTTTCATCTTTTTCAAATTTAATAGCTTCTAATTTAATTAAATCTTTCAAAACCCTATTTAAACTTTGTTTGGTTACTTTAAGTTTTTTCAAGAGTTTAGAAATAGTAATTCCCTCATATATAGAGAGCAAATGGATAACTTTGTGATGAGCTATTCCAATGGAATATTTATCAAGGATTTTTTTTGCATCGAAAAAGGTTTCACGATAACTCATGAATATCTTTTCTATAAACTCTTTTAACTGATCATCTTTTAAATATAGAAGTTCTTTCATTAATGGTAAGTTATATTGACATATTCTATATACAAAGATATTTTTTTAAAAAAATAAATCTAAATGATACCTTACGATAAAAGATCTGGAAAAATATGGCACAACAATGAACTTGTTGATTGGCAAGAAGTAAAACTTCATGTTTTGAGCCATGGTCTTCATTATGGTAGTTTTGTATTCGAAGGATTAAGAGTTTACGATGGAAAAATTTTTAAATTAGAAGAACATACTGATAGATTTTTCCATTCAGCAAAGAGAATGGATATAAAAATTCCATATTCAAAGGATGAAATAAATCAAGCAACAAAAAAAATTGTTTCAGTACAAAATGTTCAAAATGGATACATCCACTAAAGCTTCAGGTCTTTATATGATCTGTACTTTATCTAAACACGAAGCTGAAAAACAAGGGTACTCAGATTCTTTAATGTTAGACCACGAGGAAAATATTGCAGAAGCTACTGGTGCAAATATTTTTTTTAAAGATAAAAATGGTGATTTACATACACCAATTCCAGATTCTTTTTTAGATGGCATAACTAGAAGAACAGTGATTGAAATTGCAAAATCCAAAAATATTAATGTAAATGAAAGAAAGATTAGTCTCGATGAACTTTCCAATTTTGTTGGATGTTTTTTAACAGGAACCGCAGCAGAAGTAACTCCAGTTTCTAAAATTTCTAATCATGAATATAAAGTTTGTAATGTTATTTTAGATTTATCAGAGAGCTACGATAAATTAGTTCGCAAAAAAAAAGCAGCTTAATTTTTTTGATCCTCAGAAATAGCATGATCAATGCCTTTTCTTAAATATTCATACCCAGTATAAAGAGTTAAAAAAGCTGAAAGCCAAAGCAATATTATTCCAATTGTTTGAGCGTTGTAATCTTGAAAATTAATAATTTTATTTCCAGTTTCTCCAGTAAGCAATATTGCTATAGCGAACATTTGCAA
>LULR01000213.1_pt1 | contig 11082 bp, 12 predicted proteins | sample 729471 | NCBI WGS metagenome assembly LULR01 (sample SAMN03860284, study PRJNA289734) | marine metagenome | biome: seawater column; feature: ocean; material: water; isolation source: Red Sea water column Station 108 - depth 500m | place: Saudi Arabia: Red Sea | collected 2011-10-15 | depth 500 m
GCTTTAAAGAACCCTATAATACCATCAACAATTGGCATTATAATTACTCCTGCTAGTCCTAATAATCTTGATCCTATTTTCATTGTAGCTAGTATTGCTTTCAATGCAGTTCTTCCGAATGCACTTTTTGTTGATTTTAGAAAAATTGCTTTAAGATTTCTGAACAGTCCTCCTTTTCCAAAAAGAGATGTACCTAAAATTTTTCTAAATCCTTGAAACCATTTTTTTACATTACCTATCATTGCAGTAATTCCCAACCATTCCAAAAGACCACCACCACTTTCAACTTCATCATCTAAAGCGGAACTAGCAACTGCTCCCCCCGAAGCTGCAGCTCCCCCCTTACCTTTTTTTCTTGCTTCTTCTAATTCTTCGGCAGTTGGAACTCCATCCGCAATTACTTTTAAATGTTTATTTGAAATGTCTATTTTTTCACCAGATTCTACAACAGCATCAAAAATTAAACCAAGTTCGGGCGAACTTGATACTTCACCACCAGATTCTACAGCAGAAACTTCAATACTTTTATCTGAACTTGATACTTCACCACCATTTGCTTCTGCTGCATCATTTTCATCTTTAAAGAATGCTAATGCTCTTTCCTTTTCATTTTTTTGTTTATAAGTCCACCAATAGGCCCACCAAACATACCAGTAGTAAATGATTCTATTCCGCTAAAAACACTCTCTCTTACACTTTCATATTGTTGTTTTACTCCATCGGCTGCAGTTTGAATTTCTTTTGACTTGATAACAATATCTTTTTCAACATCTACGATATTGCCTAGTTGTTTATTTCTTTCTTTTAAGAGAGAAAGTTGTTTTGTTAATTCTGCGTTGCGCTCTTCTACAGTAGCCATTTTTACCTAGTTTAGTTTTGTTGTTTTATTTTTTCATTTTCTTCTTTAACCCAATTCTGTAACATAGCAACGTAAATATCTCTTTCGTAGGGCATCATATCCTCAAGTTCGGTCAAACTCCACTTATGATGCTGAACCATTGCAAAAATAGATAAGTAATAGTTCTCAAGTGAGTTATGACTCAGGCCTAACCGAAAAAAGAGTTTAATCCTTGAATTGTTGTTTCCTTATCTTCTCCACAAGTTGTACATTTATATTTTACTGTGTGTTTAAGAACAGGCATAGTATCAAAAAAATTTTTTATTTTTGCAAATTGTTCTGTGTTTAAACTATCAAAAAATTCATCAAGTTCTTTTTCGTTAAATGTTCCTTTTTCAAATGTTTCTTCTTCAGTAAAAATCATTTGTATGGAATCTTTGATTACTTTCATTCCAGTTTCGGCATCACTTCCTTTTTCCATAGACAATAATGATATGTCTGGATAACCTAATACTATACCTATCTTATCATCTAACATAATTTTAGGAGAATGTTCCTCGTTTTTAATAACTTTTATTTCTTCTAAATCAATTTCAACTTCAGTAGTATTATTGCAAAGTTCTCCTTCATTTTGAGGACATGGATGTGGTTTTAGTCCAATTGTAACTTTTTCTCCTACCGATTTAGCTCGCAATCTCAAGAACAAATATTCTATGTCAAATGTTGGTAATTCTTTGACATTTATTTTTCCTTGCACACAATTCTTGATGATTTGATTGATTGCGTTGGCAATGGTTTTTTCGTTTCCGTCTTCCATTGCCGTCAATAATATCTTTTCCTCCTTTACAAGAAAAGGTCTGTATTTAATAACTTTCTCAGTTGACGGTAAAATCGCCTCATATACTGGAACGTTCAGTTTAGGTAATGTCATAATAGGTTCCTTTCATGGTGTTAATAATGTTATGGTCTGCCAGGTGGTAGTACTGTTTTTTTACTTTCATCATTTTCCCACCATGCATATGCAAATTCGGCGGTAACTCTTAAAGTATTGTTTGTTGTTCCATGACTCAAATCTATTTGAGAAATGGTTTTAGGATATGCTTCAAAATATTTAACTTCATAAATTTTATTTTGTCCAGTTCTATCAAATACACTAACAACAACAGATCCAATATAATCTTTATAATAAGCAACATCCCATCCTCTAGATACATTTACAATTGTATTGTTCCATTGATCTAACAATCTTTTTTCGTTTAAGTCTTTAGTACAAAGAAATGTTAGGGAAAGAGGAGTATATTGCGGAGCTCCATATGCAATATCTCTCCGAATCCCATATTGTAAATCTAACATTGATTGAACTGATCTTCCTGCAATAGTTGCAGTTTCACACATAATGTCAAAATCTTGATTTCTCAATCCACTTGGAAAATGAATTGCAACTTCAAATTTATTAGGACTAGCAAGACCTAGTTTTCCTATTGTTCCTGTAAATTCTGCTACACTAAATGACATTATCCGAATCTCCTTTTACTTTCGGCCCAAACTGCACCTTTGGATGCTTTTCTGAATCTTTCTAACGGCAGAAATATTGCAATTTCTTGTTCACTTTCTTCTATGGGTATTACTTTTCTCATAATGTGGTCGAATCTATATCGTTTTATAGTGGGTGCAATTTCTTTAATCTTAGAAAGTTTACTCCATTTTGGGAGCGCACTTCCAATTTTTGCATTTACTTTATCCAAAAGAATTGCACGAAATTTTGGTGGAAGATAATGAAAATTGATTCCAAGAAATGTATCTGCATCTGATCCAATCAACATAATCATCGGAAACATATCATAGTACGGTAAAACTCCCCTATATTTTGGATTATAATGATAACAAAATAGATCTCCTAAACTTGGCCTTCTACTTAGGACGGCCGGGTTTATTTTTGTTTCCGCTTCACGATAAAATTTGTCTGGATTAGTAGAACTAAATCTATTTCTCAGATCTCCTTTAAGTCCTTTAATTTTATCTTGAAACCATTGAGCAGAACGTTTTACTTCTTTCCCAACCGTTCCAGATCGAATTGCACTTGTTACTTTATCTAATAAACTTTCTTGTACTTCTGCCATAATACTATTATTTATCTGGTGTAAGTTGTTTTTCTGTCATTATTTGAAATTCCCAACCTTCTATTTCACATACCTTTTTTGCAGCTTTCCATTTTGCTTCATTTACTAACCATGTTCGGACTGCTTTGTTATATCTTCTTTTCTTTTTTAAGGTCAGGGTTTCAACAACAAGTTTCTTCGGCGGTTTGGATTCAGAAGATGGTTTGACTTCAATGAGAAACCATCCTTTTGAGGTTTGAATAAGGAAATCGGGAAAATACCTATGTCTCTTATTATCTATGGGAGAAATATAAGGGATTACAATCTCTTCACTGCTCCATTGAAGTATTTTTTCACTTGTATCACACCATTTCATGAATCGGAGTTCCATTAAACTACGATAAATAATATTAGTGGGATTCCCTTTATACTTTTGGGGATTTTTTATCTTAAATTTACCTTTATAGCGTTTTCTCATGGGTACATATGCAAACATATAATTTTCCGCCAGGTCTTGGTCAAGATGCGGCAAATGGTCAACATTATTTGTTGATTGACTCATATAAATCACTTAATGCAATTAATAGAGAAAGTAAAAGAGAATCATCTATTGCATTATATATTCCTCCCAATGCAATGAAAACTGGATTTTCTGGAAATTATGCAAATGAAGAGGGTGCTGCATTAAAAGCGGCCACACGTACAGGATTTCAGAATGCAAGAATGCCCGATCTTACGAGTTGGGAGGGGGCGGGAGATGCGGCTGCCTCTGCCTGGGGAGGTATGAAATCTGCCTGGGATGGTGCTGGATCGGGTGCTTTGGGAATTGGTGCAAAAATTGCAGATAAAGCAGGATTTGCTGGAGCAATGGGAATTGCAGTAAACAATCATATGGCATTGGTTTACAAGGGCCCAACCGATTTTCGCACACATGATTTCATGTTTAGTTTCTGGCCCAAAGATCCATCAGAAGCAGATATAGTTCGGGGCATTCTGAATGATTTTGAACAAGGAATGCTTCCTAGAGTTGGGGGAGGACAAATTAATTCTCGTAGATTGAGCGCACCATTTTTTCATGCACCTAGACATTATAAACTTAAATTTTGCAAGGGTGGAAGAAGTTCTGGAAATGTAAATCCATATCTATTTCAAATAAAAACATCAGTAATCACTTCTATGCAAGTCAACCATGATCCAGAGGGAATTGTATCATTTCATTCAGATGGATCACCAGTACATACTACTTTAACTCTTTCTTTCAAAGAGATTGAACTTGTAACGAGTGAAGATGCAGTAGATGCAAAACTTGATACTGCTGTGAGAGAAGTTGTTAAGAATCAATCACAAGCATCTGCTGAAAAGAAACGAATAGAAACAAATTTAGAAAATTTCAAAAAAACTGGCAAACAGTCGCAATTGATGCTATAGTAAATTTAAATGGAATAACATAAATGGCAAATTATTTTAAAAATCTCCCAAGAGTCAATTATGATATATTTGGAACAGAACCAAATAACTATCGGTCTGTTACCAATATCATGAAACGTATTAAGTTCAAACCAAAGGTTCTTGAAGACATTTCTGATTATTATCCTTATTACGTGAAAGAAGGAGAACGGCCGGACATTGTTTCTCATCAGAAATACGGAACGGTTGCATATGCATATTTGATCATGTTGATTAATGACATTTATGATCCCAACTTTGACTGGCCACTTTCTTCTCAACAGTTTGAACAATATATTAGAAATAAGTATGGAACAGTAGAATCTGCAATGGGAACAACTAAATTTTATTATCAGATTATTCGTGCAGAAGTTCCAAGAACAGGAATCGCAGAAAGAATTCCAGAAGTTAAATTTATTGTAGACGAAACTACGTATAATGCACTTGATACAGAAGATCGTACAACTCAAACAGTCTATGAATGGGAAGATGAATTGAACGATAATAAACGAAATATAAGATTAATTAATTCAGATTTTATACAAGATATAGACTATCAAGTAAAACGAACATTTACATCGTAATGGCATGGCAAAAACAACAGTCGATAAAGTACTTGACAAACCAGATTATACTTCTCCTTTAAGCATAGGTGATTTCCGAATAAGGGAATTGTCTTTACATTCACCGTCAAATGATGGAGTGCTTGAATTAGATTCACCATCTGTTTTTGTAGAACTCAATATCTATGAGGATCTATTTTCAAATGTTCTGAAAGGGACTTTAACGTTTTTAGATACTCAGGGGTGGGCAGAATCCGTACCGTTAATTGGTGATGAAACTTTAATATTATCATATTCAACTCCTGGCGGTGAAGGTACACAAGTAGCAACAAATACTACTACAAGAGAATCACAAACTGCAAGCGAAGAGGCAGTTCGTCAACGATTTAAGGTATACGATTGTGTTGAGGCTTCGGGAGGAGAACGTGGAAAATTAATTACTTTGATGTTTGTAAGTGAAGAATATGTATTTAGTTCAAAGATGAAAGTGAGTAAAGGTTATAAGGGGAGACAGTATTCGTTTGCCGTAAAAGATGTAATGAACAAGATTAATAAAAATATGAGGAGCGATTTAAAGAAAAATGTGTACATTGAAGAAACTGCAACTCCTCAAAATTTTATTATACCTAATTGGAATCCATTTCAAGCGATAAACTTTTGTGCATCTCGCTCATTGTCTGCTGATGCAACGGCGCAGGATCAAGAAGGAGAAAATGTAAATCCTTCCCCAAGACCATTGGGATCTCTATTTGTGTTTTATGAAAAACTAGGAACAGGTTTTTTTTATGAGTCTATTGAAAGTATGATTATAAAACAGAAATCCTTAACTGAACTTCCTCTTTTCAAATATGGGCCTAAACTTGTAGATGGAATGAAAGAACAATCTGGTTATCTTGGATATGCATATTCAGCAGTAGAGAATTTTGATATAAAGAGTTCTTTTAAAACATTAGAAAGTCTTAAACATGGAATGTTTGGGTCACGATTAATTGCATATGATCCTATTCGGATGAAATATGATGAAGTTAAATTCGATTACTACGAAAAGAAAAACGCAACGACTCAAAGAGTAAATGATCAAACAGGAGTTACAGAGGAAACAACCAATCCAGATGATAAAGATGATTCTCAAAGAAGGTTTGCAGATTTTATTGCAACTGATGTAAACCCCAAAGACAAGAAACAGAATAAATTGATCAGTACAAATTCAGATTTTGTAGGATCAAACGAGGCTTCGGTTAAACTTGCAACAACAACACGATTTCATGATGAAATGTTCAATCCAGTAAAAGATGTTGCTACTGCAAATACTACTTCAAATACTACTAAAACATCAACATCGATTGGGGTTTCTGCTACAACTTTTAAAGACACAGAATCAAAACCAAATAGAGTAGAAGATTGGTTATTGCAAAGACAAATGCAAGTTCACGAATTTGGAAGTATAGTAGTTGCATTTACTATTTCTGGAAATTCTTCTAGACACGTAGGAGATTTGGTAAGATTTGAAATTCCTTCAACTATACCAGATGATGATCCTGAATATATGGGAGCGCAAATAGGACACCAATTATATAGTGGGTTGTATTTGATTTCAAAGATAAGACATATACTTAGAAAAGATGGTCATATTATGGATGTAGAATTAATTAAAAATTCTTTTTCAAAACGTATTCCTGGCCAGGTGACAGAAGAGGCAACAGAATGAAGACGGAATATTTTCAAGGAAGGGACGGATATGTTTGGTGGAACGGAGTAGTAGAGGATCGAAAAGATCCTTTGTTTCTTGGACGGTGTAAAGTTCGTATTTTAGGATGGCACACATCAGACAAAACAGAACTTCCAGTTGATTCTCTTCCTTGGGCACAGGTTTTGATGCCAATTACTTCTGCAAGTCAAACTGGTGTGGGAGAATCACCAGTTGGGCCAGTCGAAGGAACTTGGGTAATGGGGTTTTATCGTGATGGAGAACTTGCACAAGAACCTGTCATGGTTGGAACACTTCATGGTATTCCAGAAAATTATGCAAAGGTTAATACAGGGTTTAATGATTCTCGATTAGACACAACTAATACGGATTTAAATGCACAGGATTCTACTGGAAAGGCAAAACCAGCAGGAAATCCAGTAAGTTTAACTTCTTGGCCATATCCTCCAAAGGAAGTTAAAATTGAATATGGACAAGAAGTTGATGTTGTGGATTATACAGATCCAGAACGAAGAGAATTTACAAGTCAATCTCTTTATCCAAGAGAATTAAATAAACCAACAACTTCAATTTATGCTCGTGGAGAAGATGATACTTCAACCAATGTATTATCTTCAAATGCATCTATTGTTAAATTAAAAACGGGCAATAGAGATACCGTAGAATTTACTTCAAAATATGTTCAACCGCCAAATATAAACAGACACATTTCAGATGAAGCAGAACTTGCTAGTTTTGCAAGTACGAATGAGGTATACAAAATAACACAACCACCTACACCTTATGCAGCAGAATATCCATTTAATCATGTTTACGAATCAGAGAGTGGACATTTAGTTGAAATAGATGATACTCCTACAAAAGAGCGGATGAATTGGTATCATCGAACAGGAACATTTACAGAATTTCATCCAAAGGGAATGCGTGTTGATCGTACTGTTGCCCATCGGTACAATATTACATCTGGAAATCAAGAATCAATCATAAGAGGACATGAATTAAAATCAATAGGAGAAGATTATGCAGTAGACATTGGAGGTAAATTACTTCTCAATGCAGAAAAAGAAGTTCGATTGATTTCTGAAAAACAGAATGTGATCATTGATTCCCAATCGTTAAATACGATTATTAAAGGAAAACATGTTGTTATTGCGGCAGAGGATACTCTTCTTTTAAAAGGAAAATCGAAAATTGTTCGTGATGATGATTCGGCAGAAGATAAGGTCAAGGGAAGTTATAAATTAGGAGTACAGGGGGAATACGGAATTAATGCTGGTAAGTTGACAATGGGTTCATTTGGTGCAACAAATATTACATCATTTGGCCCGATGACACAAACAGTAACAGGAAGTTCAGAAGAATCGATTACAAATATAGATGTGATTCTTGGAAATGTAAATGCAAAGATGATCAAGGCATTCTTGGGAAAGATTGTTCTGGAAACGGTTGACATGATACTCACAGGAGGAATCGATTTAAATGTGGGGCCGGGTGGAGTTGCAGCACAAGTTGCACTAAAAGCACCATTGGGAGATATTGACATTATTTCAAACACTGGGCCATCGGGGATCAATATTCGTGCATTGACAAAATCAACTTTACAGGGTATTGTTCAAGCAGAGGTGAAGGGAGCATTAGTCAATATTGAAGCAGATGCACTTACACAGATCAAAGGTGCATTAGTCACAGTTGGAGGATCATCAGAACCAGCACTTCTTGGAAAGTCGATGTTGGATATTTTTAAAGATCATTATCATCCAAGTTCGGTGGGGCCAACGGGGCCACTTCATCCATCATTTGCGTTTAAACTTCTGGGTGCAATGTCGAAAAAAGTATTTTTAGGATAGAGAATATGCCATTAATTGTTGCAACATTACAGAGTGAATTAATTGCTGCACTGGATAAGGGCCCGGCAGGAAATCCTTCTCCACAACTTGTAGGATTGGATATAGCAAAGGCGTACATGAATTATTGTTCAACAGGAATGAATGCAGGAGCAGGATCATTTACTGCAATGCCGGGGGCATCTGCATTGGGACAGGATCTAGGAAATATTTTGGGAGGATCAAGTCCTTCTGGTACATTAACTGCACAAAAAATGGCAACAGCATTCGATACATGTTTACAAACTTTTTTGAGTGTTTATCAAAACTCAATAGTAACAACTGCTGGATTACCATTGTTGCAGGGAGAATTGATGCAAGTGTTTAGTTCTCCTGCTCCGTCTGCAACTTTATTTGCACAGAGTTTTGCTAGTGCGTTAAATAATTATACACTAGCTGCAATAGTTATAGGAATAATTCCAGGCACACCACCAATACCATTTACAGGGCCAATAAGTTAAAATTATGGATGTAGCACAGAAAAAACAAGAAGTCTTAGAAGACATTGCAAGACAACCAGCAAATGTAGTGTTTGCGAGAGTTGGAATATGCGATACTGTTCAACTTGCAGATTTATTGAAAGCGGAATTTATTCCTTATTTGAGAGGGGCCGCAAATTCTTCTGGAACAAGTACAGATTCTTTATATGAAGTATGTGTCAATCTTGCAAGACAACGAGCACTTTTACAAGGACAAGCAAGAACTGCTACAGAATCTTCTCTTTTAAAATTTGGAATAGATGATGGAACTGCGGCAACAAGAGCAAATGGAACTGCACCACATAATGCAACAGGAGATTTATCTTTTGGTAAATTAGAAGATTCTGATTATAATAATAAAACATCGTTTGGATATACAGTACTTCATGATTTAAATGAAGGTGGAGGAACGGTTACTCTTTCTTCTACTTCAAATGCAAATACAACGATTGCAGATGATGATGGAAATGATGTAAAGTATTTTACAGATTTTTCAAAATATTTCTTAACTCGCAGCCGTGCAAACGGAGAATTGGTTGCGATAGATGAAAATACTACACCTTATTCAACTCCAACAACAGCGGAACCATTTCTTCCTGCAAACACAATTAATGGAGAAGTTTATCGTGGAGTAGCAACTCTTCCAACTGCAAATACGGATACGAGGCATGATTTTTCACTGATTGCAAATACATCAGCAGTTGGTTATGCTGGTGCGAACAACGACATTGCAGAAAATAAGTATGTTGGAAATACATTTGTTGTTCTTGCACTTTCAAATGTGTCTGGAACATTTATTGCAAGTGAAGGTATAACAGATTTAGATGCAAATTATGCAACACTGAAAACTCAAGCAAATACAACAACGGTAGTTTTAGATGCATCTGATGTAAAGGGAACTTTTTCTAATGGGGAAATTCTAACAACCACAACATCAAATGCAGTTATTTCTTCTATTCAGACAACATCGAATACCATTTCAATATTAACTCTTACAGGAAGCACTTTTAATACTGGCTCAAATACTGATATTAATTTGGGGTTTTCACTTTCAAATACAATTTCTCTTGATACAGATGCGGTTTCGAGATCGGGAAACGAAGTTACCGTTATTGCAAATAGTCATGGAATTAATGCTGGAGAAAGAGTAGTAGTAAAAGGTGCAGATGATGCATTCAGTGAATTCAATGATACGTTCATAGTTACAGATGCAACTGCAAATACTCTGAAATTCACAACATCGAATTCAGTATCAACAACACCAACTGGTGACTTTGTTATTGTTAAAAACATTGTCTACGGACTAACAAGCAATGCATCTGCAGCCGTGACCAAAAGAACAGTCAATGCAACTGCAAATCTCGTATTTCAATCTGCAAATTTGAGTGTGGGGTTTCCAGTAGGAAATACAGTTACAGGAGGAGATAGTACTGCAACAGGATTTATTGATAGAAGAACGGTTTCTGGATCTTGGTATCAGACAAAGACAAATGAAGTAAAAACATATTACACTGCATCTGATACTGGAACATGGGATTATGATGCAACGAATAATCCAGCAGGAATTGAGTCATCTGCAAATGCAAGTTTGTTCTGGTTAAAAGAATTAGAGATGGTCAAAATAAATCAATTGGTTTCAAGTACTGGATCTGGAAACTCTTTTGTTGCACCAAAAATAATTCTTGATATTGCAATTGCAACTTCTAGTGATGGATCTGGTGGATACGATTCAAAAATAGATACGAAAGTGCCTGGGGTTTATTTTTCATATCCAATGAAAACATACGAAGATCAAGTTCACGATGGAGTCACTACAATTGAAGCATATGCAAATTTTGCAAATGTTGTTGTTGCACCAGAGGGGTTAGAAATTAATTATGATTGGAAACCTCTTGCAAATTCATCGGTGGCTGCAACAAATTATAATAGTGGAACAGGGACAGGCGATTTACATGCAAATGGAAACGTAACAACTGCTGCGTATCTTCCAGTAGAATGTACGACACTGGACAAGACAGAATTTAATTATCATTTAAGAACATATACTGGTTCGTCTAGTGGTGATG
>LULR01001547.1_pt1 | contig 11060 bp, 8 predicted proteins | sample 729471 | NCBI WGS metagenome assembly LULR01 (sample SAMN03860284, study PRJNA289734) | marine metagenome | biome: seawater column; feature: ocean; material: water; isolation source: Red Sea water column Station 108 - depth 500m | place: Saudi Arabia: Red Sea | collected 2011-10-15 | depth 500 m
ACATTAGGAACAGCAACAGCTGTTGCCACAGTGGAACGGCATTGCCGCGACGACTGACACCGGGCAGGTCTGACAGCCAGTGACCGACCGGCAGCACCGGCGCATCCACCGACTGCCCCCCAGGCTTCCGCCATTTGACGATAAGCGGTATCAGTACGAGAACCAGTACCCAGGGCCAGGCGAGAGTCAGCATTTCTGACCTCCCAGCCACAACCGGGCGAACGCCAGTGCCTCGGTGGGTTCCGCCGAAACCGTCGGCCGCCAGGCACTCTGCACCAGTGCCTCGGCAACCGGCCTGGAGGCAACCCGGTCCCTTGGGGCGGTAGACAGAAGGAAGTTCACCCAGGCATCACCAGTCAGCGCTTCCGGATGCTGGTCAGGGTAGCGCTCCCGGGCGGCTTGTTTGAGCAGGGTATTCAATTGCGCAAACCACGCGGGGTCGGAGCTGGCTGAACCTTCCAGTCTCGCCAGCTGGGCGCGGGCGGATCGCAGCCACCGATTTCGTTTCCGTCGCTTCAGGATAAGCCAGATCAGCGCTGCAAGTGCCGCAATGACCAGGACGGCCAGCATCCACCAGCCAGGAGCGGGTGGCCAGAAACCACCAGTCTCGGGCAGGTGTATGTCCCGGAGCTGGCTGAGCGGATCCTGCGGGTTCATCCGATGCGCCCTCCCGGCCCAAGCAGTAGTTTCAGGGTCGCCGCCGGATCTTCCGCCGTGGACACCTCTGCCATGGTGACCCCGGAGGTTCGGAAACAGTCTTCCAACCGGTGTTCGTGGTTGGTGACTTTCTCATGCCAGGCGCGCTGGAACCGGGGGTTTCCGGCGTCGAACCACACGGGACCGTCCGGGCCGGCAACCGCGAAGCGTCCACTTTTTGGCAGCTCCTTTTCGAGTGGGTCGACGATTCTCAGAGCGCTGACTGAATTGTGGCGGGCCTCCAGAAAATCACTGATCACGAAAATCCGGCTGCCGGTGTGGGCGACCCGGCGGGCCTCGGTAAGTGCCATGTCCAGCCTGCACTGGGCGGGTTGCTCGTCCTGTGCCGGCGCTTGGTTGTCCCGTCGTTGCTGTTCGTCCAGCGTGTCCAGCAACCGCAGCACCGATTTTTTACGACGGGCAGGGCGAAGAACACTCAGGGTCTCATCATTGAATACGATGCCTCCCACCTGGTCTCCCGACCACAGCGCAAGCCAGGCCAGAATGGCAGCGATCTGGGCACAGCGGACCTGTTTAAAGGCGCCGGTGCTGGCAAAAAAAAGGCTGGGGCCGAGATCGCACAGGAGCAGCACGGGCCTTTCCCGCTCCTCCTCATAGAGCTTTGTGTGTGGCTCCTGGCGGCGGGCGGTGACCCGCCAGTCGATGCTGCGGATGTCATCTCCGGGCTGGTACAGCCGGACTTCCGCAAACGCCATGCCGCGGCCGCGCTGGGGCGAGCGTTGCAAACCAGCCTGGCGTGAGCGCACTGGACGGGCGGAGGGCAGTTTCAATGCCCGGGCGTCCGCCTGCAAGCGGATCAGGTCCGGTAGGCTGATGTGGGTAATGGCTTCGCTGTGGCCCATGCCTGACGGCTCCCGTGTATTACTTCCGTCGATGGCTTCAGGCGCTCACCGGAACACGTTCGATCAGCCGCTCGATGACGGTATCAGCGGTCATGCCTTCGGCCTCTGCCTCAAACGTCAGCAGGATGCGGTGTCGGAGCACGTCGAAGGCCATGGCACGTACATCATCCGGGGTGACGTAGTCGCGGCCGTCAAGCCAGGCCAGTGCCCGGGCACAACGATCCAGGGCAATGGTGCCGCGGGGGCTGGCGCCAAAGGCGGTCCAGCGGGCCAGTTCCGGGTCCAGGGCGGCCGGATCACGGGTGGCCAGCACCAGCGCCAGCAGGTATTGCTCAACAGGCTCTGCCATGTAGATGTTGGCGACGTCCGCCCGGGCTTCGAACACCTGATCTGCCGTCAGGCGCAGATCTGTCTTGGGCAGGCCATGCCGATAATCGTTCCTTGCCAGTTGCAGAATGGCCTTTTCAGCCTCCGCCGACGGGTAATGGATGACCACATGCATCAGGAACCGGTCCAGTTGGGCTTCGGGCAGCGGGTAGGTGCCTTCCTGTTCGATGGGGTTCTGGGTGGCCATGACCAGAAACAGCCGGTCCAACGGAAAGGTGCGCATGCCTACGCTGATCTGTCGCTCGCCCATGGCTTCCAGAAGCGCGGACTGGACCTTGGCGGGTGCCCGGTTGATTTCATCGGCAAGCACGAGGTTATGGAATATGGGACCGCGCTGGAATTCGAACTGCCCTGTTTCCGGGCGGTAAATCTCGCTGCCAGTGACGTCGGAAGGCAGCAGGTCCGGGGTAAACTGGATTCTGTGGAAATCACCGTCCAGGTGGTCGGCAAGGGCTTTGATGGCGGTGGTTTTGGCCAGACCCGGTGCGCCTTCGACCAGCAGATGGCCGTCGGCAAGCAGCGCGATCAGCAGACGATCCACCAGTTTTTCCTGTCCGATTATCCGTTTGGCTAACTGTTCCCGTAACTCACCGAACGTATGCTGTAGCGACATTGGAAATGACTGCTCTCTGTATCTGAAGATTTTCCGGAGAAACCCGTATCGTGCGTAGGTAGTTGCCGAAGTTTTGGCGTCTGGCCGGCAAAAATCAAGGGTTTGACTATGCTTATGTGACGATACGCCGATTACGTTTATTTCACACTAACTGAGGTCGACCATGAATGCGCTGACAGTGGCCAGCAAGGATCAATTCTTTGAACAGTTGGCTGACGCTTTCGCGAAGAAGATTTCAAAAACCGAAGCCAGGAAAATCAGCGAATTTGCCAAGCAGCATTATGCGCATATCCCACTTGAAGAACTGGTCAGTCGACGATTCGGCGACACCTATGGGGCAGTTCTTGCCGCATGGCAGTTTCTGCAGAAGCGGTCTGCCGAAGAAACGCCGGTTGCCGTATTCAATCCTGATCTGGAGAGTGATGGCTGGCAGTCGACGCACACCGTTGTTTTTATTCTGCACCCGAACATCCCGTTTCTGATCGATTCCCTTCGTATCGCCATTAACCAGCGGGAGATTGGTACCCACTCTATCCAGCACTCGATTTTGCAAGTGGAAAGACAGAGCGATGGGAAGCTGAAGAAACTGCACACCACCAAGAAGAAGGCCTCCGGTTCGGACTACGAAGCGTTCATTGTCCTCGAGATCGACAGACACAGTGATCCGGAAGATCTCCGGGACCTGGAGGACACGCTCCAGAATGTCCTCCATGAGGTTCGGATTGCCGTCAGCGACTTCCCGGTCGTTACCGAAAAGGTAAACGAGATCCTGGGCGAGCTGGACAGCACCACGGCGGGCATCAATGACGAACAGAAAGAGGAAGCCCGGGCATTTCTGGAATGGCTGGCCCGGGATCATTTTACCTTCCTTGGTTATGACGAGTACGACTTCGCCAAGGACAAAAGCGGAATGGTTGTTCGCCGGGTCGAGAACTCGGAACTGGGCATTCTCCGCGTCAATAACGAGCGCCCGGACCGGGTTCGCCTGAATGAATTGCCCCAGCGCACCCGCCATGAAATGACCCGAAGCGACGATATTTTTATCTTCGCCAAGTCGGCCCAACGTTCGCGGGTCCACCGGCCTGCATACCCGGACTACATTGCCGTCAAGAAATTCAACAACAAGGGCGAGGTGGTCGGCGAACGCCGTTTTCTCGGCCTTTATACCGCCCGGGTCTACAACGAGCGGCCCGACGAGATTCCCTTGCTGCGTCGCAAGTTCCAGAGTGTCATGAAGCGGTCCGGGTTCCTTCGCGATGATTACGCCGGCAAGGAGCTCGAACAGATCCTCACGGTGTATCCCCGCGACGAGCTGTTCCAGATTGAACCGGAAGAACTTCTCAAGGTGGCGAAAAGCATTCTGTATATTCAGGAGCGCCGCCGGATCGAGCTGTTCATGCGGGAGGATGTGTACGGCCAGTTTGTTACCTGCCTGGCGTTCTTCCCACGGGACATCTACAACACCGAGTTGCGACTCAAGGTAGAGCAGGTGCTGGTAGACCGGCTGGAAGCCGAGGACGTGGAGTTCGTAACGCACTTTTCCGAGTCGGTACTGGCACGGGTCCAGTTCACCATCCGGGTCCCCCAGGTTGAAAACCGCCAACTGCCCACAGCCGAGATTCGCGAGAAGGTCATTGAGCTTGCGCAGTCCTGGCGCGACGGACTTTCCGAAGCCCTGAGCGAGGCTTATGGCGAAGAGCAGGGTAATGAGCTGTACCGGCTGGACGAAAGCACGCTGCATTTCAAACTCTTCTATCCAGATGAGCCGCTGCCCCTGTCGGATGTGATGCCGATATTCGATAACCTGGGCTTCCGGGTGATTGGTGAACACCCCTTCGAGGTGACCGACAGGCACAACAAAACCGTCTGGATCCACGATTTCACCCTCCAGGCCCACACCGGCAGTGTTGTCGACATCCATCGCATCCGGCCAATATTTGAGGAGCTGTTCCGTCGGGTCTGGCACGGCGAAGCGGAAAACGACGCCTTCAACAGGATGCTGCTCTCCTCTTACATGAGCTGGCGGGAAATTGCGCTGCTGAGGACCTACGCCCGCTACATGCGTCAGATCCGGTTCTCCAACAGTCAGACGTTTATTTCCAACACGCTGGTCAATCATGTTGAGTTGACCCGTCTGTTGCTGGAGTTTTTCGAAATTCGCTTCAACCCGGAGCGCTACCAGAGTCCCGGCAAGAGCCAGGCGGCCCAGCAGAAACTGGAAATCGAATTCAATGCCGGTCTCGAGAACGTTGAGAATCTCAGTGAGGACCGGGTGCTTCGGCTCTACCTGGAGCTGATGCAGGCCACCCTGCGAACCAATTACTACCAGCTGGACGAGACTGGTGGCCCGAAGCCCTACATCAGTGTGAAGTTCGATCCGTCCCGGATTCCGGACATGCCTCTGCCCATGCCGATGTTCGAGATCTTCGTGTATTCACCGCGTGTTGAAGGTGTGCACCTGCGTGGTGGCAAGGTCGCCCGGGGCGGCCTGCGCTGGTCAGACCGGTTCGAGGATTATCGCACCGAGATTCTGGGCCTGGTCAAAGCCCAGCAGGTCAAGAATGCGGTCATCGTGCCGGTTGGTGCCAAGGGTGGCTTTGTGGCCAAGCGCCTGCCGGACCCGTCAGACCGGGAAGCCTTCCAGGCTGAAGGCATAGAAGCCTACAAAACGTTCATTCGGGGGTTGCTCGATATTACCGACAACCTGGTGGATTCGGGAATCGTGGCCCCTGAACGGGTTATTCGCCACGACGAAGATGACCATTACCTGGTTGTGGCCGCAGACAAAGGCACCGCCACCTTCTCGGATATTGCCAACGGACTGGCCGCGGAATACGGCTTCTGGATGGGCGATGCCTTCGCCTCCGGTGGCAGCAATGGTTACGATCACAAGAAAATGGGCATTACCGCCCGGGGCGCGTGGGTATCGGTAGAGCGCCACTTCCGGGAGATGGGCATCAACCCGGCGCTGGATGAATTTACCGCCATCGGCATTGGTGATATGGGTGGCGACGTGTTCGGCAATGGCATGCTGTGCTCGGAGAAGACCAAGCTGGTTGCGGCCTTCAACCACGTGCACATATTCATTGACCCCTCGCCGGATCCGGAGAAAAGTTTCAAGGAGCGCAAGCGCCTGTTCGAGCTTCCCCGCTCCGCCTGGACCGATTATGACAGCAAGCTGATTTCCAAGGGAGGCGGGGTTTTCAGCCGGAATTCGAAATCGATCCCCGTCAGTCCGGAAATGAAGAAACTGCTGGGGATCAAATCGGATCGGGTGCCACCAAACATGCTGATCTCGCACATCCTCAAGGCCCAGGTCGACCTGCTCTGGGTGGGTGGTATCGGCACCTATGTGAAAGCCGCCAGCGAGTCTCACGGCGACGTGGGTGACAAGGCCAACGACGGGCTGCGGATCAACGGTTCGGAGCTGCGCTGCAAGGTGGTCGGGGAGGGTGGCAACCTGGGCCTGACACAGCTTGGCCGGATTGAATTTGCCCTGCGGGGCGGGCGTCTGAACACCGACTTCATCGATAATTCCGGTGGTGTGGATTGTTCTGACCATGAGGTCAACATGAAGATCCTGCTCAATCGGGCCGTGGCCATGGGCGATCTCACCAACAAGCAGCGCAACGTCATGCTTGAGGAGATGACCGACGACGTCGCAGAGCTGGTGCTGAAGAACAACTATCGCCAGACCCAGGCGATCAGTATTGCCAGTGAGGATGCTGCGACCCGGCTGGAGGAATACCGCCGGCTGATGAACACCTTCGAGGGCGAGGGCAAACTGAACCGCACCCTGGAATTCCTGCCGGATGATGAGACCCTGTCCGAGCGCAAGCTCGACAAGAAGGGGCTGACCCGGCCGGAACTGTCGGTTCTGATTTCCTACGTGAAAGGCGATCTGAAGCAGACCCTGATCGACAGCACATCATCGCGACCCAGATTGCCAACGACATGGTCAACCACATGGGGATTACCTTTGTGGAGCGTCTGAATCAGTCTACCGGCGCCGATGCGGCTTCCATTGCCCTGGCCTGGATCATCGCCCGGGATGTGTTCCGTATTGATAACTGGTGGGACAGGATTGAGGCTCTGGATTTTCATGTGCCAGCCCAGCTGCAGATGGAGCTGATGCAGGACCTGATGCGGCTGATGCGTCGCTCGGTGCGGTGGCTGCTGCGTAACCGTCGAGCGGAGCTCAGCATCCAGCACCATATGGAGCGTTTTGCCGACAGCGTCTGGGCGATTACTGCCGGGCTGCCTGAATACCTGGGTGATCAGGCCAGGACCAATTGGGAGAAGCGGCATCAGGCTCTCGTCGATGCCGGTTTGCCCTCGGAGCTTGCATCTGTGGTCTCCGGCACCGGGCACCTGTATTCGTCCCTGGGCATTATTGAAGCCCACGAAGCCTCTGGCATGCCGCTGAAAACCGTTGCCAACCTCTACTATGAGCTGGGGGATCGTCTGGACCTGAACTGGTTTGCCAGCGCCATTGCTGCGCTCAAACCGGCTTCCCACTGGCAGGCACTGGCCAGGGAGAGTTTCCGTGAAGACCTCGACTGGCAGCAGCGGGCGCTGACCACCGGTGTTCTGAAGCTCGCGGAAAAGCCGGAGGACGTCCCTGCCTCTGTTGAGAACTGGCTCTCGCGTCATCAGCAGATGATTGAGCGCTGGAAATCCATGCTGTCAGAACTCAAGGGTGTGCGAGAACCGGAATACGCCATGTTCTCGGTGGCATTGCGAGAATTGCTGGATCTGGCCCAGAGCACAATGCATCAGCCGCACGCTGAGGCAGAGGTTGAGACCAACTGAGTATTGCGTTGAAACCCGCATTCCCGTCCAATCGCTGATCGGGAACCATCAAATGGAGTGGGATAATGGGTCAGCTTGACCATCTTCTTAAAAAAAACCGGGCCTGGGCGGATGGCATCAAGGCCCAGGATCCCCAGTTTTTTCACCGCCTGTCGAACCAGCAGGCACCGGAATACCTGTGGATAGGCTGTGCGGACAGTCGCGTGCCGGCCAACCAGATCGTCGATCTTCTGCCGGGGGAGCTGTTTGTACACCGAAATGTGGCCAACGTGGTTGTCCATACGGATTTTAACTGTCTGTCGGTGCTGCAATTCGCTATCGAAGTGTTGAAGGTGAAGCACATCCTGGTGGTTGGGCACTACGGTTGTGGCGGTGTAAGAGCGGCCTTGCTCAATGAAGGGTTCGGGCTGATCAGCAACTGGCTTCGTCATGTTCAGGATGTCCGTGACCGTCATCAGCAGGTGCTGGATAATCTGCCTAACGTGCAGGACCGGGTGGATCGGCTTTGCGAGCTCAACGTCGTTGAGCAGGTAGGGCATGTGTGCCAGAACAACATTGTTCAGGAAGCCTGGAGGCGGGGCCAGCCACTAACGGTCCATGGTTTTGTTTATGACGTTGCCGACGGGATTCTCCGGGATATGGGGCTATCGGTCGCCAGCGAGGAGGATCGTGAACGGGTCCGGCAGAACAGTATCGACGAATTGGTGCAAAGGCCGGTAAGGTCGGGGCGTCAGAAAGTCGTCCAATAAAGAATGTAAAATTGCGTCAAAAATTCGTGATGAGCGTCACTTCCTGACCCTCGGCGTCATCACAGTTGGTCACCTCCCGCTTTGCTAAAGTGGATCCTGCAGTAAGCGAGGAGGTAGGCCATGAAAGAACTGATGCAAAAAGCCCTGACAGTACTGAGCCAGCGTAAAGACATCTCAGCCGGCGCGGAGCAACAGGGTCGGGGGCGGAAACCTTCTGATTCCAGCCAGTCCGAAGACTGGGGTATGTCCCCTGAAGATGCCTTGCGGGTTGGCACCGTTGCCCGTTACAAGTGACCGAGTTTGCCGTGGTGGTTACCCTCTGAAAGCCCTCCAGCCTCTGCCTTGCAGGGGAGACGCGAGGGCTCATTCCGGTTAGAGTATCCCGCTTGCGAACCAACCACGCGGGACCAGCTAATCAATGTCATTGCCCAATTCCCATGAAGCCTTATTGCGAAACCGCCAACTGTTGCAGGGGCGGGTCGCCCTGTTGGGCGTAGCCGCCACCGGGCTGCTGGCCGACCTGCCTGCCGGTGGCATGGCCATGAGCGAGCATGCCGGTGTCTGTGCCTCGCTCGCCGGGCAAGCGGGCTGGCAGATCTGTTTCGGCTACGATGATCCGGCACTGGCAGCCGGCGCTTTCGACACCCTGGTTGTATTTCTGCCCAAGGCCCGGGCCGAACTTGATCTACGTCTTGCCCTGGCGCGCTGGCTGGCGACGGCGGGCGCGCGGCTGGTGCTTGTAGGTGAAAAAAAAGAGGGGATTGCCGGCGCCGTCAAACAGCTCAAGGCTGTGGCCCCTGGGGCTACCAAGGTCGATAGCGCAAGACACTGCCAGGTCTGGTGTGCTGATCAGATCGAACCACTGCCTGAATTCTCGCTTGAGCAATGGATGAGCTGGACCGGCATTGACTGCAAAGCGGTGCATCTGGAAGTCGCGGGACTGCCGGGCATTTTCAGCCTCGGCGAGCTGGACGAGGGTACTCGCATGCTGCTGGAGACGCTGGACGAAAATCCATTGCGGTCTGGCCCTGTGCTGGATTTTGCCTGTGGCGCCGGAGTCCTTGGCGCCTGGTTGCACCGCTGGCACGAGCAGCAGAGCCAACCTCGGGTCACAGTCGACGGAATCGACGTTCAGTCCCAGGCCGTCGTCTGTGCCCGGGCTACCTATGAGCGCAATGGCGTTTCCGGACGCATCCTGGCCTCGGATGGTCTCTCCGCAGTTGAGGGCACCTGGCCCGTTATTCTGAGTAATCCCCCCTTTCATACCGGTGTCAGAACGGACATGTCGATGACTGAGCGCTTTCTCCGGGAAGTTGGGCGACATCTGGCGCCGGGTGGTGAGGTGCGTCTGGTCGCGAACAGCTTTCTGCCCTATGAGCCATTGATGAAGCGCTGCATCGGCCCGGTTGAGCGCCTGAGAGAAGACCGCAGGTTTTCGGTTTATCGCGCTTTTCGGCGTTCCTGAACGAAAAAAGCCCCTGGGGTGAGGGGCAAAAGGTTTGCGTCCAGAACAACGGAGCCAACCGGAAAAGGGATGTTCAGCGTGAACACCTCCAACGTTAGGATTAATTTCTAGAATAAACAGCCTAGAATGGCGCTTTTGTGACAAAAAGCCTCCAGGATGCCTGAAATGACAACTGCAGAACTCGTTTTTTCCGAAGGCAGGCTGATTCTGGGCCGCCCGGGGACCGATGATCCGACGCTGAGAGCTTGGGATGCTGCTGACGAGCTTTTGCTGGAACAGGCTCTTGACGTTGCGGCGGGTATAGAAGAGCCCCGGGTCCTGGTGGTGGACGATCAGTTCGGGGCCCTTGCGTTGGGGCTTTCGCGACTGTCGCCCATCGTTGTTGCCGATAGTGCTGTGCTGCCCGCCGCACTTGCAAGCAACGCTGCATTGAATTCCGCGTTTTCTTCAGCAAAGCAGGTTTATAGCTGGATCGATCCGCCTGCGGGCCCATTCGATCTGGTGGTGTTGCGGATACCGCGCCAGGCTGACTATCTGGCCTGGTTGCTGCGGGTATTTGGCGAAGCGGTGCAGACGGAACAGGTGCTTCCCGCACGAAAAAAGGCTCGGGTCATTCGGTGTCGGAAAGGTACTGAGAGTCTGGCGGGCTGGCCGGGATGCTGGAAGGGGTATGCACTATCCGGCAGGAACGGTGAGCTGGCAGTCCAGGCATTGCCCGCGGTGTTCGCCAGGGAAAAGCTGGATATCGGTAGCCGCTTGCTCCTTCCGCACGTGGCGAGAGAGGTATCCTCCTTGCAGGCTGGGAGCTCTGTGATGGATCTGGCCTGTGGCAACGGCGTGCTGGGCTTGACGGCGCTCGCGGAGAGAGGGGATGTGCAGTTGGGTTTCAGTGACGTTTCAAGCCACGCTGTGCTCAGTGCCCGACATAATGTCGAAAAGGCTTTCCCGGAGGCCAGCGCGTTCTTTTCGCACTGCGATGGCATTGATGACGGTGCGGGCGCTTTCGAGCTGATCCTTCTGAATCCACCGTTCCACGAGGGCGGCGTGGTCGGTGATCATATTGCCCTGCGGTTGTTTGAGCAGGCCTCGAAGCACCTGAAGCCAGGAGGGCACGGTCTGGCTGTCTATTTCGATGTTAACCCGTTGACCCTCTTCACAGGTGCCGAAGGTTGTGGCCCTCAGAGTTTCCGGAATCAGGTGGATGTTGAACCGGTTGCCCCGCACTTCACCGATGGTCAGGCTGGCGCCGTTGATGGCAATGTAGCCTTTGGGAAAGATGTAGCGTGTCCACTCTTCGGGAACTTCAAACCACAGGGTGACGTTGTTTTCCGGTCTCAGGATTTCGACAATCCGGGCGGTTGTATGAATATGTCCGGAGAGCAGGTGACCGCCAATCTCATCGCCGATACGGGCGGCCCGTTCGAAATTCACCTGGTCTCCGGTTTTCAGATTCCCCAGGGTAGTCAGTCTCAGGG
>LULR01001315.1_pt1 | contig 11015 bp, 9 predicted proteins | sample 729471 | NCBI WGS metagenome assembly LULR01 (sample SAMN03860284, study PRJNA289734) | marine metagenome | biome: seawater column; feature: ocean; material: water; isolation source: Red Sea water column Station 108 - depth 500m | place: Saudi Arabia: Red Sea | collected 2011-10-15 | depth 500 m
GTGGTCCTGGCCGGCGCGGTGCGCATCAAGCCCATCGCCCTGACGGCGATTTCGGCGATGGTGGGGGCTTACTTCATCCTGAACGATCCGATTTTCAACGGCCTGGCGATATCACTGGTATTCGGCCTGGCCATGTCCACGTTACTGACCGTGCTGGTGGTGCCGCTGCTGTATTACACCCTGGCGCGCTGCAAGTGGGTGTGACGCGGGGCGTTTACGCCTGACATGGCACCAGGACGCTGTCGGAACTGATGATCCGGTTCCGCCCCGCGTCCTTGGCGTTATAGAGGTACTCGTCGGCACGGCCGATCAGGCTGCGAAGGTCGGCGCCGTCCGGACCAAACTGGGCAATGCCGCCGCTGATGGTGAGCCTGATGGCCTGGTCCTGATAGGACACGGGGTTTGACTCGATCTCATTCCGGATCTTTTCGGCCACCCGATGAGCCTGGTCTGCGGTGGTGTTGGTGAGCAGAATGGCGAACTCTTCACCGCCCAGTCGTGTGGCAAGATCGGTTGCTCTCAGCGATGCCCGCAGTGTGCCGGCAACATGCCGGAGCGCCCGGTCGCCCGCCTCGTGACCATGCTGATCATTGACCTGTTTGAAGTGGTCCAGGTCCAGCACCAGCATGGACAGCGGTGTTCCGTTGCGGAGGCTGCGCTTGCGCTCCTGCTCGAAAACGTCGCTCAGGCGTGCCCGGTTGGCGAGACCTGTCAGCGCATCGGTCTGGGCCATTTTCAGCAGGCGCGATTCGGATTGCTCCCGGGTGATCTCGTAAATATGGGAGAAGGCCAGAATGGTCAGTGACATCAGCCCCATGTTGGCAATAGGAAGCGGCTGCATCAGCTCCGGCGCATCGTGGAATTTGAAGAAGAAAATCACTGCCGCCGTAACCATGAATACGGCGGATACCAGAAGGCCCAACCGGCGCCCCATTAGCAGGTGAGAAAGGATGGGAATCAACAGAACCCAGGCGAATACGGTTGTTGTCGCCCGGGGTGACGTGAGCGCGAACATCATGGTGATGCAAAAGGGCAGGATAAACGCCAGGATCCATCGTTCCAGGTGTTTGGTGTTTCCGATTGCCCAGAAAATGAAAACCGAGTAGCACGCCATGCCAATCTCGGCAAATGCCAGGGGGTAGTTCCCTCTCTGCATGTTGAGCATAAAGAACAGCAGGCCACTGACGGCGGTCAGTATCAGCAGCGTTTTTAACACCGCTTTGCGGTACGGACGGGCAAGGTGCTTCTGTGATTCCGTATAGCTTTCCATGGGTCTGGTCTGGGCATCCGGTGCACTGGAGTGATGTGTACAAAGAGGTTGCACATGCTGCAAGCTCCGGCCATTAGATCAGAAATCCGGCAGTGTAGCCGTCCATATTCGACTAAAGTCTAGGGTATAGAGGTTCCTCAACGAGTCGGCCAGTAGCGTTGCATTTCCACGAACAGGAACGAGGCGCTCCAGGTGATCAGAACCAGTCCGGCCAGCGCCTCTATGCCGGTGAGAAAGCGCAGAATACCGAAAGGTTCGATATCGCCGTAGCCAAGAGTCGTGAAGGTGGTGAAGGAAAAGTAGGCGCAGTCCAGGATACTGCCGCTGAAATTACCGGTTAAATGGCCCCAGCCCTCGGCGTGGTGCATGAAATAGAAGGCACTGGCAAAGATCCAGACCTGGAGGGTGTGCGCGGCAAGAATGCCGAAGACGGCAGCGATCAGTCGGAAACGGTGGCTCTGGCGCATTCTCGACAGAAGGCTGCTTAAATTCAGGAGCACTTCGTGATGGATCAGCACCACAACGGCAACGATCAGCCCGTTAATGAGCGTTGCGTTGAGAAGATTGACATGGTGTTCTGCTGCCAATAATGATGCTCTCCGTTGCCATGACTGAAAAAACACTGCGTAAAATTGACGCAGGAATTCGGCTTGTCCGATCCGAAAACGAGCCCTGATTGTATAGTAGTCTGAACCCGACAGCCCAATGGGCTTTATTTACCTTAGCTGGCCTGCAAGTAATGTCCAAAAGACTGATTCCCCTGTTGATTCTCGCCGTCGGTATCGCCGGTTTCATGATTCTCAAAATGACCCGCCCGGAGCCTGCAGAGGTCAGTGCCACCGAGCGCAGTTGGCGTGTCCAGGTTCAGGAAATTGTGCCGGGCACGCATACCCCGGTGCTGCCCCTTTATGGCGAAGTACTGGCGCCGGAGCAACTGACGGTGACAGCAACCCTGGCCGGTCGAATCGGTACGCGGCCCGTGACCGAGGGGCAGCGGGTTAAGGAGGGCGAGCTTCTGGTGGCACTGGACGATGCCGATATCCAGCCTGCGCTGGCCCAGGCCGAAGCACAGGTCAAAGACCTTGAAGCCCAGATCCGATCGGAGCAGGTCCGGTACCGGAATGATCAGTCGGCTCTGGCCAGCGAACAGGCCATTCTGGAAAACGCCCGGCGGCAGCTGGAGCGTACCCGGTCGTTGGTGAATCGTAACCTGGCTTCCCGCGAGGCATTGGAAGCGGCCACGGACGCCGCGGCCAGAGCAGAGCTGACGGTAAATGCCAGGCAACGGGCAATCGAAGAGCATCCGGCGCGGCTGCAAAGCCTTCAGGCGAAACTAGCCCAGGTAGAGGCAAATCTGCTCAGCACCCGACGGGATGCCGAACGGGCCCGTATGACGGCGCCCTTTGACGGTATGGTGACCGACATCCGGGTGGCCGAAGGTGACCAGGTCAGCCGTAATGAACCTCTGTTATCGCTCTACCCCGTTGATGGTCTGGAACTCAGGGCCAGGGTGCCGGAGATGTTCCGGGACGAACTTCTGGATGCCCTGCAGCGGGGGGAAACACTGATTGCCACCAGTGCCGGAGATCAGCATCGGTTTCAGCTTGCCCGCTTTGCCGGAACCAGTGATCCGTCCGGAACCGAAGCCATTCTCGAACTGCAGGGGGATCCCCGTGGGATCCGTCCAGGTGGTTTAATGCCTGTCACGCTTGAACGGGCGGCCCGGAGCAATACCGTGTCGATTCCGTTCAGTGCTCTTTATGGCGCCGACAGCGTTTACCTGATGTCGTCAGACGGCCGGATGCAGCGCGCCCGAATAGAACGTATTGGCGAGGCCCGGGGCAGCAATGGTGAGCGCCGCCTCCTGGTATCCGGTGAAGCCCTGGTATCTGGCGCGCAACTGATTACCACGCATCTGCCCAACGCTGTCACCGGCCTCAAGGTGGATGTGGCAGATTCCGGAGTGGCATCGCAATGAGGCGGGAAAAGGGCGTCATCGGCTTTTTCGTTCATCACCGGGTTGCTGCCAACCTGGTCATGCTGGTGATGCTGCTCGGTGGTGTGCTGGCTCTGACCCGCATGAACATCCAGTTCTTCCCCACCTTTGCCCTGGACGTGGTCAGTGTCCGGGTTGTCTGGAGTGGTGCGTCCGCCGAAGACGTGGAGCAGGGCATTACCAACCCTCTGGAGCAGCGCCTGCGCAGCGTCGATGGCCTGAAAAAAATGACCTCGACCTCGGCCCAGGGGGTTTCCTCCATAACCCTCGAATTCGAGGAAGGCACCAATCCGATCCAGGCCCTGGATGACGTACGCCAGCAGGTGGATGAATTCACCAATTTCCCGGCGGAGGCGGAGGAACCCCAGGTAACCCGCATTGAACGCTACGAGCCAGTGGCCCGGTTGCTTGTGTACGGCGATGTGGACCGCAGTGAGCTGCGGCAGATGGCCTACCGTTTTGAAGATGAACTGCTCCAGCGTGGTATTGACCGGGTTTCGATCCGCGGCTTGCCGGAGCAGCAGATCAGCATTGATGTGCCGGTTGAGCGGCTGGAAGCACTGGGGCTGTCACTGGAGCAGATTGCCGAGCGCGTGGCCGCCATCTCCCGGGACCTGCCTGCCGGCATGATGGCGCAGCAGGATGCCACCCGGGAACTGCGGGCCGTGGAACAGCGCCGAAGCCCCCAGGAATTCGAGAACATTCCGGTGCTCAGTGGTGAGCGGATCCAGCTCAATCTGGGCGATGTGGCGATTATCCGGCAGGAAGCCCGCGAGAGCCAGGTGACCCTCGAGAAGGACGGCAAGCGTTGAGCTGCAGTTGCAGCGATCGGAGAACGGCAATTCGCTGGCAGCGGCCCAGGTACTGGAAACCTGGCTGGCCGATACCCGGCCGGTGCTGCCGCCAACGGTAAAGCTGGAAGTGTACGACGAGACCTGGCAGCTTCTGGACGATCGTATTTCCCTACTGGTGAACAACGGGCTGGGTGGCCTGGTTCTGGTGGTGTGCCTGCTTTACCTGTTTCTCCCCGGTCGGGTTGCCATGTGGGTGGCTGTGGGTATTCCGACGGCGTTCCTGGCGGCCATGGCGGTTCTCTGGCTGATTGGGGGTTCCATCAACATGATTTCCCTGTTCGCCCTGATCATGGCGTTGGGGGTGATCGTCGACGATGCCATTGTGGTGGGCGAGGATGCCGACGCCCACTCCCGAATGGGCGAGGAATCCATCTATGCCTCGGAAGGGGCAGCCAAGCGTATGGTGTGGCCCGTGCTGGCCTCGTCTCTCACGACGGTTGCGGCTTTCATGCCCCTGCTCGTTGTGGGCGGTGTCATTGGCAATATCCTGGGCGATATTCCGCTGGTGATGATCTGCGTTCTGGTCGCGTCCCTGCTTGAGTGTTTCATCGTATTGCCGGCGCACTTGCGTCATGCCTTCGTGCCCAGACGCAAGAAAAAAGCGGGAGAGACAGAACCCGAGCCAAAAGCACCGGGTCCCGTGGAGCGCTTCCGGCGGGGTTTCGAGCAGCGTTTCGACCGTTTCCGGGAAGGCCGGTTTCGCCGGTTCTCACGGTATAGCCTGGAACACCGGGGCGCTACCGTGGCGAGCGCGGTGGCCCTGGCGATCGTAACGGTCGGTCTGCTGGCCGGTGGCCGGCTCGGATTCAACTTTTTCCCAACACCGGAGCCTTCGGTCTTCTACGCCAATGCCAGCTTTGTGGCCGGCACGGATCGCGGCACCGTTGAGGAGTTCCTGACCCAGATGCAGCGAACGCTCAACGAGACCGAAGAGGCGCTTGGCGGTGATTTCATTTTGCATGCAGTGACCACCCGGGGCGCAACCCAGGGTGCCGAGGGCAGTTCCCGTAGCGGCGATGAACTGGGTTCGATGATGATCGAACTGGTGCCCTCCGACCGCCGCTCGGTTCGTAACCCGGAATTCATCACGGAGTGGCGCAGCCGGCTGGAGACACCGGCCGGGCTGGACAATCTGACGATTTCCGAACGTCAGGCCGGACCGCCGGGCCGGGATGTGAATGTGCGTTTGACCGGCGACAACGCGGAGAATCTGAAGCGTGCCGCGGATGAACTGGGGCAGGCGCTCTCGACGCTGCCCGGTGTGCTGGACGTTGAGGATGACATGCCCTGGGGCAGGGAACAGCTGCTTTACCAGGTCAGCGCTTATGGCGAGGCACTGGGATTGACCACCTCCGATCTCGGGCGCCAGCTCAGGGCTGCCTTCGACGGCCGGATCGCCCAGATCTACCAGGATGGCCGGGATGAAGTCGAAGTTCGCGTGCAACTGCCCAAGGATCAGCGGGAGCGCTTGTCGACGCTTTCCCGTATCACCGTGCGGGTGCCGGACGGTCGCTTTGTTCCCCTGACCCAGGTCATGAACCTGGACCACCGTCAGGGCTTCCAGGCCCTGCGACACGCCGAGGGCCGGTTGGCGGTTGAAGTCACCTCTGGGCTGAACACCCGGGTCAGCACCACCGACCAGATTCTGACCAGCCTTGAAGCAGACGCACTGCCGGATATCGCCAGTCGCTACAATGTGCGTTACAGCTTCGAGGGCCGTGCGGCCGACCAGAGGGAGACCCTGGGAGACATGCAAACCGGACTGGTTATCGGGCTGGCGCTGATGTACGTGGTGCTTGCGTGGGTGTTTGCCTCCTGGAGCCTGCCGCTGATCGTTATGGCCATCATCCCGTTCGCCCTCGTGGGCGCGTTGCTGGGGCACTGGCTGATGGGGCTGCAACTGACCATTCTTTCCCTCTTCGGGTTGTTTGGTCTTTCCGGGATTGTGGTCAATAACGCCATCATCCTCGTAGCTTTCTACAACCAGCAGCGGAAAAAGGGCCTGGGAATCACCGATGCGCTTAACGAGGCCGCGGTACAGCGGGTTCGTGCGGTTATGTTGACTTCCCTGACCACCATCGGCGGGCTGCTACCGTTGATGTTCGAAACGTCCCTGCAGGCCCAGTTCCTGATCCCCATGGCCACCTCTATTGCCTTTGGCCTCGGGCTATCGACCTTGCTGGTCCTGTTGGTCATACCGGCGTTGCTGTCCTGGCTGGAGCAGTTCCGCGAGTGGCGTGCGCGCCGGCATGGAACCTATGCTGAGCCTATCGGGGCGGCGGATTGACCACCTGGCTCTGATTGACCCGGGCAAAGCCGTCGCCTCAACTCGTCAGACAAGGAAACTATGGTGGACTCTCTGCTTTCGGCCCGTGGCCTGAACAAGCAATTCCGCAGCGGTAATGAACCGGTGCCCGTGCTCAGGGGCCTCTCTCTGGATCTGGAACGGGGTCAGTCACTGGCGCTGACCGGTCGATCCGGATCCGGCAAGAGTACCTTGCTGAACATACTCTGTGGTCTGGAGAAACCGGATTCAGGGGTGGTTCAGGTGCTTGGCGAGACGTTTGATGCCCGGTCAACGGAGGCCGAGAGCAAGTCTGAACGTCGCTGGGGGACGCTTCGCCGACAGCAGATCGGGGTAGGAGCTTGCCGACCGATACCCGGATCAGGTGTCCGGGGGACAACGCCAGCGCGCGGCACTGGCCATGGTGTTTGCCATGAAGCCGGCCCTGATTCTTGCTGACGAACCCACAGGCAGCCTGGACCGGCACACGGCAGAGGCCGTGATCGGGCAGCTTTTCGAATTGCAGGCCCGCCATGGCTGCGGACTGATCCTCGCCACCCACGATCCGGAACTGGCCGCCCGCTGCAGCCAGCATCTGGATCTTGGCCACGTGCCGGAAACCTGAGCCCGACATGACCCTGTTGGCCGCCCTGTTCAGTCATTACCGCCGCCATCCGCTTCAGCTGCTGGCATTGGCTGCCATGATTGTGCTCGCCACCATGCTCTGGACGGGCGTGCACCATCTCACCAGCCAGGCCCGGGCCAGTCTTGATCAGAGCGAATCGGCGGTGGCCGAACGCCAGCAGATAGTCCGCCAGGACGGTAAGCCCCTGACTGTGGATGATTTTGTCGAGCTGCGCCGAGCAGGGCTCTGCGTGATGCCCTGGTGGGAAGTGCCTTCGCCGCAAGGCGGTCGTGTGGTGGGTATCGCCCCTTTGGCGGCCGGATGCTTTGAGAGTCCTGACAGCGAAGAGGCGCCCTGGCAGGGTGAACTGGATGGTCGTCCCTTTGTTGATATCAGTGAAGCGGCTGAACTTGCCGGAAAGAACGAAGGTGGGTTGTCGTTGCTGATCTCCGATGCCCACACTGACGGGTCACTTCCTGACGGGTATCGATTGGCGCCGTTTCGGGTTGGCCCGGATACCGGAGAGCTGGGCGACAGTTTTCTGCTGAATCTTGACGCGCTGGGCGTGCTGGTTTTGCTGATTACCGCCTTGCTGGTTCGCAGCGTGTATCTGCTGGGGATGGCGCAACGTCGAGACAGCTTCGCTTTGCTGCACCGGTTTGGTGTCCCCCAAGCCCGACTCAACCGGCTGCTGGTCGTGGAGATTCTCTTGTTGGCCCTGCTGTGTATCGTACCTGGTATATGGCTGGGTCGCTGGCTGGCGACCGGGCTGGGTAGCGGATTCGGGCGCGCCCTCGAGGGGCTGTTCGATCAGCCGTTGTACGCGGGCCAGGGTGGCAACTGGCTGGTTCCGCTTGCAACCATGCTGACGGTGGTTCTGGTGGCTTGCCTGGCCGATTTTCTCCGTCCATGGGCCCGAGCGTTTGCGGGAAGTAGCCGCCGGTCCGGCGGTTTGGTGGTGTTGGTGCTTATCGCTGGCCTGGCCTTGTCAGCCTGGGTTACGGATCTGCTCTGGCTTTTTGTCGCCGTGGCCCTCGTGTTTGTGGCTGCCGGGATCCTTGCACCGAGATTGATTGCCTGGCTTGCGGATTGGCGGTCCGGGCACGACCGGAATCTGCAGGCCCGCTGGCGCCATCGGGAGCTATCAGTGCTGGCGCGGCGTCTGGCACTGCCATTGGTCGCTCTGCAGTTCGCCATGGCCATGGTTCTGGCGGTTCAGGCTCTGGTGACGACCTTTGAAAGTACATTTGATCGATGGCTCGCGCAGAGACTGGAGGCGGATTATTACATTGAAGTTCCTGAGTCAGCGGATGCGACCCTCGCGGTGGACTGGCTCGCCAGAGGTGGACGTCTTTGCCATCGGCCCTGTAGGCCCACTGGTGACCGATTGGCAGTTGCTTGAGTCAGCGTCACGGCCCTGGCAGCGACTGCAGCAGGGCCAGGGAGTGATGGTGAATGAACAGCTGGCGCGCAGGCAGAATGTACAGGTCGGCCAGTCCCTGGAGGTAACCCTCGGAAGCGGTTCGTTCGAGTTTCCCGTGCTGGCCACCTACCCGGACTACGGTCGCCCCGCTGGCGAAATCCTGATTCATCCTTCGGTGCTTCCTGAAGACTTCGCAACCGGTTTCCAGAGCCTGTCGGTATCGCCCGGAAATCTCGACATCGAGGAAGTGACCGGTGGATTAAAGCGGGTATGGCAGGTGGATGAGCTGACGGTCCGGGACAACCGGGCTATTGAAGAACTCGCCACGGCCATCTTTGACCAGACCTTCCTGCTGACCCGGGCCATGACTACCCTGGCCCTGATACTGGCGGCCATTGCACTGTTGATGATGGGCTGGGTCTTCTTCTCCACCCGGGCCTGGTATTTCCGGCTTTTGGTCGTCTGGGGACTATCCGTGCGACAAGCATCGGCCCAACTGATCCGGCTGTCAGTGTCGTTGACCGCTGCAATTACCCTGCTGGCCCTGCCGCTTGGCATCTGGCTGACCTTGGTTCTGGTGCATCGCATCAACCCCATCGCGTTCGGCTGGTCCCTGCCCATGGCGGTCTATCCCCGGTTCTGGCTGGAGCTTGGGGTGCTGAGTCTGCTGATTGGCCTCAGCATCGGCCTGCTGATGATGCGCCAGTTGAAATCACCAACGGTTGCCCCTGTGAACGCCAACGCGCTGGCGGGAGGTGAGCGATGAGACGCTGGATACTGATGTTGTCCATCGTGGTTCTGGCCGGTTGTTCGGAGTCACAACAAGAAGCAGGGTTCGCCGGACTGGCGGGGATCGAATGGTGGTATCTGACCGCCAATTTGAGGACTGAAGAAGGTGAGCCGTTGGGCCTGCAATGGACCCAGTTCCGCCAAGCCATTACGCCCAGACCGGCAGATGCTGAACCTCCTGAGGCAGCCGACTGGCCCCTGGAATCGGCCTGGATGGCCCATGCCGCGGTGAGCTTTGATGCCCGGCACTACTTTGCAGAGAAACTGGCCCGGGGCGATGTCGGCCATGCCGGCGCACAGGCGCAGCCACTGGCCGTCTGGCTGGACGACTGGCAGCTTGAGGCAACATCCGAAAGCGAGTCATGGCGGTTGCAGCTGGCGGCGGATGGCTGGTCCTACGACTTGTCCCTCTCGATCAATGGCAAGCCTGTTGCGCACGGTGATAACGGCTTCAGTGCCAAATCCGCCGATGGTGAGGGTTCGATGTATTTCAGTCTGGTGGACCTGCACATCGAGGGTACTGTCACGCTGGGTAATGAGACACTTGAGGTTGCGGGCAAGGGCTGGTTCGACCGGGAGTGGAGTAGTCAGTTTCTCAAATCGGGCCAGCAGGGCTGGGACTGGTTTGCGCTGCACCTGGAGTCGGGTGACAAATTGATGGCTTTCCAGCTCCGCGAGGAGGACGGCGGTTTTCGTTCCGGAACCTGGATTCCGGAGGATGGCGAGCCCGTAGCGCTTCAGCCCAGTCAGCTTCGCATTCGCCCGGAGGAACCAGACGCCCGGGGCTTTCCCCGCCTTTGGCGTCTGGAGGTTCCGGATTATGGGGTGAGCCTTGAAATTTCGGCTCCCCCTGGAAACTACCTGAATGACGGGCTTTACCCTTATTGGGAAAGCCCTGTCACCGTCGCCGGCAGCCACTCTGGCGAGGGCTACATGGAATTGACCGGCTACGGCGACTGAACACTCAGTGCTTATTCGACCGCGGTTGCCCCGATCCGGTGGATGCTCAGGTCCGCCCCGTTGAACTCTTCTTCTTCGGTCAGACGCAGTCCGGAAATGGCGTTGATAACCCCATAGACAATCAGACCGCCCACAAAGGCCACCACCACGCCGGCCACCGAGCCGATGATCTGGGACATCAGGCTGACGCCGCCGAGACCACCGAGTGCCTCCTGGCCAAAGATGCCGCAGGCAATCGCGCCCCAGACACCACAGACACCGTGCAGGGGCCAGACACCCAGGACATCGTCCAGGCGCTCGATCTTGGCCTGGGCCCACTCGAACAAATACACGAAGATGGCGCCGGCGACGCCGCCCGTTACCAGGGCACCCACCGGGTGCATCAGATCAGAGCCGGCACATACCGCCACCAGCCCTGCTAGCGGACCGTTGTGGATAAAGCCCGGGTCCTTGCGGCCCAGCAGCATGGACACCAGGATGCCGCCGACCATGGCCATCAGGCTGTTTACGGCCACCAGGCCGCTGATGCCGTCCAGGGTCTGGGCGGACATGACGTTGAAGCCGAACCAGCCGACGGTCAGGATCCAGGCGCCCAGGGCCAGGAAGGGAATGTTGGAGGGGGCAAAAGCCACCACCTTGCCGTTACGGTAGCGCCCATTTCGTGCACCGAGGACCAGAACGGCCGCCAGGGCTATCCAGCCGCCCACTGCATGCACTACAACGGAGCCGGCGAAGTCGTGAAAGGGCGCACCAAACTGGTTCTCCAGCCAGCCCTGGAAGCCATAGTTGCCGTTCCAGATCAGCCCCTCAAAGA
>LULR01000204.1_pt1 | contig 10895 bp, 6 predicted proteins | sample 729471 | NCBI WGS metagenome assembly LULR01 (sample SAMN03860284, study PRJNA289734) | marine metagenome | biome: seawater column; feature: ocean; material: water; isolation source: Red Sea water column Station 108 - depth 500m | place: Saudi Arabia: Red Sea | collected 2011-10-15 | depth 500 m
CTCCACATACTTTCCGGGAAACCAGTAGTCGTAGCGGAGGCCAAGGTTCGCCGTCATCCCTTCGAAGACGATCCTATCCTGAACATAGAAGGCGCCGAACATTGTTCTCGCCCGGTATGCGTCATAGTTGATGCCGAAGCCGGTTGTCCCCGTCCACGGTTCGTCGATGTCTACCACCTGAATTTCCGTTGAGGTGGCCTCCAGCCCTGCCTTGATCTTGTGCCTGTTCAGTGTCTGGTAGGTCCAGTCCAAATCGAGGCGCGTGTTGTCGCTTGAGAGGTCGTACCACTCCGGCGAAAAGCCTGTGTCGTAAAACTCATCGCCGTAGGTGATGCGGACGTTCCCGTCCCTGTCACGGATGATGTAGTTTACAGGCTCGATGTCGAGGCGCTCCCGGTAGTCGTTCCAGTGGAGGTCCTGAACGGCGCTGTGCTCCATGGTGAGGAATTGACCGACCGTCAGTTCGTAAAAGCTCCGGGAGCTGAGGGTGTGGGTCCAGTTGATCTTTGCCAGACGCGATTCTCTGGTAATGGTGTTGTAGTTGTCAAGGATCTGGCTGTAGGCGTAGGGGAAGTATGTGGTGGAGAAGGCTCTCGGCATGAAGAAGCCCTGATTGATGTTCAGTGAAATGTCGTAGGAGGCGGACAGCTTCTTCAGCTCGTCCGGCTGCCATGACAGCTTGTAGAGGGCGTGCCAGTCGTTGTTCTCGCGCGGAGCCAGTTTGCCCAGCAGGTTGTCCGCACTTTTTCCGGACAGTCCCGCCAGCGGTCGCCAGTTCCGGTGGGGATAGAGCCGCACCGCCGTCGGGAGGTGGGAATCGGTGATCTTTCCGTAGGCGTTTGCGAAAAAGGAGAACTTGCCCGGAAGGTCCATTCCGATTCGCGGCATCATCAGTTCAAGGAGAGGCGAGGGGCCGCCGAGGTTCATCTCGAGCCTGTCGCTGTTGAAGTGGTCGAAGGCGCCGGAAGCCGCTCCCCAGTGATCGCTGAGGTATTTCACGCTCCCTTCAAACTTGTCCCGTCCCTCCTTCAACCGGATGTTGATGACGCCGGACATGGCCTGTCCGTACTCGGCGTTGTAGCCGCCGGTGATGATCTCCAGATCTTGGATACTCTCCGGATTGACGAAGAGGTTTCCTGAATAGCCGGAGAGGGGGTCCTTAATAGAGAGCCCATCGATGACGTAAAGACTTTCATCAATCCGCCCGCCCCGAATGTGAATTTCGTTGTTCACCTTCGTAACGCCCACCTGCTCGGCGAGAATGTCCTCCACACTGTTGACAATCCTGTCTTCGAGATCATCGCTGGAGAGCTTGGTGATCGAGGCGGTCTCGTCCACGTCAAAGAGCGGTTTCTTCCCCAGCACCACCACCTCTTCGCCTAAAGCGAGGACCGTCTGCTCCAGCTCAAAATTGACGGTGGTTGTCTGCTCCGCTTCCACTTTCACGCCCGTTCTCAAGATCACCTTGTAGCCGATCATGGAAACTTCCATATCGTAGCTTCCGGCCGAAACGTCACTGATGCGGTAGAAGCCGTCAGCATCCGAGGCAGCGCCGTAGTAGGTTCCTTTCACCATCACGTTGGCGCCGGGGAGGGGCTCTCTCGTTTCGCCGTCAGTCAGCCTTCCGGTAACGGTCCCTTTCTCCTGCCCCGAGAGCGGAAGCGCCGCCAGAAACATCAGAGTCATCAGCCGTTTCATTGGCCGAACTCCTCCCGCCAGAGATAACTGATGAACTTCGCCGCCGAGCCTGTCCCTTCCATGAGCGGCTCCGAACCGTTGTGGAGCGGCAGCGTCATGAAAACGGCCTTCCCAGAGAGGGTGGTGGAATTGACCCTGAACCGATTCATGGCGCAGACGTTGGGGGTGCCGAGCCAGCTGTCTGACTCTCCCGGCTCCTGAAGCCGGTAGAGGCTTTTGGCATAGGGTGAAGCTGTGGTGTCTGTCTCGAAACCGCGGACGCGGATGGCGATCAGTTTGGAGAGGGAGAGGTCGAGCGAAGGAGCCAACTGGGAATGGAGTTCCGTCCCTTTCAGCAGCCGCCCGGCAGGATTGAGCGTGAAAGTGGAATCGATGGGGAACCATGCGAGGGACGTGTCCTTAAGCTCCGCCGTGTTCAAAAAGAGGTTGCCGCCGTTGGCGAGGAAGTTCGCAATGTTCGCCCCGGCCTCGCTGTAGGTCTCCGGCCCGGTGTAGGCGGTGTACCAGAGAATGTTGTCAAAATAGTTCAGGCTCGCGTTAATGTCGGCGTTGGAGTAGGGGAGCTTATTGCCGATCTCCCAGACTGAATAATCGCCGTTCTCCGCTAGTGTGTCGAGGATGCTCCTGTACCATTTCTGGGCCCGGTTGTACCGATCCTGAGGGAAATCATCCACGAGGAGCGTCTTGCCGGTGACGGGCATCACAACCCAGTTGTTGGCAGTGGTGAGATCGTCCGGATCGGGAAACTGGATGACGTTACTCTGGGCGCCGGCGATGTCCCGAGCCTTTGCATAGAATGTGTGTGGCCCCGGTTCAAGTCCGGTGACGGTGACGCTCGAGTTCAGCGCCGCGTCCAGCCGATGCCAGCAGGTGGCGCAGGTGTCGTCCACCGCGTAGAAGATATCGGGGACTGTCTCAATGCCGTCTTCGTCCTCGATGTCCCAGACAAACGTCCGCGTCGGGAAGGTGAAGTTTGTGTCGCCGGGATCGTTCACCAGCGGGTTGCTCCTGTACCGGAAGCCGATCTTCGGCGCTGAGTTCCGGACTGGAATCACCACTTTCGCCGCCGTGGAGTCGACGAGGCTGTCGTTGTCCACCGCCGCCACCTGAAAAGTGAATACGTCCATCTCCGTCCTGAGGGGAAGGAAAAAGAGGCCAGACTCTTTGGTGGTGAAAGTCCAGCCGTCGTCCACATTCCATCTGTACCGGTACCCCGCCACATGGCCGTCCGAATCTTCGCCCCACCAGTTGAGGCGCTGCTTGCTTGTGGTGATGGTGGTGAAGGCGTTGCCCAGGGTGTCCCAGAGATAGTCCGGGTCCGGCTCTTCGTCCACCGCATAGATCCACGATGTATCGAGATAACTGTCTCCGGTGACCGGATCACTCTTTTCCTGAACCGACTCGATTCTGGCGTAGAGGGTCTCTGCCGCCGCCAGAGTGAGGTATGTTTCAGGCGCGCGGTTCGCTATGGGCGCCGACGGATCGGCGTACTCCCAGAGATCGCAACTCAGCAAAAGAGCCGCGATTGCAAGAATCGGCGAGCGGTTTTTCAAGTTATAAAGCAGATGCGGGGCCCCAGCAAATCCGAGGCCCCGCACAGTTGCTCTATCTGACCAGCGTCATCTTTTTATGATCGATGAATTCGCCGGCCTTCACACGATACATGTAAACACCTGAGCTTACGAGCTGACCGTGATCGTCCGTGCCGTCCCAGTTCATCACATGGAGACCGGCATCGAGTGTCTCTTTTGAAAGAGTCCGGACCTTGAAGCCGCGGATGTCATAGATCACAACATCCACCTGCTGCCGTTCCGCAATCTCGAACCGTATCCGCGTGGATGGGTTGAACGGGTTGGGGTAGTTCTGGTACAGCCTGTAGGTGTAAGGCGTAATGTCCTTTTCAACGCCAGCCGTAACCACGCCAAGATCAACTTCATCTCTCACCTGGATTTTGTAGGTTCCGAAACTGAAGTTGAAGACGCCTGTCACGTAGTCCACCTGTTCGAACTGCTGCAGCGCTTCCAGTTCGGCGTCGCCCGCCGGTGTCGCCATATCGTCATCCATGAGGCAGAGACCTTCCGTCTCATCCCATATGGACCAGTCGTACTGGTTGATGGAGACCACCATGGGATCTTCCACGGTAACGACCACACCTTCGTAGGACTCGACTTCATCGGCGTCCTGCGAAAGATCGGCGCTCTTAACGAGGAGCGACGTGATGCTTTTTCCTGTGGCGATCTTTGTCACATCAGTCGCTTCGATCATGGTGTTGTTGTCGTACTTGAAGTGCCAGGAGGCGTTGTACTCCTCCACCGTCCCTTTGACGCTGATGCTGTCGCCGCGGCTCATCACTTCGGTACCGTCGTAGTTGAAGATGATCCCGTTCCACGGTGCACTCGTCGCCTGCATGGCGTAAGCGCCGTATCCGGCGTTGTTCTGAGCGGTATCCGCTGTGACAATACCGTTAACGGTCACTTCACAGCCGGCGAATGGAGAATCGCCGCCGGACCATTTGGTGTACTGAACGTCATAAATGGTGAGGTTGCCCGTCTTGGTAACGTAGCTGTACTGCTGTACATCCGTGTCACTGGGGAGGGTGGCTGACATGGCCGAGTTCTGGCCGTCGCCGTCGTCCGTCGCCTTTACGTAGTAGTGAACCCTCGCGCCGTCAGTACTGGTGGCGGGGATGGTGCCGGTGTAGGTGGTTCCGGACGTGTTCGTCATGGCCACCGACTGATACGAGCCGGCGTCCACAGCGTAATACAGTTCCGCCGAGGCGATAGCCGAGTTGTCACTGATGGTGACAGTTACAACCACCGATGAATCCGGTTTCGGCACACAGGGTGACCGGCTGTAGTCCTTGATGACAGGCGGGCCACCGCTGATGACAATATCCTTAGGATAGAGCGGCTCCAGCTTGTACGCCGTTGAATCGCCGTAGCTGCCGTAGTGGTGGTAGACCCACCCTTGGATGGAGTCCACTAAAGTACCCACCGGCGGTCTTCCGTTCTCTTCCTGCCAATCGGAGATTTCACCCGAATCGTCATCAATGTTGACAGAACCGGTGCCGTCGTCCACTGCCCACTCGCCGTAGGGAAGGTCATTGGCGGTCACTGTCGCTTCCTTCACGCGGACCATGACGGTACCCCACTGTTCGGCCTCTGTGGGCCATCTGAGGTCGCCGGTGCTCACCACCTCAACGGGTGGTGTGTCGAGGCCCGTATCGACGATTTCGATCGGCTCTGTAATGAACAGCTCCGTCATGTTCGCTGGGCCGGTGGAATACTCATAGACGTATCCCGTCGCCCGGACGTGATCGCCTTCGTACAGCACAGGGAAAGCGGTGCTGTCTGGATCGTATGAGAGGATGGCGCTCCAGGGACCGCCGTTCACATCCTGATAGATGAACTTGACGCCGGCGCCGGCATAGCTCAGCCCCGTCGGCATTGTTACAATCCCTTCGATGGTAACGGTGTCCATGTACATGTACGAAAAGTCCGACTCTTCATCCGTGCCCGCATCGATGAGATCACTGTACAGCACTTGCTGAATTCGCTGAATCCGCGTAGTACCGAGCTCCACCACGTCATTGGCGAGGCGGGGAAGGATCTTGAAGTTGTCGTAGCTGTAGTCCAGGACACCCACGACCTCTTCCAGACTGTCGCCGTCGGAAGGTGTAAAGTAGTGTGCCATGAGATCGTCAGCTCTGACGGTTCCCGACGTGTCAGCCATGGACCACTCGCCGTAGCCGAGATCGGCCGAATCGACGACGACAGCCGAAACGCGCACAAGAACGCCTTCGTACATCTCTGCTGTGACCGAGCCTGTGTTGATGGCCGAGGCCGTTACATCGATCGGTTCAATATCGTGGCCGGAACTGAGGATGGTCACGGCAGTGACGTCTACAATCTCAGTCTTGCCGTAATACTCGTCCACCGTTCCGGTGACGGTGACACTGTCTCCTCGAGCGAGGGAATTGGTCGTAGAGCCATCTTCTGCAGTAATGGAGAAGGTGTCCCAGCCGTCGTTGTTGTAGACCATGATGCCGCTCCATGCCGAGTCGGCGTCCTGAACAAAGAACGTCCGCTTCTTGTAGCTTCCCCAGAATTCGGCTGTCACAATCCCGGTGATTGTTACTGTTTCGCCATCCTTGGGAGAATCGCCGGAAGCGTCGCTAGTCTTCTGAATGTCCGCAATAGACGTCTGGGCTGTCACTGAAAAAGGCAGTAGCAGCATTAGGGTCCATCGGGACATTGACATAATCGCTTTGGTCATTGTTTACTCCTTTGTTGTCTGTTATTTGATAATCAGGAATTTGCCTTCCTTGATTTTACCAAAAGAAGAACTTTTCTCATCCTGATTTTCCACTGTAAAGAGGTAGAGTCCAGAGGCGAGGGCCTGATCGTGCTGAGTGATCAGATCCCACGCATGTTCTCCGCCTCCAAAGGTTGGTGATTTGTACTGGTCAATGTTTTCAATGTCCGCGCCGGCGTAGGTGGGTGAATCGTGCTGGAGTACATCCACAAGGTCGCCGGCGAGAGTAAATATGCGTATCTCCGCCATCTTCGGGAGGTTGGTGAACCAGATCATCCGCTCCCTGCTGCCGTACCCTTCCCACACCGCCTGACCGCGATAGGGATTCGGATAGACCCCCGGCTCGGCTGGCCAGTCGTCCGATGCTGTGTTCGCGCCGGGGTAGACGTAGACCCGATTAGAGTAATGCGAACTCTCAAGGCTTCCGAGATTGGCCTCCGGATCACCTCTGTCGTAAGCCGTGACGGCGTAGTAGTTGAGCCAGCCGTTCTTCACGTCCCTGTTCGTGAAACTGTAGTGGTAATAGCGGCCGTCGATCTCAACACTGTCCGGTTCGCCGAACTGATTTCGTATCCTCACCGCATCAAATCCGCTGTTGTAACCGATGTGCCGGTACGTAGAGTCGGATCGATCAAACTCGGCTAATAGGGTGAATTCGGCTGTTTCGTCGCCGATCGTCTTCTTTGCGCCGTAGACACGGTACCCTTCAAAATCTGTCTGCCGACTGACAGGATCGATGAAGTCCTCAGCGTTGTCCGCCCAGTAAATGGTTACCGTTTGATCACCTACATCCACCGTCATGTCGGGAACGGGCGGCGGCGCCGGAAGAATGTACCGATCGATCTCGCCGTCAAAATCTATATCTTCGCCCTCGTCGAGTCTGTTATTCCTGTTCTTGTCCTCGCCGTCGAAAGCCCTCTGGGCCCAGTCGCCGTTGACATGGAGGTTCGCCCGCCGGGCATGGGAGTCTTCGCCGCCGCCGTGCCACCGCGCTGTCACCGTGGCAAAGATGACGTTCACCGATTCACCGGGAGGGAGCTGCCATTTGGTGGAATCTTCCGTTATCGGCTCCGTCCCCAGCGGACCGGCCGACACCATAAAAAGCCAGCTGTTGGCGTTGGATGGATAACCGGCTTCGGTGTACCCTTCGCCCGAACCGCGCCGGACGGAAGTACTCAACTGTTTGTACCGTTCGCTGTCGTTCAGCGGCATGCCGAAATCGGGATAATCTGTGTTGGTGCTTGTGGTCCAAACCCACTGGTTGAAGTGGGTCCGCAGGTAGGGGCGGGGGACGGTGCTCCCCAGCACTTTCAGTCCGATGTACGATTCGGCCCAACCGTCGTCACCATCGAGATCGTACTGATAACCGATATCCCGATTGAACCCGGCGCCGTCCACTGATCGGTCAAAGCCGTCCAGATTGTCGTACCACGTAAAGCCGCCGCCCGGTTCGTACCTGCTTGTGTAGTTCATATTTGCGACGGATGCGTCAGTCCATATTCCGCTGTGCATGTTTTCGATGGTCTCGTCCGATTCATTCGTGATGGTGTAATTCAGGAGAACGAACGCATCGGCGAATGTGAAATTCCAGGCATACGCCTCAAGATGGACCGAGATGCCGAGGGGCGTGTGGTTGGGGATGCCGAAATTGTCCAGTGTATTTTCGCCGTAGTCCTTGAAGTCTGTAATTAGGTCCTGATGCGAAACCGCATAAGGCGAATAGTACTGCGCCATGGAGTCCTGTGAGGTTGAAGAGATGGAGGACTTGATCTCCATCCCGGCCGTGGGGACAAGTTCGAACCCTTCCTGTCCCGATTCGAACACACCGTCCACGATGGCGGTGGAGACCCGTCTCTCGCCATTCACAATGCCGCCGATCCACAGCCCTGCGTAAGAGAAATGTTCGACCTGCTCCCTGAGGTTCTCCGTGTGCTGCTTGTACTGGCAGGAGGGGAGGATCCGGCCGTTGATCCTGTTCCACCCGTTGCCGAGGACGCCGAAATTGGTGACTGTCATTCCCAACTGTCCCACCGAGGTGTACTTATCGAAAACGTCAGCAGCCCCTTGGGAAAGCGCCGACTGAGCAAGAATGAGGAGGAGTATGGTGGTGGAAATCCGAGGTTTTGAAAGAAAAAGATTCTGTAATGTTCGCATCATTTGCGCACTTGTTCAGTCCAGTAAAGAGTACTCTCACCCGAGCCGAAAGAGCTGAATGAAATTACCATCCGGCGGGAGAGATATCAACCGCTTAACACCACCTTTCAACTTTGTTCGCCGTGGCGGTGTGTGTAGTTTGTTATTCATGCGGTTGTTCAAACATCTCGTTCTGACGGCGGCTCTAGCCGTTGCGCTGGGCGCTCCACAAGAGGTCTCCTACATCCGTTATTTCAAGACGGAGGACGACCTTCTCCGAGGCGTCGAGATGAAACCGGCCGAGGCGAGGGACACCCCTCACATTGAAGCGCTCTATAACAGTCTTGATCAACTGATCAGCAGAGTCACGACGGGCGAGAACAGTGTGATCGTGGAGCAGGAAACCTATGAGTACCGTGGTGACGGCTCGCTCTGGAAGCGGGCGGTTGCAGACGGCCAAGGGAATGTCCGGCGGATGTACGTCCACGGGGAGGAAGAGATGTCTGCTGTATTCATCGGCCTCGTCTTCCCACACCACAACAGGGCCGACTTTGATGAACGGACAACGATTTACGATTACAACAGTGACGGCAAAGTGTGGCGGTATCAGTTCCTTTCCCTTGATCACACCCCCTTCGGTCAGATCGAATTCGACTTCTTTGAGGAAGGGCTGGTGAAAGAGGAGCGGTGGACCGATCTGCTGGCGGGGAAGACCGTCCGGCTATTCACCTACCGGTACAATCCCATCTCCCGCGAATATACAATGCTTGAGACAGACGCCCGTGGTAAGGAGGTGAGCACAGTCGGGATCAAGCTGCCCCGGAATCTCCTCACTTCGGGTGAATCCGAGGGAGGGAAGGAAATCGCCGGCAACCGGCTGGAGGAAAGTTCAGAAATTATCGAAGATATTCTCCTGAAGAGAGCGGAAGGGTGGAATCCCTCCGACGCCATCGGCCATCTTGCAGATCCGGAACTGTTCACCTCTTCTGACTTTATCTATTTGAAAAATGGGGACACGCTCAGAGTGAGCCTCATTGCCGTCACGGAGGAGTATGTCAGGTTTCTCCTCGCCGGAGACCGGGACGTGCTGACCCTTCCGCTGGCGCGCGTCAGCGAGATAGAACGGCGGGACGGAGAGATTCTCTACCCCGTCATTTACCGCTGACGCCTCCCTTGCCTTAGAAGGGGAGGACGGGTTATATTCGGCAGGACATGCGTCACACCTCGGCGGCAATCCTATCTCTCGCGGTCTCTCTTTCAGCGCAGGACTACCCTCCGCCCACAAATCTTGTCACCATTCCCACTGCCGGCGGCCTCGTCCGGGGCGCCTTTTCTGCGCACATGCATATGCAGCGTGAGGGCGGTCTCACGGCGGCCCTCGCCGTTGGCATCTCCGACCGGTTCATGTTCGGCCTCTCCTACGGCGCCAGCAAGCTCATTGGCGATGATGAACCGATCCCCTATCCCCGGCCCGAGGTGATCTTCAAGTACCGAATTGTGGATGAATCGATGGTCTTCCCGGGCATCGCCATCGGCATCGATACGCAGGGGTTTGGCAACTATAACGAAGCGGACTCCCTTCAGAGGTACGATATCAAAGGGTACGGCGCCTACCTCGCCGCCAGCAAGAACTGGCGAACGCCTTTGGGCAACCTCGGCGCCCACCTGGGGGCGAACCAGAACTTTACCGAGACCACAGACGGAGACGAGGACATTAACTTTTTCGCCGGTTTCGATCTTGAGTTCAATCCGGAGTTTTCATTCCTCGCCGAATACAACGCCGCCCTCAATCAGAACAGTATGACGGCCGAATCGATCGCTCTCAGCCGGGGCGGCTACCTGAACGCCGGGCTGCGGTGGTCACTGTTTCAAAATTTTCATATTGAACTCCATTTCAAGAACCTGCTGTTCGACGACGAAAAAGTGAGCTACTTCAACCGAGAGCTGAAGGTCAACTATATCGAATATTTCTAAGCCGGACGCCGTTCGGTTCCTCACTCTCCGCAACAGTGATGAAAGACCTGACTGAATCGAAACTCAGCTCGGAGCAGGTGTTCTCCGGCCGCCTTCTGGACGTACGGCGTGATGAAGTCACTCTTCCTGACGGCGCGGTCTCCACACGGGAGTACATTCGCCATCCCGGCGCGGTGGTAATCGTCCCCGTTCTGCCGAGTGGGGAGATTCTTCTCATTCGCCAGTTTCGTTATCCCATGGGGTGCGCCGAGATTGAGATTCCCGCGGGCAAAATCGATCCGGGAGAAGAGCCGGAGGAGACGCTTCATCGTGAGCTGGAAGAGGAGACGGGCTACCGTGCAGGCAGGACTACTCTGCTTCAGGAGATTCACCCCTGCATCGGTTACAGCGATGAGCGGATGTGGCTCTATCTGGCTGAGGACTTGGAAGACGGCGTTTCGGGCGGCGATGAAGATGAGTTCATCGAGCTGATTCCGACGCCGCTGGAAGAGGCGCTGGAGATGATCAGGCTCGGTCAGATCACGGACGTGAAAGCGATCATCGGCCTGTTCTGGGCCGACAAATTTCGAAAGGGAGAATGGCAGCCGCAGGAGACAAAAAAGAGCTGACAGAAAAAATCAGGAATCGGGCTCTGGAGCTCGGCTTCCAGAAAGTCGGTTTTGCCGATGTCCGTACAGCGACGCGGGACAAGGCGCGCCTTGAAGAGTGGCTCAAGCTCGGCTATAGCGCCACCATGTCGTGGATGTCCGGACGGAAGAGTGAGAGAGGGGATATTC
>LULR01000440.1_pt1 | contig 10893 bp, 6 predicted proteins | sample 729471 | NCBI WGS metagenome assembly LULR01 (sample SAMN03860284, study PRJNA289734) | marine metagenome | biome: seawater column; feature: ocean; material: water; isolation source: Red Sea water column Station 108 - depth 500m | place: Saudi Arabia: Red Sea | collected 2011-10-15 | depth 500 m
GAGCAGGACGACCCGCTGGCCGAGGCGGCCGCGCGTCAGGCGCCGCTGGTGCAGTTCTTCCTCGGCGACCCGCAGGGCTACAAGGGCCCCGAGGTCCGCTACCCCGGCGGCGCGGAGAAGCTGCGCGCCGACGCCGAGGCGGCCGGGGTCGACCTCTACGTCCACGCGCCCTACATCGTCAACGTCGCCACGACCAACAACCGCATCCGCATCCCCAGCCGCAAGCTGCTCCAGCAGCACGTCGACGCCGCGGCGGAGATCGGCGCGAAGGGCCTGATCGTCCACGGTGGGCACGTCAACAAGGCCGACGACCCGGAGAAGGGCTTCGACAACTGGCGCAAGGCCATCGAGGCCACCGACCTCAAGCTCCCGCTGCTGATCGAGAACACCGCCGGCGGCGACAACGCGATGACCCGCTACCTCGACCGGATCGGCCGGGTGTGGGACGCGATCTCCGCGGCCGAGGGCTTCGAGCAGGTCGGCTTCTGCCTCGACACCTGCCACGCCCACGCCGGCGGCAACGACCTGGGCACCGTGGTCGAGGAGGTCCGCGCCATCACCGGACGCATCGACCTCGTCCACGCCAACGACAGCCGCGACGACTTCGACTCCGGCGCCGACCGGCACGCCAGCTTCGGCGCCGGTCGGATCGACCCCGACCTGCTCGCCGCCGTCGTCCGTGACGCCGCGGCGCCGGTGGTGTGCGAGACCCCCGGTCCGGCCGAGTCGCACGTGGCGGACTTCGAGTGGCTGCGCGCGCGGCTGTAACGTCTCTGACCGTGCCGACCCCGACGCGACCCGCCCCCCTCCAGGTCCGCGAGATCGACGAGGCCACCCACCGCGAGCACCTCGCCGCCCGTGCGTCGGCCAGCTTCCTGCAGACCTCGACCTCGCCTCGGCCCTGCCGGCGCTGGCCGCCCACGTGAAGGCGCGCGGTGCGTTCGGGATCCGGATCGGGCCCCCGGTCGTGACGGCCCGCTGGAGCGCCCAGCAGGTCAAGGACGGCATCGCCGACGACGACGTACGCCGCCTCGGTGACCTCGCCCCCACCGAGCGCGACACCGCCGGTGCCCGCGTCGTCACCCAGCTGCGCGAGCTGGGCTGGCGTCCCCAGGTGGCCGAGGGCGGGTTCGCCGCCGGCCAGCCGCAGTTCGTCTTCCAGGTGCCGCTGCGCGACGCCGACGGCACGGCCCTCGACGAGGACGCCGTGCTCAGGGGCATGAACCAGCTGTGGCGTCGCAACATCAAGAAGGCCGCCAAGCTCGGTGTCGAGGTCACCGCCAGCGAGGGTCGCGAGGAGGCCCTGGCCCGGCTCGAGGACTTCCACGCCCTCTACGTCCACACCGCCGAGCGCGACCACTTCACACCGCGACCCCTCTCCTACTTCCGCGTGATGGTCGAGGCGCTGGCCGCCGACGGCGAGGCGGTCGGCGAGAGCGACCGGATCCGTCCGGCGCCTCCTCCACCGACAAGCGCGAGGTCCGCGGCTCCAACGCGGTCCAGTGGCAGATGATCCGCGACGCGCTCGCGGCCGGTGCGGCCGTCTACGACCTGCGCGGCATCACCGACACCCTCGACTCCGAGGACTCCCACGTCGGTCTCATCCAGTTCAAGGTCGGCACCGGCGGCGAGGCCGTCGAGCACGCCGGCGAGTGGGACCTCCCGCTCAACCGGCCGCTCTACAAGGCCTTCGAGCTCTACATGGCGCGCAGGTGAGCACCCGATGAGCCTCACCCTGAGCGTCGACGGCGAGCGCTGGCGCGCCCACCTCCGTGCCACCGCCGAGCGGTTCCCCGGCCTCGTCCCCGTCGCCAAGGGCAACGGCTACGGCTTCACGACCGGCCGGCTCGCCCGGCGTGCCCAGTGGCTGTGCGACCAGGACCTCGCGCCCACCACCGCCGACACGCTGGCCGTCGGCACCTACTCCGAGCTGCCCGAGGTCGCCCAGCGGCGTCTCGTCCACACGGTCTCGCGGCCCGAGGACCTCACCGACCTGCTCTCGCGTCGGCCCGACGCCCGCTTCGTCCTCGAGCGCGCCACCTCGATGCAGCGCCACGGCCTCACCGCCCGCGAGCTGTGGGGCACCGCCGAGGTGCTCCGCGGGCGCGGCGCCCACCTCGAGGGCGTGGCGCTGCACCTGCCGCTGGGCCAGGGCACCCACGTCACCGAGGTCGACCGGCTCCTCAACGACGTCGTCGGGGCGGGGCTGCCGGAGGCCGAGCACGACCGGGCGGGGGGAGCCCGGACGGTCTGGGTCTCCCACCTCAGCGCCGGCGAGCTCGACACGCTGCGCCACCGCTGGCCCGACTTCACCTTCCGGCCGCGCATCGGCACCTCGCTGTGGCTCGGCGACCGCGACGCCCTGCGCGTGCACGCCACGGTGCTCGACGTCCACGCGGTCGAGCGCGGCGACGCCTTCGGCTATCGCGGCCGCACAGCACCGAAGTCCGGGCACCTGCTGGTCGTCTCCGGCGGCACCGCCCACGGCATCGGCCTCGAGGCACCCACCGGCGACCTCGGGCTGCGCGGGCGCGCCGGCACCCTCGCCCGTGGCGGTCTGGACGCGCTCGGCTTCGTGCGCTCGCCGTTCTCCATCGACGGCAAGCAGCGGCTCTTCGCCGAGCCCCCGCACATGCAGGCCTCGATGCTGTTCCTGCCCGGCGGCTCCCGGGTCCCCCGGGTCGGCGAGGAGATCGACGTCCGGGTCCGCTACACCATCACGACGTTCGACCGGGTCCTCGTCGACTGACCACCCCGCTGGTCGAGCCCGCTGGTCGAGGTGCGAGCGGAGCGAGCCTCGAGACCCGTCCGCTGTCGGGTCACCGGGTCTCGAGGCTCGGCGCCGGCGCGCCTCGCACCTCGACCACCGGTGCCGGGTCCGGCTCCGCGTCCGGCGTACGCCGGAACATGTCGCGCAGCACGATCCCCACGAGGTACAGCTCGCCGGCGACCCGGACCAGGATCGCCAGCCAGTAGAAGCCGGCGTCGTCGCCGCCGCCGGGGGCCAGCTGGCCGCCGAGGTACCACCACACGCTCGCGAAGTAGAGGACCTCGGTGCCCTGCCAGACCAGCTGGTGGCGGAAGCGGGGGACGGCGAGGACGGCCAGCGGCAGCAGCCACAGGACGTACTGCGGGGAGTAGACCTTGTTGACCAGCAGGAACCCGGTCACGACCAGCAGGCCCAGCTGCGCCAGGGACGGCGTGCGCGGGGCCAGGACGCCGAGCGCCGCGACGCCCAGGCACCAGGCCGCGAAGAACGCCAGCGAGACCACGTTGACGGTGTGCGGGGTGATGGTGACGTCGAAGGCCTGGGCGGCGACCAGCCACACCGACCCGAGGTCCGGCCCGCGGTCGGAGTTGAAGGTCCAGAAGACCTTCCACTGCTCCAGCCCGCCGAGCATGGCCGGCAGGTCGACGACCAGCCACGCGACCGCGGCCGCAGCCGTGGCCAGGCCGAAGGAGCGCAGGTCACGCCGTCGCCAGGCGATGACGAGCACGCCGCCGAGCAGGAAGAGCGGGTAGAGCTTGGTGGCCGTGCCGAGCCCGATGAGCACGCCGGTCAGCACCGGCCGGTCCCGCGACCACGCCCACAGCGCCCCGGCCACCAGGGCCACGGCGGGCAGGTCCCAGTTGACCAGCGCCGTGAGCGCCAGCACCGGCGCGACCGCGAAGGCCGCCGCGTCCCAGGGGCGTCGCGGCACGGCGGTGGCGAGGAACCACGTGGACAGCAGCGCGAGGAGCGCGAACCCGAAGGCGTTGATGACGACGAAGGAGCGGATCTCGCGCTGGACCTGCGGGTCGCCGAAGTAGGTGTCGGGTGACTGGAGCCGGCGCTCGTCGAGGTCCGGCGCGTCGGCCAGCAGGTGGGCGGCCCAGGCGGTGCCCCAGGCCCAGTAGGAGATGCCGACGGGGTACTCCATCACCTCGGCGTACCGCTCCCGCACCTCCGGGTCGCCGGAGTAGGGCCAGGCCAGCTCGGCCAGCCCCCGGCCGGTGTAGAGGTAGGGCAGGTCGGAGTAGCACATGTGGGTGAAACGGGTGTCCCCGTCGGCCCAGGTGTCGTTGAAGCAGCTGGTCTTCTGCACCATCCCGAGGGCGAAGACGATCGCGGTCAGGGCGAGCAGCACCCGCACGGGGGTCCACCAGCGGTGCCCGCGGGAGTGGTCGCCCTCGGGACCACCCGCGACCTCGCTGAGGGCGCGCACGACCTCGTCGTCACGAGTGGCACCGACCGGGGTCACGACTGGCGGGACCGTCGTGCGGGCGCCGGGTTGGCCGAGGCCGAGCCGCTCGGGTTGCCGCTCGCGTTACCGCTGGGGCTCTGCGACGGCGACGGCGACGACGAGCCGCTGGGCTCACTGCTCTCCGACGGGCAGAGCAGCCCCTCGCAGGGCCCCTCGGTGGTGGGCTCCTCGGTCGGCGTGGGCTCCTCGGACGGCTCCTCGCTGGGCTCCTCGGTCGGCTCCTCGCTCCTGGTCGGCGACGGCTTCCTCGTCGGGGACGGCGGCGCGGTCGTCGGCTCGTAGCCGCTCTTGGGGGCGTCGCCGTCGACGTAGACCGGGTCCGGGAAGTCCTCGACGGGCAGGCCGTCCATCATCCGCTGCATGATCGAGAGCCAGGTGGCGGCGGGGAAGCCGGACCCGAAGTACGACGGCAGCCAGCCGTCGAGCCGGTCGTCGCCGTCGCCGCGGACGTACATCACCGCGGTGCTGATCTGCGGGGTGTAGCCGACGAACCACGCCGAGGACACGTCGTCCTTGCTGTTGGTGGCGGTGCCGGTCTTGCCGGCGGCCGGGCGGCCCAGCGGCTGCACGGTCGCGCCCGAGCCACCGGCGACGGTCTCCTGCAGCGAGAAGCTCACGTCGGCCGCGATGTCCTCGTCCAGCGCCCGCTCGGTCGGCTCGTCGAACTCGTAGTCCGTGCTGCCGTCGGCCAGCTCGACCTTCTCGATCACGTGGACGTCGGCACGGCGGCCACCGTTGGCGATCGTGGCGTAGGCGTTGGCCATGTTGATCGGGCTGACCCGGGCCCGGCCCAGGGTGATCAGGGTGTCGTCGGAGGTGAAGTCGCGGCTGGTCGAGGGGATGCCCGGGTAGCGCTGGTCGCTCTCCATCGGCGGGACGCCGAGCTCCATGGCCAGCTTCTGGATCTTCGAGGGCCCCTGCGGGATCGCCGAGGACATGTCGACGAAGGCGGTGTTGATCGACTTCTGCATGGCGAGGATCGCGTTGACGCGCTCCCCGAAGTCCTGGCCGTCGCCGCCACCGGCGTTGCGGACCTCCAGGCCGTCGGGGAAGACGAAGGGCGAGTTGCCCGCGAAGGTGTCCCGCAGCGAGAAGCCGGCGTCGATGGCCGCGGCCAGCGTGAAGGGCTTCATCGTCGTCCCGACCATGCCGCCGGAGACGGCCCAGTTGATCTGGCTGTCGAGGTAGTCCTGGCCGGCGAAGAAGCCGAGCAGGCGGCCGGTGCCGACCTCGACGCTGGCCGAGGCCGCGTGCAGCTGCTTGTCGCCGAAGCCCTCGGGCTTGGCCTCCAGCACGCCCTCCTGGGCGGCCCGCATGCCGTCCTCGGTCAAGGTGGTGGTGACCTTCAGGCCGCCGCCGTCGATCTGGTCGTCGGTGTAGCCGAGCCGGTTGAGCTCCTTGCGCACCAGCGTGAGCATGTGGCCGCGCTGACCGCCGTAGGCCGACTCCGACTCGACCTCGGGGAACTTCGGCAGGTGCTTGAGGGCCTTGTCGCGCTCGTCGGCGGAGATGGATCCCAGGGTCGCCATCGAGTTCAGGACGTAGGTGTAGCGCCCCTTGAGCGCCTTGCGGGCGTCCTTGCCGTTGGCGGGGTCGAAGCGGGTGGGGTTGTTGATGACGCTGGCCAGGACCGCAGCCTGGCGCAGGTTCAGGCGCTTGGCCGGCTTGTCGAAGAAGGCCCGGGAGGCGGCCTCCACGCCGTACGCGCCGCGACCGAAGTAGATGGTGTTGAGGTAGTTGGCCAGCAGCTCGGTCTTGGTGATCTGGCGCTGGAGCTTCAGGGCCAGGATGGCCTCCTTGAGCTTGCGCTCGTAGGACTGCTCCTGGCTGAGGTAGAAGATCTTGACGTACTGCTGGGTGATCGTGGAGGCACCCTGGCGGTCACCGCCCGAGGCGTTGTTGAACACCGCGCGCAGGATGCCCTTGACGTCGATGCCGGAGTCGGTCCAGAAGGTCTGGTTCTCGGCGGCGACCACCGCGTCCTTGATCGAGTCGGGCATCTCGTCGTAGGAGATGATCGTACGGTCCTGCGTGGCGAACGTGCCGAGCTCGGTCTGGCCGTCGGCGTAGTAGATGCGCGAGGTCTGGGTCTTGAAGTCCTCGTTGGCGCGCGGGATGTCGATGGTGCGGTAGAGGTAGAAGAACGCCGCACCCGCGATGAGGGCCAGCACGAGCCCCGCGACCGTGGCCCACTTCAGGGCCCACAGGCTGCGCTGCTTCCAGGTGCGGGGCTGCTTGGTCCCGGATGCCGCGCTCTTCCTCACCGGCGGGCCGGGAGCCCTGCGCTTGCCTGTCACGTGTCTGTCGCTCCGCTGCTGCTCGGGGGTCGGGACCTGGTGGTCGCTGCCCCGAGAAGGGTGGACCGCCACTGAAGGGTACGCAACCGGCACGAGGGGGACCGGCTGCCGCAGACGAGGGTGCCCGCCACCGGGTCGCGGTGAACAGTGGCGTACATCTCGATATCACGCAGGTTCGCATTGCGTGGATATATCGCTACGATGCATCTCGTGGCACGTCGCGGAGAGACCATCGAGCTCGCAGTCCTCGGACTGCTGCACGAGGGACCCATGCACGGCTACGAGCTGCGCAAGCGCCTCAACCTGATGCTGGGCTGGGGCCGGGTGCTCTCCTACGGCTCGCTCTACCCGACGCTGAAGAAGATGCTGCGCAGCAACCTCATCGAGGAGACCTCGGTGTCCTCGACGCCGGTGACCAAGCGGCCGCGGATCGTCTACCAGGTGACCGAGGCCGGTCACGTGGAGTTCGAGCGGCTGATGTCGGAGGTCGGTCCCACGGCGTGGGAGGACGACAACTTCGACATCCGGTTCGCCTTCTTCGGGCGCACCGACATGGAGATCAGGCTGCGGGTGCTGGAGGGACGGCGCACCCGGCTGCAGGAGCGGCTCGACCGGGTCCAGCAGCAGCTCGCCATGACGCAGAAGGAGGTCGACCGCTACGCGGCCGAGCTCCAGCGCCACGGTGTGGAGTCCGTCGAACGTGAGGTCCGGTGGCTCTCGGACCTCATCAACGCCGAGCGCGGCAACGCCGCCGCCGCTCCCGAGTCCAGCAGCAGCACCGAGACCGGCAGCCGTCACTCCTGACGGCCGCCCCCAGACCACAGATCGATCAACCAGCCAACGACCGCTCCGCCCCCGGCGGGGCTCAGGCCAACACGGAAGGGAACGACCCGATGGGTTCGGTTCGAGTAGCAATCGTCGGAGTGGGCAACTGCGCCAGCTCCCTCGTGCAGGGTGTCGAGTACTACAAGGACGCCGACCCCCAGGGCACCGTCCCGGGTCTCATGCACGTCACGTTCGGTGACTACCACGTCTCCGACGTCGAGTTCGTCGCCGCCTTCGACGTCGACGACCTGAAGGTCGGCAAGGACCTCTCCGAGGCCATCAACGCCTCGCAGAACAACACCATCAAGATCACCGACGTCCCGACCCTGGGCGTCGAGGTCCAGCGTGGCCCCACCCTGGACGGCCTGGGCAAGTACTACCGGATGACCATCGACGAGTCGGCCGCCGAGCCGGTCGACGTCGTGCAGGCGCTCAAGGACGCCGAGGTCGACGTCCTCGTCTCCTACCTCCCGGTGGGCTCGGAGGAGGCTGACAAGTTCTACGCCCAGTGCGCCATCGACGCCGGCGTCGGCTTCGTCAACGCGCTGCCCGTCTTCATCGCCTCCGACCCCGAGTGGGCCAAGAAGTTCGAGGACGCCGGCGTCCCGATCGTCGGTGACGACATCAAGTCCCAGGTCGGCGCGACCATCACCCACCGCGTGATGGCCCGCCTCTTCGAGGACCGCGGCGTGACGCTGGACCGCACCTACCAGCTCAACGTCGGCGGCAACATGGACTTCAAGAACATGCTCGAGCGCGAGCGCCTGGAGTCCAAGAAGGTCTCCAAGACCCAGGCCGTCACCTCCAACCTCCAGGGCGAGCTGGCCGGCAAGGTCCACGACCGCAACGTCCACATCGGTCCCTCGGACCACGTGGAGTGGCTCGACGACCGCAAGTGGGCCTACGTCCGCCTCGAGGGTCGCGCCTTCGGTGACGCCCCCCTCAACCTCGAGTACAAGCTCGAGGTCTGGGACTCCCCCAACAGCGCCGGCATCATCATCGACGCCCTGCGCGCCTGCAAGATCGCCAAGGACCGCGGCATCGGCGGCCCGATCATCTCGGCGTCGTCCTACCTGATGAAGTCCCCGCCGGTGCAGCTGCCCGACGACGAGGGTCGCCGCCGCGTCGAGGCCTTCATCAAGGGCGAGGAGTAGCCCGACGAAGGAGGGCTGCTCCTACCGCCCGCAGGTCGAGCGAGCGCGCGACCGAGGAACGAGGTCGCGACCGCGGGTCGAGACCCCGTGAGCCGACAAGCAGCCTGAACCCAGCAGCACGAGCGAACGCCCCGCCAGGAGAGATCCTGGCGGGGCGTCGTGCGTGTGACGCAGATGTTCTCGTCACGAGCCCTCCACGGCGTAACGCCTCACGGGCCCACGTCGTTGGCCGATGTGGACCGGGCGGGATCCGCGCGGTCCCCGCTGGCCGCCCGACCCACGGTGGCCTACCCGACACCGAAGGTCCTCATGTCCACCACCTCCAGCTCCCGGCGGTTGCGGGGCGCTCTCACGGCGGGTCTCGCCGTGGCGGTGCTCGCCGGCGCCGCCGCACCTCTCACGCTGTCCTCGGCCACGGCCACGGCCGCGGACCTTCACCCTCCAGCTGGTCGACGCCACCGGCGAGGTGCTCGCGGCCGAGGACGTCGTGGCCGAGCCCGACGGCTCCTTCACGACCACCATCCCGGCCTCGCTGCTGTCCGCGGTCGACGCCACCGACGGTGCCGTCCAGCTCGCGGTCCGTGCGGTCGACGCGTCGTACGCCGGCTTCTCGGCCGAGGACGCCGGCGCGGCGGCCGTGCGGGTCGCCTCGAAGGCCAAGGGCCTGACCGTGCACAACTCCTTCGTCTCCTCGGTCGGCTGGGTCAAGCCGGGCGAGAAGTACCCCTCCACGATCACGGTCGCCAACCCGACCAAGGGTGCGCTCAAGGGCGGCAGGGTCACGGTGAAGGCGCCGAAGGGCACCACCTTCAAGAAGAGCTCCGGCCCGGGCAAGCACCGCACCTCGGCGCGGACCATCACCTGGAAGGTCCCGAAGGTCAGGGCCGGACGGACCGTCCGCCTGGTCGTGGAGTCCAAGGCCGCCTCGGTCAGGACGCTGCCGACCATCGTGTGGCGCGACCTGTCCACGAAGGCCACGCTCAAGGCGAGCGGACGCACCTCCAGCTCGACCAGCCACGGTCCCAAGGTGATCCCGCCGGCCGAGCGCTTCGAGACCGCGCGCTACGGCGACCGCCCGTTCCCGGTGGTGCCGGTCCAGTACACCGATCGCGCGTACACCGCCGACCACACCGGCGAGCAGCTCGAGGAGATCATCAACTCCAAGAAGTTCAAGGGCTCGACGTTCAACCTGTTCCAGGAGATGTCGCTGGGCCAGCTCTTCCCGAACGGCAGCGTCCCCTCGGCCGGCATCGCGACGGCCGACTTCGACTACGAGCCGGGCTTCCCGCTCTACCAGACTGACCCGGCCTCGCTGAACACCTGCACCGGGCTGACCTTCGCCGACCTCGGTGACCTGGCGCTGGGCACCCCGCTCTATCCCGAGCGGATCACCAATGGCGTCTACAACCTGCCCGGCACCACGCAGTACTACGGCGCCGACGCCAACGGCTCGGCCGTCATCGGCGCCCTGGCCGGCGTCGCGGCCCTGCAGCAGATCGACAGCGGCTGCGGCCCGACCGGCAAGCTGGTCGCCGACGCCGTGGTCCTCGCGGACCCGGAGATCGACTACTCCGACTTCGACACCGACAAGGACGGCGTCGTCGACTTCTTCATGGCCGTCTTCGCCGGCTGCGGCGGCAACGGCGCCAGCCAGCTCGCCGCCTGCTCCGACGCCCCCAGCGACCTGCTGCCCTACGACAACATCTGGCCGCACTCCTCCTCGCTGGAGTCCTACTTCACCGACCCCGAGACCGGCCTGCCCGGCATCACCACCGACGACCAGCTCAAGGACCTCGAGGGTCGTCCGCTCTACTGGACCGACGACTCCTACCGGAAGATGACCACCAAGAAGACCCCGCGCAAGGTCTTCGTCCGGGTCGGTCCCTACAACGTGAACCCCGAGACGGCCATCGACGCGGCCTCGGTGATCTCCCACGAGTACGGCCACTCCCTCGGCCTGCCGGACTACTACTCGCTCGGTGGTCGTGAGACCTACGGCGACTGGAACCTGATGGCCACCGACAAGTCGCAGAACATGGACGGCTACGGCCGCCAGGAGCTCGGCTGGGTCGTGCCCGAGGTGCTGAAGCCGGGCAAGAAGAGGACGGTGAAGAACTGGAAGGACTCCAAGCAGAACACCGGCCGCATCCACTGGCGGACCCCCAGCGGCAAGAAGTACACGCTGAAGAACGGCCGTGACGGCATCGTCCGCAACTCCGAGATGTACGTCGCCAAGCTCCCGGGCCGCACGCTCATCGACGGCGCGGTCTTCGGGTCCGGGGACGGCGCGTCGAAGAAGACCGCCTGGTTCTCGGGGTCGGGCAACGACTTCGGGTGCGCCACCGACGGTGGCGGCCGCACCCTCGACATCTC
>LULR01000207.1_pt1 | contig 10873 bp, 8 predicted proteins | sample 729471 | NCBI WGS metagenome assembly LULR01 (sample SAMN03860284, study PRJNA289734) | marine metagenome | biome: seawater column; feature: ocean; material: water; isolation source: Red Sea water column Station 108 - depth 500m | place: Saudi Arabia: Red Sea | collected 2011-10-15 | depth 500 m
GATCAGGAAATCGATCGCCTGCGTCAAGATGCCGTTCAGCGCTTTGGCGGCCAGGTTGATTTCCAGCAGCTGCCGAAGGAAATTTTCCAGGAGCAGGCGGAGCGTCGCGTGAAGACCGGCCTGCTGTTCCAGGAAGTGGTCAAGAAGAACGACCTGAAAGCCGATCCGGCAAAAGTAGACGAAAAGATCCAGGAAATCGCGTCTACGTATGAACAGCCTGAAGAGGTTGTTGCTCACTTCAACAGCAACCCGGAGCAGAAGAGCCAGATCGAGTCTTCCGTTCTGGAGGATGCGGTTGTTGACCACGTGCTGGAGCAGGCGAAGGTCAAAGAGAAGAAGGTCAAGTACGAAGAGGCCGTTCAGGCCGGTCAGCCCCAGCGCTGATTTTGCCCGGGATCGGATCAAAAGCCGGTCCCGATGGCCGACCCAGAGAACAGCCGGCATGTCCGGCTGTTTTCATCTGGGGCCGCTGCTGGCAAAGTATAGTGTGCAATACTTTTGAAACTGCCGTGGAGCGAGTCCACGACCCATTGTCCATAAGGAGTTCAGGCGCATCATGACGCAGAAACCAATCGATGGTCCCGCAATGGTTACCAATTCAGGACTGGTGCCGATTGTTATCGAGCAGACAGCTCGCGGCGAGCGGTCGTTCGACATTTATTCTCGCTTGCTCAAGGAGCGGGTAATCTTCATGGTGGGCCCGGTAGAGGACCACATGGCGAACCTGATCGTGGCCCAGCTCCTGTTCCTCGAGTCTGAGAACCCGGACAAGGACATTCATCTTTATATCAACAGCCCGGGCGGTTCGGTCACTGCGGGTATGTCCATCTACGACACCATGCAGTTCATAAAGCCGGACGTAGCGACCCTGTGTGTAGGTCAGGCTGCGAGCATGGGTGCAGTGATACTTGCTGGCGGCACTTCGGAAAAGCGATTTGCACTGCCGCATTCACGAATTATGATCCATCAACCTTGGGGCGGGTTTCAGGGTCAGGCCACAGATATAGATATTCACGCCAAAGAGATTCTGAGAATACGTGAACGGTTAAACCAGATACTTTCCCACCATACCGGCCGCGATCTCGATATTGTTCAGAATGACACTGAGCGGGATAACTTTATGAGCGGAGAAGAGGCTGCAGAATACGGTATTATTGACCGAGTAATTAGCCAGCGCGAAGACTAATTATTATCACGCAAAGAGCCTCAATTGTGTACCCCTTGCAATCACGCTATAAAGACTGCATCTTACATAGGTGGCAAAGCTAATTTTGAACACAACCCACGTGCCTGAAGATCTAGCCTGGGTGGATCATTACAGAGTTAACAATTGATATAGGGGAGGTAGCATGGCCGAGAGCGACGGCGACAACAAAGGTGACAAGCTTCTCTATTGTTCTTTTTGTGGAAAGAGCCAGCATGAAGTTAGAAAGCTGATCGCTGGCCCATCGGTATTTGTCTGTGACGAGTGCGTTGAGCTCTGTAACGAGATTATTCGTGAAGAGGCCGAAGATGTAGAAGCTGAGGGCGCTCGCGAGGCAGCTTATCCGACCCCGCAGGAAATCTGTGAGCGGCTGGATGATTACGTCATCGGCCAGACAGAGGCAAAGAAAGTCCTTTCAGTGGCCGTATACAATCACTATAAGCGGATTGAGAATGCAGAAGCTGTAGGCGAAGTCGATATCTCGAAAAGCAATATTCTGATGATCGGGCCGACCGGATCAGGTAAAACACTTCTAGCCGAAACACTGGCTCGGGAACTCAACGTCCCGTTTACGATTGCCGATGCAACCACCCTCACAGAAGCCGGTTATGTCGGAGAAGATGTTGAAAACATCATCCAGAAACTGCTCCAGAAGTGTGATTATGATGTGGAAAAAGCGCAGATTGGGATTGTGTATATCGATGAAATAGACAAGATATCGCGGAAATCAGATAACCCATCTATTACCCGTGATGTCTCTGGGGAAGGCGTTCAGCAGGCGCTACTTAAACTGATCGAGGGCACTGTGGCCTCGGTACCTCCGCAAGGTGGTCGCAAACACCCGCAGCAGGAGTTTCTACAGGTCGATACCCGAAATGTGTTGTTTATTTGTGGAGGTGCATTCTCGGGACTCGAGAAAGTCATCCAGCAGCGCTCTGAAAAGTCAGGTATCGGTTTTGGTGCGGACATCAAGAGAATCTCAAATGATGCCCGTATGAGCGAGTTTCTACCTGATCTCGAACCCGAGGATTTGATCAAGTATGGACTGATACCCGAGTTTGTCGGACGCATGCCGATAATCGCAACCCTCGAAGAGTTGGATGAAGAAGCCTTGATGACCATCCTGACCGAGCCCAAAAATGCACTGATAAAGCAATTTGGCAAACTATTTGAACTTGAAAATGTGGAACTTGAAATTCGACAGGATGCTCTCAAAGCTGTTGCAAAAAAGGCTATGGATCGAAAGACGGGTGCGCGCGGACTGCGTTCAATACTAGAGAAAGCATTGCTGGAGACCATGTATGTATTGCCATCAATGAATGATGTGACCAAGGTGACGGTAGACTCCAGCGTAATCGAAGACAGCTCTCAACCGCTATATGTCTTCGAAGAAGAACCCCGAAACATTTCACAACAATCTTAATTCGGGTTGAGACACGATTTCACCTTGAATTAAGAGGGCGAAGCCCCCAGATTAGGTGTGATACCAGTGCACGACTGGTTTGCTGTGCTTTAAACGGGATCAGAACACACGGGACTAGACATGACTGACGATAACGATACTGAAGCATTGGAGCCACAGGTTCGCTATCCCATGTTGCCGTTACGTGATGTTGTGGTCTTTCCGCACATGGTGATACCGCTCTTTGTCGGTCGGGAAAAATCGATTAAAGCACTCGACCACGCTATGGAATCTGGCAAGCAGATATTTCTCGCGGCCCAGCATGATGCTGCAGATGACGACCCGTCACCTGAGCTCATTTATGAGGTCGGTACTGTGGCCAATATTCTGCAGCTCCTAAAACTACCCGATGGTACCGTAAAGGTTCTGGTAGAGGGAACAGCCAGAGCCGCAATCGTCAGATATGTTCAATCCGAAGAGGCTTTTGAAGTAGACGCTGTTGAAATCAATGATGAACTGATTGATGAGCGTGAGGCTGAAGTACTGATCCGAACGGTGGTTACTGAATTTGAACAGTATGTCAAACTCAACCAAAAAATCCCCCCAGAAGTGCTGACATCCCTGAGCGGTATCGAGGAACCCGGTCGGTTGGCCGATACGATCGCCGCTCATCTGACGTTAAGAAACGAAGAAAAACAAAAGATCCTTGAATATGCCAGTTCACGTGAGCGGCTGGAACATATTCTGGGCATTATGGAATCCGAGATCGATCTCCTTCAGGTCGAGAAACGAATTCGTGGGCGAGTCAAGAAACAGATGGAAAAAAGTCAACGCGAGTATTACCTGAATGAGCAGATGAAAGCGATTCAGAATGAACTCGGCGAAATGGAAGACACGCCCAACGAACTGGATGAACTGCAGAAAAAGATCGAAGAAGCCGGCATGTCCAAAGAGGCACTGGAAAAGGCCGAGTCAGAACTGAAAAAACTTCGCATGATGTCACCGATGTCAGCGGAAGCGACGGTGGTCCGAAATTACATCGACTGGCTGGTGCAGGTACCGTGGAAGAAAAGGACACGAGTCTCAAAGGATCTGGCCAAGGCCGAATCGATTCTTGAGGGAGATCACTACGGACTGGAGAAAGTCAAGGAACGGATACTGGAATATCTGGCCGTACAACAGCGAATCAAAAAAATCAAAGGGCCCATTCTGTGTTTGGTTGGACCACCAGGCGTCGGCAAGACATCACTGGGTGAATCAATAGCACGAGCAACACATCGTAAGTTCGTGCGTATATCACTGGGCGGAATGCGCGACGAGGCTGAAATTCGTGGTCACCGCAGAACCTACATCGGGTCACTGCCGGGGAAAATTCTTCAAAACATGTCAAAAGCCGGATCGAAGAATCCATTGTTCATGCTTGATGAAGTCGACAAAATGTCGATGGACTTTCGGGGCGATCCGTCGTCTGCCCTGTTGGAAGTGCTCGATCCAGAGCAAAACAACAAGTTCGGTGATCATTATCTGGAGGTCGACTACGATCTTTCTGAAGTCATGTTTGTAGCAACAGCCAATACCTTGAACATACCCAGTCCATTACAGGATCGGATGGAGATCATCCGTATTTCTGGCTACACAGAAGATGAGAAACTCAATATTGCAACGCGTTATCTCGTCGAAAAGCAGAAACGGAACAATGGGCTTAACGATGAAGAGATCATTTTCCGCAAATCTGCCCTGGTAGATATCATTCGTTACTATACCCGGGAGGCCGGTGTCAGGTCGCTCGAGCGGGAAATCGCCAAGATTTGCCGCAAAGTTGCTAAGGAACTGCTTCTCAACGAAATAAAGCGGACTGTGACAGTCACCAGTCGGTCCGTACGGAAATATCTTGGTGTCCGTCAGTTTCGTTATGGCAAAGCAGAAGATGAAAACAGGGTCGGGCAGGTGACTGGTCTGGCATGGACCGACGTCGGTGGAGAACTTCTAACAATAGAAGCGGCGGTGATGCCCGGTAAAGGCAAGCAGAGCTATACGGGTAAGCTGGGAGATGTTATGCAGGAGTCGATTCAGGCTGCGATGACTGTGGTTCGCACCCGATCCAGGCAGTACGGCATACCACTGGATTTTTATCAGAAGCAGGATGTGCACATACATGTGCCTGAAGGTGCAACACCTAAAGATGGGCCAAGTGCGGGGATTGGAATGTGTACAGCGGTATTGTCTGCGATTACCAGCATCCCAGTGCGTTCTGATCTTGCGATGACCGGTGAGATCACGTTGCGGGGTGAAGTGTTGCCTGTAGGGGGCCTTAAAGAAAAGCTACTGGCCGCACATCGAGGCGGCGTCAAATTTGTATTGATTCCTCATGAAAATGAAAAGGACCTGGCAGAAATCTCCAATAATGTGAAGGCGGGTCTGGAGATCAAACCAGTTCGTTGGATAGATGAAGTTTTTTCGTTTGCGCTTGAAAGACTCCCAGAATCAATCGATGAGACTGCTGATGAGGCAAACGTTGAGTCAGCTAATGAAGACAATCAAATTACGCAGGATCGACTCGTGGCTCACTGACAGTCCTGGCGTGATCGCGGGGTCAATTTATGACCTATCTGATGCGCATGAATCTGTAGATTCAACTTATAAATCAGTCATCTTCAGCGGGTTCTTCCTCTAAATTATCAAAATGTAGCCTGGCATCGGGGTGGTTTTTATCGGGCCGTACCAATTTGACACCGAAAATCAGCCCTTGGTATAAACATTCTGCTGTACGTGTTCAGTCGGTGGTTACACGGATTTTTGAACTGAGGCTGATTGAGCTCAATGCGAAGTTCGACCTGTGGTCACGACTAACTTGAATGAGGGATACACCAGTGAATAAAGCCGAATTGATCGACGCAGTAGCAACCAGTACGGGTCTGGGTAAATCTGATGCGGCCAGCGCCGTAGAATCTGTCTTCAGCACCATCACCACCACACTGCAACGGGGGGGTACGGTTTCTCTGGTTGGATTTGGTGCATTTTCCGTCAGTCACCGTTCTGCCAGGACGGGCCGGAATCCCCGCACGGGTGAAACCATCACTATTTCAGCGTCCCGTGCGCCGAAGTTCAAAGCTGGAAAACAGCTCAAGGATGCCGTAAACTCGCTCGCCTTTCCGGGTGCTTAGCTCAGCTGGCAGAGCGTCGCCCTTACAAGGCGAAGGTCGCAGGTTCGAACCCCGCAGCACCCACCAAGGCCTGCGGTAGGCTGTTTTACGGACATTTTGCTAGAACGCCGGAGCGGTAGTTCAGTTGGTTAGAATACCGGCCTGTCACGCCGGGGGTCGCGGGTTCAAGTCCCGTCCGCTCCGCCATTTACTTGAAAACCAGGCGTACGCAGATATTTGTGGGCGTCTGGTGGATTCCGTACACTGCGAACCGATGAGGATTCATCTTGATTGCGCCCACCTAATACAATAGAACAACAGAACTGCTTCTTGGGAACAGGAAGGTGTTCGGTTTTCGTGCCTAAACAAGGCTGAGAAACAACAATGCTGATTACAATTCGAGAAAAAGCATCCGGCGTCATAGGCTGGACCGTTGCCGGTGTCATTATCCTGGTCTTCGCAGTGTGGGGGATCGGGTCCTATTTCGAAGGTGTATCCGAGATTATTGTTGCGACTGCCGACAAGATCGAAATCAATCAACAAACGTATCAGCAGGCAATGAGTGATCGTCGTCGACGACTGGTCCAGATGATGGGGAGAAACGTTGACGCTGAACTATTCAGCAGTACCGCCTTCAAACGCCAGGTCGTAGAGGAGCTTATAGACACCACCTTGCAGAATGAGACCCTTCATGCCAGTGGATTTCGAATCAGTGATGCCCAACTGGCAGCACTCATACAGAATACTGCAGTTTTCCATACCGACGGTCAGTTTGACCCTGACCGATATGAGCTTCTTGTTCAGAATGCTGGAATGACCATTCAGGGTTACGAGAGTTATCAGCGCCAGCAGGGCGTCGTCGACCAACTGGTTCGAGGACTAGAACAGTCAGCCATTGTCAGTGGAAACTCGATCGATAAAGCATGGAAACTTCTGGATCAGCGCCGTATAGCGTCCTATACCACGCTGGAGTTCGATAATTTTCTGGATGACATACAAGTCTCTGAGGCGGCAATTGAAAAAGAGTATCAGTCAAACTTAGACAGGTACTTTGAGCCTGCTTCTATTCAGGTGGACTACCTGAAGTTATCAGTGGAAGATCTGGGCGCAAAATTGTATGTCGATGAGGCAGATATCTTGCGCATGTATGAGGACAATCCCGACCGCTATAGGCAACCCGGAAGTCGCAGCGTCAGCCACATATTGCTGTCAGTCAGTCCGGATGCAGCAGATACGCAGATTGATCAAGTACGTCAGAGCGCATCAGAAATCGTTACGCGCGCCCGCGGCGGTGAATCGTTTGCCAGTCTGGCCGAAGTCAATTCAGACGATAAAGGCTCTGCGAAACGCGGTGGCGAACTTGGCGTGATCAGACCGGGCCCCATGGTCAAACCGTTCGAAGATGCTGTTTTCGCAATGGTAGAAGGGGAGATCAGTGAACCGGTGAGAACGCAATACGGGTTTCATGTGATTCGCCTGGACAGGATTACTGAATCTACAGTTCAGTCCCTTGATCGGGTCCGGAGTGAAATCGAGGCCGAAGTCCGTCGTCTCCGTGCCGAGGAGCAGTTTAATGAATTGGCCGAAATCCTTGGCAGTACAGTATTCGAACAACCCGATTCCCTGGAACCTGCTGCTGATCACCTGGGCGTAAAGGTAATACGCAGTGAGTGGTTTACCCAGGATGCCGGTACTGGCATTGCTGAATTTCAGGGAGTTCGGGACGCTGCATTCGGTAACGAGGTTCTGATTGACGGCCTGAACAGTGAATTGATAGAAATTGACCAGGACAACCTTGTTGCCGTGCGCAAAGTTGACTATCGTGCTCGCCGTCAACTTGATCTGGATGAGGCCAGGCCAGAGCTAGAAAAAAAGCTTCGCGCAGTGGAAGCATCTGACAGAATGGAAAAAGCCGGTGAAGATCTGGTGGCACGCCTGAAATCCGGCGCAGACTGGGACGAACTGCTCACAGCACACAAGCTGGCCCGTGTCCGCCTACCCGAGGCAACTGAGACCCTGCTGGAACCACTTGAGCAAGCTGTTGCCCGCGTCGTCTATGCGGCACTTGTGCCGCTATCCGGACAGATTATCTATGGTGGAGAGCGAATTAGTCCGGCACGATACGCGATCTATCGACTCGAGCGTGTCGAATTCGGAGACCCCGCAAACGCGTCAAAAGAAGATCGATTGGGAGTTGAGAATGTCTTATTGTCGCGATGGGGCGGGGAAATCGTGATTGGTTGGCGTCAGGGGTTGCGTCAAGTAGCAAAAGTTCAGATCCACGAAGAGTTACTCTAGAGATCAGCGTGACGTGGGCTGATCCCTACCGTATTAAATCCACCGTCTACATAGGTGATTTCGCCGGTGATTCCGGAGGCCAGATCTGAACACAGGAAGGCAGCAGCATTGCCGACTTCCTCGATTGTGACACCGCGACCCAGCGGCGCTGTATCGTCATAGAATCCCATCATTTTGCGGAACCCTTTAATACCTGATGCGGCCAGCGTCCGGATGGGTCCAGCCGAGATACCGTTAACTCGGATTCCCTGACTGCCCAAGGACTGAGCGAGGTAGCGTACATTGGCTTCAAGACTCGCTTTTGCCAAACCCATTACGTTGTAGCCCGGCATCGAACGTTGGGAGCCGATGTAGGTCAACGTAAGCAGGGCCCCGTTGCGCCCCGACATCATAGGCTGGGCCGCACGCGCCAGGGCAGCGAAACTGTAAGAACTTATTTCGTGAGCTGTGTTGAAGCCGTCCCGTGTAACAGCATTAAGATAGAGTCCTTCGAGTTCCTCTGTAGGTGCAAATGCGATCGAGTGCACCAGAATATCGAGAGCGTCCCAGTGCTTCGCCAATTCATCGAAAAGAGAGTCTATCTCACTGTCAGTCCCAACATCACAAGGCAGTACCACTGTACTGCCTAATGACTGAGCAAATTTTTCAACTCTGGGTTTGAGTTTCTCATTCTGATAGGTCAAAGCCAGTTCTGCCCCTTCCCGGTCCATAGCCTGGGCAATACCCCAGGCTATGGACCGGTTGCTGGCGAGACCGGTAACCAGTGCTCGTTTGCCATTCAGGAATCCCATAGGCCATATTCTCTGTTTATCGAAATCAAGTTGATAGAGTTTGTAGCTTAAGAGCCAACTCCTGTCAAAGTCCAGACCGATCGGAAGCCAATGAGTAATATCGTCGTACAGCCAGTGCAGAATCAGGCAATTATTCGCGCAACTGAGATCGCAGAACGACTAGACCTGCCTTTGGTTACACAGAGCGATCCTGGTCAGCAGTTTGTCCTCGAGGTTTCTGTAGAAGGTTTGGCGATTCGTGATCGTAGACAGGTTCGTACACTGCCAGTCCAGGTGGTGTGTTCAAATTTGCGGCGCCCCAGTCGAGGCCGTGATCTGCTGGCGCGCGCCATAGGTCGAACCAACAAAACAGTAATCGATGCGACCGCGGGTTTTGGTCGCGATGCCTTTCATCTGGCCAGTCTGGATAGGCGAGTGACAGGTATAGAGCGATCGCCAGTACTGGCCGAACTCTTGATCGCGGCGCTGAATCAACCTGCAGCTGAAGCACTGCGAAAAAGTATCCACTTCATTTGTGCAGATAGCCGTGTCGCTATCGGACAATTACCCCGCCCTGATGTAATCTATCTTGATCCCATGTTTCCACAAAGAACCATTAATTCTGCGACTGCGCGTAAAGAGGCGATACTGCTTCGTGGACTGGTGGGGGATGACCCCGATGCTGATGAACTGTGGAGCCTTGCATGCATCCATGCACGTCAACGAGTCGTGGTTAAGCGGTCTCGCTATGCGCCTGCTTTAGGGCGGGTTCCTGATCTGAAGGTAAGCGGTAAGGCAGTTCGATACGATATATACCTTAGGGACGAAAGATGAAGACGCTGCCTTGGTTTTATGCGCCCCATCTGGATGCCAGACCGGAATCTGCGGTGCTCGCAGCAGATGAATCGAGGCATCTAGCCCGGTCGCGTCGTTTGGGGGTTGGCGGTGAAATCGTTGTTTTCGACGGACTCGGGACAACAGCAAAAGCGAAAATTGTGGATATCAGCGAGCGGCGAACCCGGGTTGCGCTTGACTTGACCGCTTATGCTCACCAGATCGAGGGCCGTGTTCGTATACATCTGGCGGCGGCTCTGCCGAAGGGTGATCGTCAGGCAGTGATGCTGGATATGGTCACGCAGATTGGCATGACTGATTTCACACCACTATTGTGTGATCGCAGTGTCGCGAAGTTCAGTATCCGCTCAGCGGCTCGTTGGCAGAAAACATGCCTCGAAGCCTGCAAGCAGAGTCGGCAACCCTGGGTTCCCCGTCTCCATCAGCCAAAACCATTGGCAGAGATGATTAATACAGCTGGTGAGGTTGGGCGTGTCGTCTGGCTTGCAGATTTCCGGGGAGGGTATCCCACCGCAGTTCAAAAGGTAAAGGCCGATGAGTTAATTCTGCTGGTTGGACCCGAGGGAGGGTTCAGTCCGAGCGAATGGGAACTGCTTAGTGACACCGATATCGTGCCCGTCACTCTGGCCAAAACTGTACTGCGGACCGAGACTGCAGCCGTGGCGATGGTCAGCGCTGCTATAACCAGGCTGGGTGTCTAGGAAGACAACTGTTCTACACGGCTCTGCTGAGCTTGAAGTTGTGCAATTGCACTGCGGGTGGATTCTAGACGTTCTCGTTCCTTGGTCACGATGTCAGCTGGTGCCTTGTCCACAAAATTCGGGTTGGACAACTTGCCCTGCGTGCGGGCCAGATCCTCGTTCAATTTTCCAATCTCACGACTGAGTCGTTCCAGCTCTGCTTCACGATCGATGACAGCACCCATGGGCACCAGAACGGTGAGTGACCCGATGAGAGCTGTAGCACATTCCGGAATCTGTGAATCTTCAGTGACATAATCTAAAGAGTCCAAACGCGCCAGTTCCACGATCAGCCTGTTAAATGCTGCCGAACGATCTGCGTCGGTACTGTCTCCACCCCGGAGCAAAGCAGGCAGCGAGCGACGTGGATCGATATTCATCTCACCCCGGATATTTCGTACCGCCGAGACCACCGACTGTACCCATTGTAGATTGTTGATCGATCCCTGGTCTATCAACTC
>LULR01001838.1_pt1 | contig 10862 bp, 14 predicted proteins | sample 729471 | NCBI WGS metagenome assembly LULR01 (sample SAMN03860284, study PRJNA289734) | marine metagenome | biome: seawater column; feature: ocean; material: water; isolation source: Red Sea water column Station 108 - depth 500m | place: Saudi Arabia: Red Sea | collected 2011-10-15 | depth 500 m
CCTCGACTCCCTCCAGAAGGTCGGCGACCCCGCCACGGGCCTCCCCATCGGCGACACCACCGAGAACCTGGCCGCCGCCGTCGCCGGGGAGACGCACGAATACACCGACATGTACCCGGGCATGGCCAAGGCCGCCCGCGAGGAGGGCTTCGAGGACATCGCCGACTGGTTCGAGACCCTCGCCAAGGCCGAGAAGGCCCACGCCGGTCGCTTCCAGTCGTTGCTGGACGAGATCAGCTGAGCGCCCTCCGAGCCTCCTCTCGGAACTCTTCCTGACCAGTTCCAACGCGCGCAGCACCGGTCGTCTCCACGCGGTCCGGCCGGTGCAGCGGGCTTTGGCCAACGTGGCCGCCGTGCCCGCACCTGACCACCCATGAGCGCACCCATCCCGTACCAGCCGACGCCGGGGCTCACGTACGACCCCGCCGACGAGCGCTACTGGGACGCCGACGCCCTCCACGCCGAGATCGAGCGCACCTTCGAGATCTGCCACGGCTGCCGCATGTGCTTCAAGTACTGCGACAGCTTCCCCTCGTTGTTCTCGTTCCTCGACGAGCGGCACGACGGCGATGTCCGGAAGGTGACCGCCGCCGAGACGGCGCAGGTCATGGACGAGTGCTTCCAGTGCAAGCTCTGCGAGGTGCAGTGCCCGTACACGGTGCGCGACGACCACGAGTTCCAACTGGACTTCCCGAAGCTGGTCCACCGCTACAAGGCGCAGCGCGCCCGTGCCGGTGGCGGCACCGCCGGACAGCGGCGGCGGGACAACCTGCTTGGCGATCCCGATCGCACCGCCCGGCTGGCCCGGGCCTCGGGTGGGCTGGCCAACGTGCTCAACGCCGGCAGTCGGCCACGACACCGTCGCCGTCCTCGAGCGCAACGGCGTCGACGTCACCTGCGAACAGGGCCTCCAGTGCTGCGGCATGCCCGCCTGGGAGTCCGGCGACCTCGACACCCTGCGCCGCAAGGCCCGCGCCAACCTCGACCAGCTGGAGGCCCACGTCGAGGCCGGCAAGACCGTGGTGGCCATCAACCCGACCTGCTCGATGATGCTGCGACGCGAGTATCCGCAACTCGTCGACGAGTCCGATCGCGAGCGGGCCCGGGCCCTGGCCGAGCGGGTGGCCGACCCCGGTGAGTTCCTCTGGTCGATCCGCGACGAGGCGCGCTTCGACGACGGCTTCGCATCGACGCCCGGCAACGTCAGCTACCACGCCCCCTGCCACCTGCGGGCCCAGGCGGTGGGCTTCAAGGGACGCGACCTGCTCCGGAAGATTCCCGGGGTGAAGCCGGCGACGACCATGGAGTGCTGCGGCCACGACGGCACCCACGCCATGAAGACCGAGGGCTTCGAGGTCTCGGTGCGGATCGGGAAGAAGGCCTTCGACGGCGTCGCCGAGGCCGACGCCGAGGTGTGGGCCACCGACTGCCCGCTCGCGGCGCTGCAGTTCGCCCAGCACGCCGGCCGGCGCCCGATGCACCCCATGTCGATCCTGGCCAGGGCCTACGAACCCGACGGCTTCCCGACGCCGGTGACGACCGACGAGGAAGGCGGCTCGTGAGCGCCACCACCCCTCCGCACCCCCCGCACCATGTCCGCCGCGACGAAATCGTCGACTGGCAGACCTACGAGGACACCCGGGACACCACCCGGACGGCCGTCATCGAGCTGAAGCGTCCCCGCCGCATCCACCTGGGCGAGCACCTCACCTTCCTGTTCGAGAACCACGACACGGTCCGCTACCAGGTCCAGGAGATGATGCGGGCCGAGCGGATCGTGCGGGAGGCGAGCATCCGGGAGGAGCTCGACACCTACAACGGGCTGCTCGGCGGCGCCGGCCAGCTGGGTTGCGCCCTGCTCATCGAGATCGAGGACGAGGCCCGGCGCCAGGACCTCCTCGAGGCATGGGTCGGCCTCCAGGAGCACCTCTACGCCCTCACCGCCGACGGCGAACGCCACCACGCCGGCTACGACCCCGCCCAGGTGGGCCGCGGCCGGCTCTCGTCGGTGCAGTACCTGACCTTCACGCTGCCGTCGCCGCCGGTCGCCGTGGGCTGCGACTTCCCCGGCCAGGAGGCCGAGGTGGCGCTCGGCGAGGACCAGCAGGCTGCGTTGGCGGCCGACCTGGCCGCCACCCAGGCCTGAGGGACGCGTCCGGACCGGGGCTGGTCGGCGGCAGCGAACTAACCTCCCGGCGATGAGCACCGAGGCGTCCGCCGCACACCTGGACGACATCCGCGTCGAGTTCGACACCCTGTTCACCTGGGACTACGAACGCAGCCGGACGGGCCTCGACAAGCTCTACGAGAAGGCCAAGCGGGCCCAGTGGAATGTCAGCGACGACCTCGACTGGTCCACGCCGGTCGACCCCTGGCGCCTCATGGCCCTGCAGGCCGAGGAGACGGGCGTCCCCGCGGGCTTCCCGGGCCGGGCCCTCGCCGAGGTCCCCAACTCGCCGGTCGCCGACTGGGACGAGGACCGCTGGATCGACTTCGCCGTCCACTCGCAGTGCACCTCGCTCAGCCAGTTCCTGCACGGCGAGCAGGGTGCCCTGCTTTGCGCCTCCCGGCTGGTCGAGGCGGTCCCCTGGATGGAGGCCAAGTACTACGCCGCCACCCAGGTGGTCGACTCCGGGATCCGCAGTGGGACCTCGTCTACCTCGGCATGCAGGTCGTGGTCGAGGGTCTGGCCCTGGCGGCGTTCGGGATGATGATGGGCACCACCCGCGACCCGCTGCTGCGGCAGATGATCCGCTACGTACTGGCCGACGAGGCCCGCCACGTGGCGTTCGGCATCCTCTCCCTCGAGGAGGTGTACGGCGACTTCTCCTCGACCGAGTTCCGGGAGCGCCAGGAGTTCGCCTACGAGGCCTGCCGGTTGATGCGTCGCCGCACCTTCAACGCCGAGTTGTGGCCGTCGTTCGGGGTGTCGAACGAGGAGGTCGAGGCGCTGCTGCCGCCGACACGCGGCCAGCAGGCGTTCCAGCACCTGCTGTTCTCCAAGATCGTGCCCAACTGCAAGAAGTTGGGCCTGCTGGACCACCGCGACGGCTGGCTGCGGGAGCGCTTCGGCGAGATGGGGATCCTGCAGTACGAGGACGCCTCGACCGAGGTCGAGGAGCTCACGATCGACTCGGCGATCGACCCCGTGGAGGCCTGATTCCCGGGTGGCCCAGGTGGGAAGAGGCCCATCCCCTTCCCGGTGGGTCAGATGCCCTGTGCGACCTCGGCCAACTGGTCGAGCAGGGGCAGGACCTCGTCGGCCCCGGCCGGCGGCAGCCCGAACAGCGCCCGGGTGATCCCCGCCTCGGCCATCGCCTCCACCGCCGCCCGCTCGGGTGGGGCGTAGTAGATGCTGACCTCGACCTCCGCCGGATCGCGGCCAGCCCGCTCGCAGGCCTCGTTGCGCTGGGCCACGACGGCCGCCGGGTCGAAGCCGGCCTCGCCGCGGCCGGCGATCGGGATCCAGCCGTTGCCGTAGCGCACGGCCCGCTCGAGGCCACCGGGGAACACCCCGCCGACGTGGATCGGCGGGTGCGGGACCTGAACCGGCTTGGGGTTCTGGTGGATCGGATCGAAGTCGACCTGGGCGCCGTGGTACTCGGCGCCGTCCGCAGCCCAGATGGCCTTCATCGCCTCGATGCGCTCACGCAGCAGGCCGAAGCGGCGGCTCGGATCGGTGCCGTGGTTCGCCATCTCCTCCAGGTTCCAGCCGGCACCGACCCCGAAGACGAAGCGGCCGCCGGAGAGCACGTCCACCGACGTGACCTCCTTGGCGGTGTGGATCGGGTCGCGCTCGACGACGAGGCAGATGCCCGTGCCCACCTTCAGCCGGGTGGTGGCGGCCGCCGCCACGGCTAGCCAACTGAACGGGTCGAGGGTGTCGTAGTACATCTGTGGCATGTCGGGCCCGCCCGGCCAGGGCGACACCCGCTCGACGGGGATGTGGCTGTGCTCGGCCACCCACAGCGACTCGAAGCCCCGCTCCTCGAGGGCGGTCGCCAGGTCGCCGGGGCGGATCGAATAGGCGGTCGGGAAGATGCAGGCGGCGAGGTGCACGGAGTGGCTCCTTGTTGCTCGGCTACTCGGGGCTGAATGCGCCACGGCCCAACTGGTCACGGACGGTCTCGACGGACGGGTTGACGAGGCTGCGGCGCTGCCAGTTGGCGCCGTCGACGACGAGCGTGTGGCCGGAAACGAAGCGGGCGTAGGGCGAGGCGAGGAACGTGGCGGCCCAGCCCAGTTCCCGTCGCTCGCCGGTGCGCAGCGCCGGCTGGCGGTGCGCATGGCCGTCGCCTTCGCCGGCCTGTTCGAGGCCCTCGCGGATGTCGCCGGTCATGTCCTCGTGGGGGAACAGGCCCGGGACGAGTCCGTTGACCTGGATGCCGTGCGGACCCCACTCGACGGCGAGCGTCTCGACCAGGTTCTTGACGCCGGCCTTGGCCGCCGCCGAGTGGGCAAAGCCGGGGCCGCCCGTCCAGGCGTACGAGGCGCCGACGCACACGATCGAGGCTGGCGTGCCGGCGGCCAGGTGCCGGCGGCCGAACTCGCGGGTCACGAGGAACGTGCCGTTGAGGGTGATGTCGACGACGGTGCGCCAGGCGTTGGGCGAGAGGTCCTCGGCCGGGGAGGGGAAGTTGGCGGCGGCATTGTTGACGAGCACCCGGGGCAGCCCGAAGCGGGCCTCGGCGGCGTCGAGGGCGGACGCCACCGAGTCGGCGTCGCGGATGTCGCAGGCGACGGCCTCGACTTCGCCGCCGACCTCCTCGATGGCGGAGCGGCCGGCATCGAGGTGCTCGGGGTTGCGGCTGGCGACGACGACGGAGGCACCGAGGCGGGCGAACTCGACGGCGATGGCCTTCCCGAGGCCGGTGCCGCCACCGGTGACGAACACGGTGTCGCCCCCGTACGTGCCGGCGGGCAGGGCGGTGGCACCGAGCGGCGGCGGTGCCGGGAGACCGGGCGCATTCACGGCCTGTCCCCCCTGCCCCGCTCCTGGTTGAGCCGGGTCTGGAAGGTGCGCTCGTCGGCCATCGAGGCGGCGAGGCCCGGGCGCAGCAGGTTGCCGACAACCTGTCGGGCCATCGCCACGGCCCGGGGATCGGCGGCGGCGGCCTGTTCGGCCATCCCGTACACGGTGGCGTCGAGTTCGTCGTTGGGAACCACCCGGGACACGATCCCGTACCGGAGTGCCTCCTCGGCGTCCAGCCGACGGCCGGTGAGGACCATGTCGCTCACGAGGCCGTGGCCGGCGAGCTGGGCCAGGACGCCCATGCCGCCGGTGTCGGGAATCACGCCGTGGCCGAGCTCCGGGAGCATGAAGCGGGCGTCCTCGGCGGCGACCCGCACGTCGCAGAGCAGCGCCCGCTGGAACGACCCGCCGATGGCCCAGCCCTGGATGGCGACGAACACCGGGGCGTCGAGGTCCCAGACCTGCTGGATGCCGTCGTGGCCCCGCCGCATCAGGGCAGCGTGCTCCTCCTCGGTGTAGGGCACGCCGATGGCCGAGACGTCCCGGCCCGACGACCACGAGCGGCCCTCGCCACGCCAGACCACCGCCCGGACGTCGGGGTTCTCGCGCAACTCGCCGAGGATCTCGAAGAGGCGGGCGTCCATGGCGTCGTCGAAGGCGTTGTGCTTGGTGACGTTGTCGTTGGTGATCGTGGCGATCGGGCCGTCGACCTCCAGGCGCACACGGGTGTCGCTGCCCCCGACCTCCTGCGCTGCTCCCATGCGCCGGACACTAGGCGGGCGGCGTGTTACCCGGGCCGCCCGGCAACTTGACACGACGATAATCACCATTATTATGTGCACGTGGCTGACACTGCGCCAGTTCCTCCGCACGCTCCCCACCACTGGGACCAGCGCGACGACGTGACCGAGCGGCTCCTGCACGCCGCTGCCGAGGTCTTCGCCCAACAGGGCTACGAGCGGGCCGGCGTGCCGTCGACCACCACGTCCCCGACCAGATCGAGCGCCTGCTGCGCGCCGACCACGCCGGAGAGAGCCCCACCGAGGTCCTGGCCTCGCTGGGCGCCCACCTGCTCGACGACCTCCCCACCGGCCACGGCCTCTTCCTCGAGGCCATCGTCGCCGGGCGCCGCGACCCCGAGCTGGCCGCCGCCATCCGCCGCCGCGTCGAGGACGAGGACGCCCGCCTCGCCAAACTCGTCGACGAGGCCGTCGCCGACGGGCTCATCGACGCCGACCTCGACCGCCTCGCCACCGTCCGGCTGGCGCACGCCATTGGCTTCGGCATGACCCTCACCCGGGCCATGGGCCTCGACCTGCCCGACACCGCCTCGTGGACCACCATCATCGGACGCGTCCTCGACGCCGTGGCCGCGTCCGCACCCACCCCGAGCCACCCGACCACCGAATCCTCGACCGACCACGAATCAGGAGCCACCCCGTGACCGCCACCGAGCCCCGCCCCGACTACGCCAACGACCTGGTCGAGTACGCAAACGACCCCGACCGGATCGCCGAGTTCTCCGTCTGGAACGACGACGTCACCTCGCTGATCCACACCGTCGAGGACAACGCCGCCGCCATCTACACCTGGCGCTACGACAAGGGCGAGCGGGCCAGCCTCGACAAGCTCTACGAGAAGGCCAAGACCTCCCAGTGGAACGGCCAGACCGACCTCGACTGGTCGATCGAGGTCGATCCCTATCAGGTGCTGGCGCCGGCCAATCCCGCCGAGGTCGAGTACTTCGCCGAGAACCCCGAGTCGCCGCTCCACAAGTTCAACGAGGACGAGTGGGCGGAACTGGGCGTGGAATCCATGAACTGGAGCCTCTCACAGTTCATGCACGGCGAGCAGGGGGCCCTGCTCTGCACCGCCAAGATCGTGGAGACGGTGCCGTGGATCGACGCCAAGTACTACGCCGCCACCCAGGTGGTCGACGAGGCCCGCCACGTCGAGGTCTTCGCCCAGTACCTCGACCAGAAGTTGGACGGCATCAAGTACCCGTGCAACTCGCACCTCGGCCTGCTGCTCGACGACATCCTCGAGGACAGCCGCTGGGACATGACCTACCTGGGCATGCAGATCATGGTCGAGGGCCTGGCCCTGGCCGCCTTCAGCTTCATGCACCAGACCACCGAGGAGCCGCTCCTCAAGAAGCTGCTTCGCTACGTCATGAGCGACGAGGCCCGCCACGTGGCCTTCGGCGTGCTCTCCCTCCAGGAGGTGTACCAGGGGCTCAGCGCCGCCGAGCTGCGTGAGCGCCAGGAGTTCGCCTTCGAAGCGGCACTCCGCATGCGCGACCGCTTCCTGCGCCAGGAGGTCTGGGAGCGCATGGGCGTCGACGTGAAGGACATGGTGAAGTTCACCCTGGCCATGCCCGACGAGCTACGGGTCTTCCAGCGGCTGCTGTTCTCCAAGATCGTGCCCAACTGCAAGAAGTTGGGCCTGCTCGATGCCGGCGACGGCTGGCTGCGGGACCGCTTCACCGAGATCGGCGTCATCGAGTTCGAGGACTGGGTCGACACCGGCCTGGAGTACGAGGACCTCGACGAGGTCGCCAAGGACCGCGAGGCTGCGCTGGCGTAGCCGCTTGGGCGACGACAGCCTCCCGCTGCTCGACGCTATTCCTCGCCGTTCGCCTGCAGGTGGTGGCGAATCACCTCGTCGATCACGAACCGCAGGAACTTCTCCGAGAACACCGGATCCAGGCCCGCCTCGTCGGCGAGGCGCCGCAACCGTTCGACCTGCACCGCCTCACGGTCGGGATCGGCCGGCGGCAGGCCTGCGGCGGCCTTGTAGGCACCCACCCTCCGGGTGACCTTGAAGCGCTCGGCCAGCAGGTGGACGAGCGCGGCGTCGATGTTGTCGATGCTCGATCGGAACTCGTCGAGTTCGGGGTCGGAGACCGGTTGCCCGGTGCCGTCTACTTCGCTCATGCCTGGCGTCGCCCTCGCGTCGGTGGGTTCCGGCAAGGCTAGGCGGCGACGCTCCCCGACGGGACGACCGATTCTGGCGGACGACTCGGTCCAGCCTGAGGGTCCCCCCCGTACTACGGTCCGCACACCCGGCGCTACGGCCGCGCCACCTGCACCCGACGAACTCTCGAGGACGCTTCCATGGAGATCCCACTCACCGTCGCCGACCACCTGCAGCGCTCCGAACTCGTCTACGGAGACCGCATCGCCATCGTCGACGAGCCCGACCAGGTGGCCGCTCCCCTGCCCGACCTCACCTACGGGCGCATGGCCGAGCTGGCCCGGGCCATGGCCGCCGGCCTGGACGGACTCGGCCTCGACCTCGGTGCCCGCGTGGCGATCGTCTCCCAGAACGCCGCCCGCATGCTCGTCTTCCTGTTCGGCACCAGTGCCTTCGGCCGCATCGGCGTCCCCATCAACTTTCGGCTCAACGCCGAGGAGGTGCAGTACATCGTCGAACACTCGGGCGCCGAGATGCTCCTCATGGACCCCGAGCTCGTCGACACCCTCGGCGACGTGAAGGTGGGCCGGCGCCTGCTGACCGGCGAGGAGTCCGACAGCCTCTTCGTGGAGGGCGTCGAACCGCGCCCCTGGACACCCGACGAGCGGGCCACCGCCACGATCAACTACACGAGCGGCACCACGGCCCGCCCCAAGGGCGTCGAGATGACGCATCGCAACCTGTGGCTCAACGCCGCCGTGTTCGGCTGGCAGACCCTCGTCAGCGACCGCGTGCTGCGCAAGGTCGACGGGCCCGAGATCCTGCGCCGCGTCGAGGAGCACGGCGTGACCCTGATGTGCGGCGCACCGGCCGTGGTGGCCGCGGTGCTCGACGCCGCCGCCGAGTGGGACGGGCCGATCCCCGGCGCCGGACGGGTCCGCATCGTCGTCGCCGGGGCGCCGCCGCCCACCCGCACCATCGAGCGCGTCGAGACCGAGCTGGGTTGGGAGTTCATCCAGATCTACGGCCTCACCGAGACCAGCCCGCTGCTGACCTTCAACCGCACCCGCGCCGAGTGGGACCACCTGCCGGCCGAGGAGCGTGCCGGACTGCTGACCCGCGCTGGGGCTCCCGCGCTCGGCGTACGCCTCTCCATCTCGGAGGCCGACGGCGAGAACGAGGGCGGGGAGGTGCTGGCGCGCTCCAACGTGGTGCTCGAGGGCTACTGGGACCAGCCCGAGGAGTCCGCGAGGGCGCTGGCCGGCGGCTGGTTCCACACCGGCGACGGCGGCACCATCGGCGAGGACGGCTACCTGACGATCAGCGACCGCAAGAAGGACGTGATCATCACGGGCGGCGAGAACGTCTCCTCCATCGAGGTGGAGGACGTGCTGTTCTCCCACCCGGCCGTTTCCGAGGTCGCCGTCATCGGCGTGCCGAGCGAGAAGTGGGGCGAGACGATCAAGGCGCTGGTGGTCCTCGCGCCCGGGGCGGAGGCGACCGAGGCCGAGCTGATCGCGTGGTGCAAGGACAAGGCGGCCGGCTACAAGGCCCCGACCTCGATCGAGTTCCGTGACGAGCTGGCCCGCACCGCGACCGGCAAGCTGCAGAAGTTCAAGCTGCGCGCGCCGTACTGGGAGGGCCGTGACCGGCAGGTGAACTGATCCTGCGGCGACGCGGTCGTCGGGTGGAATGGGCCCCGCGTTCCCCGGCCGGGGAAAGGGCAGGAGGATCCGCGTGACCGACCCGTTGACCACGTCCCTGCAGGGCGTCGTACCGGCGATCGTCGACACCCACATCCACCAGTGGGACCCCTTCACGACGCCGCGGGAGGCGTCGCGGCTGGCGCCGCTCTACCGCCGTGCGCCCCGGCTCTTCGAGCGGCTGCTGCCCGTCCTGCTGCCGCAGGCCAAGCGGGAGCTGGTCCTCACCGCCGAGCACGTGGCCCAGCCCTACCTTCCCGAGGACTACGCCCGCGACGCGGCGGAGACCGTGGAGGCGGTGGGGGTGCCCGTGGAGGCGGCGGTGCACGTGCAGGCCGGGTGGCACCGGCCGGACCCGTCCGAGGAGACCGCGTGGCTCGAGACCCTGCCCTTCGGGGCCCCGGGTCGCCCGGAGCTCGCTGCCGTCGTGGGCACGGCCGACCCGCGCGCCCCGGACTTCGGCGCGCAGCTCGACGCCCACGCACGGGCCAGCGAGCGGTTCCGCGGCATCCGGTTCATGACGACCTGGCACCCCGACCGCGGCGTCATGGACTGGATCGACGAGCCGGGCGTGATGACGTCGACGTCGTTCCTGCGCGGGTTCGCCGCGGTCGCCGAGCGCGGGCTCACGTTCGACGCCTACGTCTACTCCCACCAGCTCCCCGAGGTGGTGACGCTGGCGCGGGAGCACCCCGAGACCACGATCGTGCTCGACCACTACGCCCCGCCCGTGGGCGTGTGCGGCCCGATGGGCAGGTCCACCGCCCGCACGGAGGGCGAGCGGCGCGACCTGCTCGCCCGCTGGCGCGACGACCTGGCCCAGCTGGCCGGCACGTGCCCCAACGTCGTGGCCAAGCACTCCGGGTTGGCGTTCCCCACCCTGGGGCACCGGGAGCGCGGACTGACCCGTCAGCAGCTCGCCGAACGGGTCGCCCCGCTCGTGGAGCACACCACGCAGGTCTTCGGCCCCGACCGGCTGCTGTTCGGGTCGAACTACCCCATGGACAAGTCCGTGGCGTCGTACGGCGTCGTGGTCGGCGCGCTCGCCGACCTGCTGGCCGACGGCGGACCCGACCTGCTGCGCAAGGTGTTCCGGCACAACGCGAGGGCTGTCTACCGCCTCTGAGTCACAGCGCGCGGAGCCCGGCGGTGACGAGCACGGCGACGAGCACGCTCAGCACGAGCGGGCACCTGCGCCACAGCATCAGCGCCGCCACGGCGACCCCCACGGTGTGCGCCCCCACCGACCACGACCGGCCGGCGGCCAGCAC
>LULR01000208.1_pt1 | contig 10857 bp, 15 predicted proteins | sample 729471 | NCBI WGS metagenome assembly LULR01 (sample SAMN03860284, study PRJNA289734) | marine metagenome | biome: seawater column; feature: ocean; material: water; isolation source: Red Sea water column Station 108 - depth 500m | place: Saudi Arabia: Red Sea | collected 2011-10-15 | depth 500 m
AGTGATGACTTCAGTAATCGTTCCAGTAGATGCCGCTTTACTGACTGTCTTAAATGTATCTTCAGATCTTACTGGACCTGAAAAAGTTGTTTTTGCCATGATTATAATCCTCCTAATTTATATGATGCAGTCTTTAGGCCGTCGACTATACTCGTCTACATCAAATTAATAATTGTATAGTAATTAATCTATAGCCCTTTTTTGAATAGAGCGCAAGAGATTATGTAGCTTGGATTGATTTCCAGAATGTAGCTTTTTACTAAGTAGCTACTGACACTTCAGGCCTTGAAACAGCGATCTTTTGTTTAAGATCTTCTAACCGAGCTTCTTCTAATTTGATCTGAGTAATGATTTCTTTAATCATATGATCAATTCTCGTCATTTCGCGAGTATATCTATCCTCTTTAAGATGCTCCTGCTCCCAACTTAACTCCAAGGACTTCTTTTGTTTGTACAGGTCTTGGATCATTTATAACCTCCTCATAGGTTATCCATTTACGATCTTTTCTCGTAAATCCATCAGTATCAAATATTACCTCTTTTTTTCCTAGTTTGTCAAGGATAGATTGTTCGATACTTTCAGCATTATCTTCAGCCATTACAGTGAAGTTTGCATAATACCCATGGTAACGGATTTGTACTCGGAAGTTTTTCATATCTTACCTTTTTGCATTAAAAAAGGGGCGATCCGAAAATCGCCCCTTTAAGTTTAGTTTAGATTACGCACCTGGTGATCCGAAGATACCTCTAGGGTCAGACCAGCCGAAGCTGTATCTTTCTCTAGCTTTGTATCTAACGTTTCCAGTTTCGAAGTCACCTTCCATATTAGTTTTGATAGGTGCTCTAACGAAATGTTTAAGTCCATTAGGTACATCTGTTTTAATGAACCAAGCATCTGAGTCAGTTAAGTAATGATTAACCACATAACCTTGTGGAATCATTCCCATAGACACAACTGCGTTGATGTCATTATCAGCTGTTCCAGTTCTTTTAGCAGATTTCATCAATCTCTCTGCAGTAAATTGCAAGTCATTAGGAACTATCATTTTAACTCCTTTTGCTGCAATTTTAAGACCTCTTTCGTCCTTCATTACACCGATATCTACCAGTGCTTGTTCTAATGAAGTTTCGTTCAAATCCGCAGCTGTTGAAAGCTCGTTTTTGAAAGTCCCTGCAACGATTGTGTGAGCTGTAGAACAAAGTTCTAAGCCATCGCCGCCAGTGTATGAACTGTTGAACGCTCTGTTAAGAACGTTTGCGCCTTTTACTTGTTTAGCGTTAGCCATAGATCTAGCTAGGGCTTTTGTATAACGAGACGCTAGTCTGTCATACAAGTTGTCTTCAATCGCTTCTTCAGTGATTGAAAATGCTAAAGCAAGTGTTTCATGCGTGTAACGAGCCGTGAAAGTTTCTTGTGCTGCGTCGTAATTAACACTTTGACCTTCAGGTTTTACAGCAGCATTTCCGAATCCAGATAACATAACTTCTTCTTCAAAAGCTCTGTCTGAATTTTCTGTATCGAAAATTTCTGCATGTTCGTTTGCATAGTTTTTGTACTCCAAGCCGAATAGTGCATTCAAACCTGGTTCTAGTTCTTTGACTAGTTGTGATCGTGATATTGCCATAGTTTTATGCTCCTATTATACGCCTGTTGTTAGTTTAAAGATATGAAGACCAGTGTTGAAAACGCAATAAGCGTTAGCGTTAGCTGCACTCGTATCGCTGTTCTCAGGATCTGTTGAGATTCCGATTTGCTTGAAGTTACCACCTGTTCCAGAATCAGACGTGTCTAATTCAGAAGTTGATTGGCCAGTTACAGTACTTCCAGAAGTTCCTACGAAATCCATGCATGAATTGTTCATAGCTGCTGTTCCTGTACCATCGTGTTGTGCTTCATATACGATTTCTGGGTCTGCATATACGGATGCTTTAAGATCAGAAGCATTTGTGCTTGCTGGATAATAAGCGCTCCAAGTTGGTTTGCTAGTTGTTGGATCTGTGTAAAACACGCCTCCGAAAACACCTGCTACTTGTGTGTCCTCAGCTGCGGCTGCTTCAATCCCACCAGCTGCAACGGCTTCAACTACTTGACCAGTGTAAAGTGCTGTATTGTAGTTAGCTGCAATTGCATATTCTTCAGTTCTGATTTGTCCACCCACAAGTGATCTTGTAGGTCTAAAACCAAAAGCTGCGTCTTGATTTGCCATATATTTTCTCCTTGTAAACTACTATCCGTAGCCTACGGTTAATAAAAATTCGTTGGTTTAGGAATTACTAAAAACTAGTTCTTCTTATCGCCACCGAAGGTTACACGAGTCTGTCGATCACTGCTGATCGGCATACTTGGGTGCTGTTCCTTCAGAAGATCGTTTTGTACTGCGTCATCTGCGTCCTGAGTCATTCTATTAAAATATTCAGCACGAGATTTTGCGATCTCTTCTGGTATCCTAGCCAGCAATAGGCCGCCAACTCCGATGATCCCCTTGTATTTTCCTTCAGTTATAGTTGGATATTCAGTTCCTGGATATTCATCAGCTCTTACGAGCTCGTATCCCGATCTAAGTTTAGCAGCCATGTTCTTCGTATCGTCAAAGCCCATACTCTCTGCTCTTATCCACTTATGTCTGTACCCGTCAGGTGCAGGGGGTGCATCCAAAGATGATGGTGGAGTCCAAACTTTTGGTCTAGAAGTTTTTTCTCTAGTCTTGGACGCGTGTGGAGTTTTTTTGTCTTCTTTTTTCATATGCTTATTCCTTCACGTTTAAATGTTTCGCATACTCTTCAAGTGGCACACCTAGTTTTTTAGCAATTGCTACTTGTGATGATGTGAGTTTCACAGTTTTGCGACCAGTTCCCCTGTTACTTCTTTTAGCCGAAGCTACGTTCTGTACAGGCTTGGTCGTTTCTTGTGTACTATTATTACCAAATTTCTGTGGAAATGCAACTCTTATTCTTTTATCAATTTCAGAGTAATATTCCTCACTTTTTGGATCATAACCTTCTTCCTCTACCAATCTCTTATGTAGATCAAAAGCGGTATAGGTCATGGCATTATCTGTGCCAAACCAAGTATTTTTACTTGCCCATTCTTCTGCTTTTGGATCTGGAGGGGGTAAAGGTTGTTCTTGTTGAGTAATTGTTGGTTGTTTAATTACTTCCCCGCTGTCTTCCTTACCTTTTATTGTCTGTTTAGACTTGATTTCAGCTAATCTAGCTTCCTCATATCCCAAACGTGCAATATCTTTTTGAGCCTTAACTTCAGCCTCAATATCTCCAGCTTCTCTAGCACTACGAAGTTTCGTTTGTGCTGCTTCTAAACTAGAGTTGATTCGATTTTCCATTTCAGACACAAATCCTGTGTCTAATTTAGTTAATCGATCTTTCAAAAAAGTTTGTTCTTCTTGAACTTTTTTAGCATACGTTATAGCGGCTTCTCTTTGTCTTTCCGCTTCACGCATTTTTTTCGTAAGTTTAGCGATACGTCTTTTAACACCTTCGCTATACTCATCGAGTTCTTTTTCTTTTTTTACTTCTTCTTTTTTCTCTTGTACTGGTTCTTCACTGTCCTTGCTATCTCGAACATCCAACTGCTCATCAGATTTCTCAACTGCGTCATCGGACTTAGGACTGTCTTCAGTAGTTTTTTCATTTTTTACCTCTATTTCTGGTTTTTCTTCTTTGGTCTTTTCTTCGGGTAGATCAACTTCGGCTCCTGGGCCTGAAGTATCTAAATCTACCATCGGTTCTTCTTTTACTTCTTCTTTTGCCTTTGTTTCAGATTCTTTATCTGGCATAGTTCCTCCTATGGTTGTTAAAATTCATGCAAGAGATCCTCTGGATTCTTGATGGTCGCTAAAATTTCATCGTCATTTAGCAAACGAACTTCCCCACCTTCTATTTTTATTCTTGACCCCGCGTAACGTGCAAAGATTACCCAATCTCCCACCTTGCACCACGGACCTTCGGGATATCTTTCCTTATCCCTATAGGCATCGGGTCCTACCGCCAAAACATTAGCGCATTGGGCCGCAAGTTGTTGTCTCTCTAAAGTATCTTGCCCCACATAAATTCCACCCTTTGTTTTTTCCTTCATTTTGAAAGGTAGAACTAAAATACGCCAACCTGTTGGCTTTGGTAATTTTAATGATTCTTCTTTGTATTTTTCTTCCAAAGCAAATTTATGCTTTGGGCTTTCCTGTGATGTTGATAATGTTTCCTTGTTCATCTTTTTGCTCCTTAGCTTTTAGCAGGTTAGAGATTTCCTGAAGCATGTACTGATAGGTACGTGCTTGTCCTAACATATATTGATATTTCTCCATATTGTCAACACCTCCACTTATCAGGGTGTCGCCAATTCTTTGAAGATTATCCCTTAATATTTTTTGTAATTTAGAAACAACTACTAAAGGATCCACTATTTCCATCCTTTTTTAGTTAATCTAGGTCGACCTTTTCTTACAAGTCCACCTTTTTTAAGTTCACTTTGCGTAGCTCCACTCATCATCATGTCTTGTATTGATAATTCTTTAAGATCAATAGGAACGGCTTGAGATTTCATTTTAAAATATAAATCTTTAAAATCTTTAGTTGTTCCTTTCTTTTTTCCAAGTTTTCTAAATTTTTCAGTCCATTTACTAGTCATTATTTTTTACCGCCATTACGGAACACTTGTGTTCCCTTAATTCCAAATACACTTGCTACGACCAAAATCCAGAGGTTAGTAAACCATTTTGGCAGATTCGAGAAATATTCAAAGAAGACATTGATCTTCTCCATAGCCTGCGGATCGTCTGTCCACACTGCCCAGGCGAGCACAATTATCGGGAGCGTAAGTATTCCAAGAACGATTTCGTCCTTCCAGTCGTTTTGCCGAGCTTCTAACAATTTGCCCTGGTAAGATTCCTCACCTCGGGCCATACGCTCTGCATGCATCAGTCGTGCATCAGACATCGCCATCTTCGTACGTTGTCTATTCGTGTATAGCTTACTTCCCGCTTGTAATGCTATTTTTGCTAATCCAAACCAAGCCATTTTATGTCCAAGTTACGTCTTTTTGTTTTCTAGCTGCACCTGTTCCTGAAACAGAGTTTTTATCTTTTTTATCTCTGCTTACTTTCACCTGTTTGTTATTTCTGTTAACATCGGGTGTAGCAATCACTTTTGATTTGCCTGTTGGTGCATAACCTTTACCTGTTGTCATAATCCTCCTTTTAGTTTTAATACTTTTACACTTTGTTCTTTGTTTTTACCATAACTTTTTTAGTCAAGGTCTTATTTACCCCTCGGTTTCATCCGAGCAAGTTCTTTTCTAGCTTGATTCGCCATTTCTTGTTTTTCTAGAGACGTTTCTGCTCTTAATTCAGCTAATTCTTCGTTCTGAACCAATTTATCCTGTTGCGTACTTTGATTCATCATCGCTTTCATACGCTCTAAACCAAGACGATCTTGACTTTCTTGAGCTTTTCTATGGTCCTCCATCGCTTTTAGGTCTAATTCTCTTGCTCGAAGTCTAGCAATTGGGTCATTATCAAATTGAGAGATGATTTTTTTCTCTTCAATCATGAATTCTTCCATCATTTCAGCAATAAGTTTAGCTTTTCTAGCCTCAATCTTAATCATCATCTGTTGCATTTGTTGTTGAGCTTGTGGATTCTGCATCATTTGAGGATTTTGTTGCATCATTTGCATTTGTTGTAGTTGTTCTGGAAATTCTATTTCAATTTGTTCGTTTGCCATTAAAGAAATGTGTTCAAAAATATTTTTTTCCAAACTTCCTATAATCATAGGGTTATTTTTTGCCATATTTGTCGACATAAAACTTAAATGCGAAGTAATATGAGCTCTATGGTCTTGTCCTTTAAAAGCTTGATACGGTTTTCCTGATAAAGCATCAATATGTTCGAGTGCAGGATCTTTCGGTTGAGGGGGAGGCGGTGGAGGTAAGACTTGATCAATATTTTTTACCCCTAAAGCCTGATACATGTCTCGATAAGCTTTATATAAATTGTGAAGTCCTGGATTGGACTGTGCCAATTGTAATTCTGTTTGTGCAATCGAAATTCTTTGTGTTTGTGAGAAGATATTCGGATCCGCTACAGGAATAATATCCACACGGTCATCAAAATCAGCTTGTTTAATTTGTTTTTGTCCCCCTACGACATCGTAAGGATAAACGGGTGGTAAATACGTTTTAAAAAGTTTTGCTAAAAGTTGAAACTCAACTTTTAAAGCGGCATAGAGTCTTTTATGAATAGACGACATCACTCTTGATCCTCTTTCGAGTAAAGCCACGGTTGTTCCAACCGCTGCCTGTTGATTACCGTCGCCGACTTGCATATCGGCAATCGATGCAAATCGTTGTCCAGAAGACACTACAATGGTTAAAAGTTGTAATAAGGTTGCTGAAGGTTCCTTAAACGGAAGCATCATAAAGGCATCTTTTAAGTTTCCTCCTGGTGCATCCACATCCCTAAATTCGCCTGGCTGTATAGCTTGGGCTTCATCTCTCATCTTAATGCCCCGCATTTTAAATCCTGCGGGTAGATTGGAGAGCGTACCCGCATCTAATAATTGACGAAGCGCAGACGTTGCCGTTCTGCTTAATCCACCAATCATGTGTATCAGACCAAAGCCATAAAAGCCTAGTCCTGGTAGAAATTTGAAATGAACGAAGTATTGAATTTTTTTCTTATTCTGATCTCCTGGTTCGAAGTTTCTTCGAATGGATAAAACTTTTCTTGTGCCTTCTTCAATCGTTACAATGTAAGGCAGCTTAATGCCTGTCGGTTCCCCAGAAGGTCCTGTTTCTTCAAATCCATCTAGGTCTAAATTAACATGACATTCTACAAGGGTAAAAACTTCTTCGTTCTTGCCTTTAGAAACTCCTTCTAATTCCTTTTCTTTTTTCTGAAGTTCTGATTCTTGAAAAAATCCTGGTCGTATTTCAATGTCTCTGTAAAATCCTCCGACCTGTTGTTTTCTTAAATCATTTTCAGACATTCTTACGATATGCATAATGGCTTCCGCATCCTCTAATGAGGTAGCAGAATACGGAACCACTAAGTCGTCAGCGGGTACGAACTTTGAAACCGCTCGTCCCAACAAATCGTCATAATAAACTTTTTTAAATGCGGAACCTGATAAGGGTAAATAAAATAACATTTGATCAAATTCTGCGTCATATTCTTTCATGACATTCATAATCTGATAGTTCATGAAATCTTTAACTCGATTCGCTTGATCTTCTTTATTCCGATCAGGCATTCCTAAAATCTGTGTTCGAACGGGTCCTTCGCTGGGTAAAAGTTCTTTGTAAGCTTGCGCTTGAAATTGAGTAACCGCTTCTGCCATCACAGGATGCGTGGTCCCTGATGCGCCTCTAAAGGGTTCAGTTCGTGTTTCGTATTTAAATCCTAAAAGGTCTAATCCTGAAGTATAAGATTGTTCCCAATCTCGTCTGGATGTTTTGTAGTCTTGATAATTCGTATAAAGTAAATTGCCTAGGGGATCGAGAACATCATCGGGTAGGAGTTCAGCCAAGTTGTCAAAATGATTTTCCGTTTGTTCTTGATTCACGGACCTTGGATCAAAATTAATTTCTGCACCGCCATCTTCTGTTGGGGTAACTTCTACACCTTCGGGTGCTTGTTCTGCTGTTTCTTGAATATCGATTTGAGATTCTTCGGGTCCTGCAATTTCTATCTTCTGCTTCACGTTTGGAAGCGACTTGTCAATTTCTGCCATTTATTTCTCCAATGCCTTATCCATATAAGGTTTCCTATTGTTTTTCAAGTGAATCTCCAAAATCAAATAATGCTTTAGAAGTAGCATCCATTCTTTTGATAATTCCTGGTTTTCCTAATTCTGCTGCATTCTTGTATTCTTCATTATTCAAGAACTCTTCAGAAGCTTCCTTATATTTACCTTGATTAATTAATTCAATCGTTTTTGGACTTCCTGATAAAGATCCTCTAAACCAAGAACTCACAATATTCTTTTTTAAATCAATCGGCATAGTTTCAAAATTTTTAAAGCGTTTCTTAATTTCAGGTAGACGGTCGTTAATATCATCCCTCAATAAACCTAAAGCCGCCCCTTCCGTCATCACATCATCAGGTTTTACATCCGAGCCATAATGCCCATAACCAATCGTGTAGTGTTCTTCACTTTCTACGGGTTTATAAGCTTTTCCACTAAAGCCTTCCCATTCTTTTAAATAGTCAGAATAGACATCTAAGTCCATTTCATTTCTATCAAAATCGTCTGAAGTAATTGCTTTGTCTACTGGCATACTAATTAAAATAATTATGAATATTATTTTTTTGAGCATTAATAATATTCGTATTTTTTCTTGAATTTAGGTTCGTCTTCAAAGTCCATCTCCAATTTTATAAACCCTCCTTGTCTAAAGCGCATCAACGCCTGTGTGGTACTATCCACATAGTCATCATTAGACCCGAAAGGAAACGAGGCACACTCTTCGATGACATCGTCAGCGAACGCTTCGTTTGAGGGGTAATGTACCTTTTTATCGTGGAAAATGGAAGAGCAAATATGCACTCTTGAATGCTTGTCGGTATTCTTTCCAGGAATAAAAGCTTGGACAGGAATGTTCGTGGTTCGTAGTTCGTCAATCAAGGGCTGCCCTGTGGCTTTCGCCTCAATGATGCAAATATTCGGTCGCCACTTTTCATAAAGATCATGGGCCACCGATTTTAGTTCAGGAAAATCCCATCTACCTTTTTCAGCAGCAATCAACATAATATGAGGATTTTTAGGATTCTCATCGGGATAAAAAATACCCCATGTGGTGATGGCTGAATAATCGGCTGTTTCTCGTTTCGAATAAGCCGTGTCGTAACTTTGAATAATAAAATGAAAGGTTGGAGAAATTTTCTCCTCATACTTCTGCCACCATTCTCGTTTAATAATGGCTCCTTCTTCTGCTACAGGATTCTGCATCCATTGAGCCGACCATTTAGAAACATCTAACGATGCCTTTTGTTTTTCTAATTCTTCTAATCCCCAAAATTCTGGCCAGACAGGTTTACCTGATGGCATGATGGCTGGAAATTCAACCATATCCCATTTATCTCCTTTAGAGGATTCCATCTGTGCTTTTAAAAGTTGTGCTGTTAAATCTTTCTTTGACCACCGTGTCATTACTAAAACAATCTTACCGCCTGGTTGTAAACGTTGTCTGGGTCCTGCTTGATACCATTCATAGGCTTTATCGTAGGCTTTCCCTTCCTTGGACTGTGCGTCTTGTTCCGAGTGGGGGTCATCAATAATCAAGAGATCCGCACCACGGCCTGTAACCGCTCCTTCAACACCCACAGCGAAATATTCACCGCCTTGGTTTGTTTCCCAACGACCCGCGGCTTTTGAATCCTGCTGCAGGGATATATCAAAAAGATCTTTGTATTCTTCACTATCAATTAAATTTTTAGTCTTACGACCGAATCTCACAGCAAGTTCTGCGGTGTGAGTAGCTTGAATGATTTTAAGTTTAGGATAATTACCCATCATCCACGCAGGTAATAAATAAGATGCAAATTCAGACTTGGTATGCCTTGGTGGCATATTTACAATTAAACGATTGATTTTTCCTGTTGCTAAATTATTAAATTTTTCTGCGATGATTTTATGATGGTATCCTTCAATGAATTCTGGCCACATATGTTTTACAAACGATAGAAAATCAGATTTGATATGAGACTCCTTTTTCTTTCGGAAGCTCTTAATTGCATTGATTTTCCATTTTTTACGAACGTCTGGAGGAAGTTTATTAATTTTTTCTAAGTCTATATGCATATGTTTAATATGGTACCAAAATGGTTTTAGCCTATTTGACTATAAAAATCTAGCAATAAAGGGGTATACTTAAGGAACCCTATTTTTTAAAGGGGTATTGACCTTTGTCAATCGTTCAATTTTGAGAATCGATGTGGTACCTCTATTTTTTTTGTTCTACGGGTGGGTCCCGCCCACATGCACTCCTCACGTGTGTGACATTTATATCACACATGTTGCACTTATACACACACGTAAAAGGTGAGTTAAAAGTTAATTATTTTCTTGACTATTATGAGATATTATGGGATACTATGCCTTATGAGAAAAACAATGAAAACAAAACAAATCAAAAACTTCAGAATGAGTGATGAGGTTTATAAATTAAGAACACAAGTTATTAACTTGATTCGTGAAGCTAAAAGAGGTGGCGCGAAGCTGCCTTGGATTGCTGTAAGAGTTGGAGAACAAACAGCAAGGCACAAACATATTTTAGGTTGTGCAACGATGAAGGGGAATGAAATGTGGATTACGAAGGAAGCAATTGACTTAGGAATAGACACTTTAAGAAACGTGGTATTTCATGAAATTGCTCACGCAGTATTTAACATTAACCATGATGAGAAATGTCCTTTGATGGCATCATCATTAAAGAAAATGTTAAACAAAGAAGACGCACTTAAGCATCTTCTTAAATATCAAATCAATTAAAAAAAGGAAAGATAAAATGAAACATAAAATAGAAAACTTCATTAAATCACTTTATAGAAGCAGAAAAGAATGGAAAAGAAGTAATTTTAGAAATGTTGTTATAGCTGGTTTTCATCATTTATTTGGTGAATATCAGTTAAAAAGAAATATTTCTTTTATTATGCTTCCTAGTATTGGAAATGCTTCGGATATTGTAAAAGTTTTAAACAAAATGAGAAAAAATAAATAATTAATCCCCACGAACCAGGGCGGCGAAAGCCGCCCTGGTTTTTTCTTTTTCTTTTTTTCTTTGGGTGGGACCCGCCCACAAGCACTTCTCACTCTCTCCCCGCCAGGGTGGGACCCGCCCACAAG
>LULR01000990.1_pt1 | contig 10814 bp, 15 predicted proteins | sample 729471 | NCBI WGS metagenome assembly LULR01 (sample SAMN03860284, study PRJNA289734) | marine metagenome | biome: seawater column; feature: ocean; material: water; isolation source: Red Sea water column Station 108 - depth 500m | place: Saudi Arabia: Red Sea | collected 2011-10-15 | depth 500 m
AAAATGATGAGATAACAATGCGATATCTCTTAGATCTGTAAATAATTCAATATCCGTAAGCTGGATCTCGTTTTCGTTGAATCTCCACAATCTCGTTCAACGTGTTTCTTTCCTCGGAGCTTAACTTCTGTGTAAACTTGTTCAGTAATTTCTTTGCATCAGATGAGGAAGGTAATGTATAGAATACATCTTCTTCAGCTATCTGTCTTCCTATAGTTATGTTCTGTACGGAGCATGCTACTTCTTGTCCAACTTTTACAGACGTGACAGTTTTGCCATCTTGTTGCAATTGATGTATCACACCAATTTTTTCCCCATCTTTGCTCATGAAAGGAACTTTCTGTCGCAGGTTTCCTACATCCACTCTAATGCCAAATACTGCAGGATTATTATTTCTAAAAATAAAACCTTTCAGAAAAGTAAACTTGGAAATTGGAGTTAATTCCGCTAAAATGGAATTTTCCTCATCGGCTTTATCATCCTCTACCCATTGGGTGTATGTATCAATTAAACTATAGATTATCTTATCAGTGAAAATTCTGATATGGTTATCTTCCGCTTCGGTTTCAGCATCCTGTAAAACCTTCACATTAAAAGCAAGTATAACACCAAGATGTCTATCATTTTCTTTTAGTGCCATAGCTTCTAGAACATCACGGCGAGTTACTGGTCCTATGTCCGCTTTTGAAATAGGGATTTGTTTTCTACGTAACATTTCTGTAAGAGCCTCAAGTGAACCAATAGCATCGCATTTTAGAATCACACCATTTGTTTCGGTATTAATAAAGACAGATTGCATTTCGTCTTGAATTGATTTTTTAAAATTTTCTACATCAGAATTATTACTAGTTGCATAAAGTGTACTACCAGGTAAGACACCCTCTAAATCTGGAGATGCTATTTTTACACCGGCGGCAGCTTGTATACTTTCAACTGGTTTGAATTTATCTCGTGGATCCCTCATTTCATCTAATGCCTTAGGTAATAGTAGTGCTTTGGGTTTTGTAACAATCACGGAATCTCTTTTTGCTACTATTATAGAATCATCCTTTTTCATTTGTCCATCAATTAGGATTACATTTGCTGTAGGACCTAAACCAACTTCGTCATTAACTTCTAATATAATACCACGATTGGATTTTTCTTCCTGAACCAATTTATCTTTGAGATATTGTTGTGTTAATCCGACCAAAACAGCAAACAGTTCAGGCATACCTATACCAGTTTTTGCGCTAACAGGTACGATAGCTATTTCTTTTTTGTAGTCATTAATCCTGTAAAATGCCTCCGACTGATATCCTAAAACAGAAAGTGCAGTAACTACATCATAGATTTTTTCATCCAGAAATGTTTGTACTTCAGGATTTTGTTTCTCGATGGCTGATGAAATAAATTGTGTTTCTGTATCCTTCCAACCGGAAACCATATCAGTTTTATTTAATGCAACAACAAAAGGCACCTTGCGGCTTTCTAAAATTTTTAAACTTTCATTAGTTTGAGGCTGAAATCCTCTATTTACATCAACTACTAAAATTGCAATATCTGCAGCCGAACCTCCACGTGAACGTAAGTTTGTAAAGATTTCGTGTCCTGGAGTATCAATTACCAAAATACCTGGAATCTTATGTTCAACTTTACTTAATTTTTCATATAGTGGTCCACAAATTTTCTGTATAGTTTCTACTGGTAGAAAACTGGCGCCAATATGTTGGGTTATACCACCAGCTTCTCTTCCCTGTACACCAGTTCCACGTACTTTATCAAGTAATGATGTTTTTCCAGAATCAACATGTCCTAGAACAGACACAATTGGTTGTCGAATGCGCATTTTTGATCACTAAAATACCACATTCACTTCCTTATCAAAACTTTCGCTAGAATCTGATGCGTGGATAGAGTTTTCTGTTATACTAATACCAAAATCACCACGTATTGTTCCAGAACTAGCTTCCTTAGGGTTTGTGTTCCCTATAATTTCCCTGGTTAGACTAACAGCATCATCACGTTCAATTATTGCAACTACAACCTCCCCAGACGTGATAAATGATACCAGTTCATCAAAAAATGGCTTAGCGCTATGCGCCGAATAGAATTCTTTAGCCATTTCTTTTGTAAAATTTAATGTTTTTTTCTTTGAAATAGTGAATCCTTTCTTTTCAAATCGTGAGAGTATTTGTTCTACCAGATTTCGTTTTACAGCGTCTGGCTTTACAATGATTAATGTTTGTTCAGTCAACTTACTTTTTTGCTTTCTTAATTCCGCCTTTGACGTATTTTTTTGTCCATTTTAGCTTTCGAGGATCACGTTTTAGTTCAAGAGTATTTTTTTTACATTTAGAAGAGCAAAACCATAATACAGTTCCATCATTTTTTGCAAGCATCGTTCCTGATCCTTTCGCTACTGGACGATTGCAAAAACTACAGGATTTTACTAGCATGCTCATAACATTCACCTAATGGATTTTTTTGGCTTCTCGTTCCGTTTCTCGTAATATCAGAATATCAGACATTCGTACTGATCCCTTTACATTTCTTGTAAGTACTCTTCCTTTATCTTTACCATCCAAGACTTTCACTCTAACTTGAATAACTTCTCCAGCAATTCCTGTTCTACCTACAATCTGAATAACTTCTGCAGGAGTAAGCTCTTCTCCTTGTGTTTCTGTGCTCATGGTTCTGATTTAGCTTCTGGTTCTGATTTAGCTTCTGGTTCTGATTTACCACCTTTAATTTTAGCAATAGAACCCACAACTTCATCAATTATGTGTTGAGCATCACCGGAGTCCAAAATAGCTGCTGCGGCACACATAACTTCAACTCCCAATGCTTTTCCTAATTCTTGTTTGTTCGGAACAAAAGCATATGCAGCTCCCTGTTCTTCACATAATATTGGAAGATGTGCAACAACTTCTGGTGGTTCTACATCTTCAGCAATGATAATTAATTTACTTATACCTCTTTCAATAGCTTTAGTAGCTTCATTTGTACCTCTTTTGACCTTTCCAGTCTGAACAGCCACTCTAAGTGACTCATAAATCGGACTAACAAGATTCTCTGGTACTTCAAACTTAACATAGTATGGTTTTGCCATTTACATCACCCTGAGGGATCATCTCCATTCCAAGAATCAATCCAATTGGTATTAAAAGTGTTAGCTGCCTAGAAATGATTTAATTTTTTCAATATATTCCGCCATAAGTATTTCAAGGTTTTTTTCTGAATCAGATTCACCATAAATTCTAATTATTGGTTCAGTACCGCTGGGTCTAACCATAATCCAGTTTTTCTTATCAAAAACAATCTTTATCCCATCTGTAGTATCCGCATTTGGGAATTCATTTGAAAGTTTGGAGATTATTCCATCTATATCCTCTTTTTTACATGAAATTTTATCTTTAGTAGTAAAAGACTGAGGCAAATTACCAAGTTCTTCACTTATACTTTTGTTTGAACTTGCAAGAAGTTCCAGTCAACACTACCAACTTTAGTTCTTGTAACAGTGGAATTAGTTTGTGTGACTAATTCATCAATTGAATTTCCAGAATTAACGCATGTAACAACTTTCGAATTTGGATTTTTCTTTAATAGATAATCTGATAGTAAGAGTGCAGATCTGTCACCGGAAAGCAACATTCCCGTATCATCACAAAAAATACTTCTATCACCATCACCGTCAAATGCAATACCAAGATCAGCATTATTATTTACAACAGCAGAAGATAACTCTCCAAGATTGTATGGAGTAGGTTCAGGACCCCTACCTGGAAAGAGACCATCAATTTCCTCGTTGATTGTTATAACTTCACATCCTAATTGTTTACATAATTTTATTGCAGTAGTCGCTTGAGCACCATTTCCAAGATCTAACACAACTTTGCAATTCTTTGATTTTATTTTTGAAACGTCAATTTGCGATTTTATTCCATCTAGATACGTTTGTATCGCTCTATCATTATTTTTTGTTAAGCCAAATGTAGAAGAGTTGCGGTTCCAGTTTTTTTGAAAAAAAATCTCTTCAATCACACTCTCATCTTCTCGTGAAATTTCTACACCGTCACTAGCAACTGGTTTGATTCCGTTATATTCAGGTGGATTGTGAGAAGCCGTAATCATAATGAAACCACGTTACTAGAATTTCTCCCGTCATATCCTACAAGTATAGTGCCTTCCTTGAAATAAGTTGAAATTGATAATACAAGATCATGTACAAACTCTAAAGTAAAGTCTTCAGCAAAAACTCCCCTCACACCGTTTGTTCCAAATAATTTACCCATACAATGAATCCAATACCGATAAATTTACCTGTTGTTGCACAAAGCTTGCGGGAGTCGCCCAGCCTGGCCAAAGGCGCAGGGCTTAGGACCCTGTCTTTTAGGAGTTCGTGGGTTCAAATCCCACCTCCCGCACCATTGGTATATATGGAATTAATTACCAACGACGCCAATGAAGAAAACCATAGTTGGTATTACTGTTGTTGGAAAGGACAGAGAAGGTATTGTTGCACAGTTTACAAACTTTGTATTTCAGAACAATGGTAACGTTGAGAAAGTAAATCAAAATGTAATCAAGGGTCTATTTGGAATGTATTTGGAAGTGTCATTTACTTCTAAAATTAATTTTAAACAACTTGATTCTGGACTTCAAAAATTAGGTAAAAAATTAAGGATGGAGGTAAGTACTCACTCTGAAACTAATACACAAAAAAGCATTGCAGTATTTGTTACAAAAGAGGAACACTGCCTAAAAGAAATCCTGTCGGCTAGACGTTCTATTAAAGGTAAGATTTCCGTTGTAGTTGGTACGGAAAGAGCGCTTGCACCATTAGCAAAAAAGGCAAAAATTCCATTTATTCTAGTTGAAGGCAGAAGCCAAGAGAATGCTGAAGAGAAACTGCTAAAAATTTGTAAAAAATATCATGTGGATCTGATTGTTCTGGCTAGATATATGAGAATTCTGACACCAAACTTTGTCTGGCGATATCCAAATAGGATTATCAACATCCATCCATCATTGCTTCCAGCATTTCCAGGTTCGTTGGCTTATGCACAGGCATTTGAGAGAGGAACAAAAATTGTCGGTGTCACATCACACTATGTTACCGAAAACCTTGATCAGGGACCAATAATCTTCCAGGATTCCTTCAAAGTAACCCCTGAGGATACTCTAGAATCAATAAAAAAGAGGGGCCAGAAATTAGAAGCAACTACACTTTTGAAAGCTGTAAAGATGCATTTGGATAACAAGTTAGAAGTTCGCTGGAGAAAAGTTCACACCAAGTCAAAGTGAAAGTAATGGACGCTAGTGAGCTATATGATCCTGAATTTAGAAAATTAATTAAATCCAAGAAACAGACAATCATTATTCCTGTCGGGTCGCTTGAGCAACATGGAGCTCATTTACCAATATCAACTGATTCTGATATTGTTACAGAAGTCGCTTCACGTTTAGCAAAAAAATGTGGTTTCATATCTTTTCCGACAATTAGTTATGGAATTTCAGTTGAGCATGAACCTTTGTTCAATACAAGTAGTGATGAAAATGGGTTTACACAATACATAATGAGCATTATAGCAAGCCTAGCCAAAAACAGAATAAAATCTATTATAATTTTAAACGGGCACCATGGAAATGTTCCTATTATAGAAGGAATTGAATCAAGTTTGAAAATATTCCAGAAATCTGCACGTGGAAAGAAAACACTGGCTGCTGTCAATATGAAACTAAGATCTTATTCATACTGGCATTTTATGGAGCATGAATTTGACCATGCTGGCTTTGTAGAGACTTCAATAATGCTTGCCATTTCCGACAAAGTCAAGATGAAGAAGGCAAAAAAGGGGTTAATAACAAAGGACTTGAGTGAGAAGGAAATACAAAGAATTAACAAACTTTCTACACGACCAGGTGGATTTCCTAGGGTTGCCAAGAATGGTGTATGGGGTGACCCAATAGGAGCAACAAAGAAGGACGGAGAGAAGTTTCTTGCTGAAATTGTTAAAAACTTAACAAAAGAGTGTCAATCTTGACTTACTGACTAAAACCGAAAGTTTTACCAGTGAAATTTTAATATAATCCATCGATAAAATTCTCAATAAGTGATATAATGGATGAAAGTATTAACAAAATAGTACTGATCAAGTTGAAAGGAAACAAGACAATTAGAGGCAATCTTCTTGGCTTTGATCAACACATGAACCTGCTACTCGACCAGTCAGAAGAGATCCCTTCTGAAGGCGATTCAAAGAGTTTAGGATCCATAGTTGTGAGAGGAGATAACGTAGTAATGATATCTCCACCCCCAGCATAAGGTGATAGAAAATGGTGAAAGGAACAACATCAATGGGTAAGTTTACCAGAAAGCATGTGCATATTAGATGTAGACGATGTGGTAAAAACTCATTCCATGTACGCCATCATACCTGTGCAAGTTGTGGTTTTCCTGATGCAAAAAGAAGAAAATACTCTTGGATCAAATGGTATACGTAAATGCAAGAAATTGAATACGGCTTTAGAAATGAGGCTAATTCATTAATTATTGAACGGGATATTCTCACAAAAACAATTTTCAGGGTATATCAGCAAGATTCTAACTTAACCAAAATTCAAAGAGACAAGCTCCTAACAAGATATCAGCATCAGCTTGCTGTAGTAGTATCTAAGATTGAAGAACTAGGAAATGCAATGAGGAATACAGGTACGAATCATTCGAATGATGGACTGTTTGCTGCCATGGAACAAAAATTATCAACAATGGACGAAAGACTACAAGAAATATCATCAAAAATTTCTACACCAAAAAAACAGGCTGAGCGACAAACACAAAGATCGAAATCATACATACAACCATCAATTCAAAAACACAAGAAAAAACCTGCTTACAAATCAGATATGAATATGGACTCAAACAAGTACGGACCTCTCGAAATCACTACTCTCACTCAGGTACCGACTGAACTTCCGGAATTTTTCCGTAAAAAACTCAAGCCATCTGTATCAAGAATACAGCATGTAGAACATAACAATAATGATAATGCGGTAAAAATTGTAGAAAATGTAAGTGAGGTAAAAGTACCACAATCTAGCGTTTGTGAATATCCTAATTGCACTAACCCAAAATTTTCTAATAAGCATTGTTCAGTACATACTAATCCAAATGCAAAAGAGTCTATCACCACAGAAAAGAAAGTCATTCTTTCTGGGTTAGAAGTTGAAAAAGTACCGCAAGCCGAAATTGATGATGGAATACCAGCCGATAGTAATCTAGATGATGATGTTGATATAACTGAACTCACGAAAAAAATCGAAAAATCATTGTCTAATTTAGATCAAGCTGAGGTAGAATAATGACATATGATGATGCCATTATGGCATTATCAAATGATGCTATAAAACTTGTAAAAAATAATCAAACTATAGGATTAGGTAGTGGTAGATCTGCAACTGCATTTGTAAAGTCATTATCATTACTTGTCAAAAAAAAGAAATTCAACATAAAATGTGTTCCAACTTCTTTGCAAATAAAATTAGAAGCTGAGAAGGGAAATTTACATCTCATTGATACAGTTATTGACAAAATTGATATTGTTTTTGATGGAGCTGATCAGATCGATAAAGGAAAAAATTTGATAAAGGGTGGTGGTGGTGCATTACTAAGAGAAAACATTCTGATCAATGCAGCAAAAAAAGTTGTGATAATGGCAGATGATTCAAAATTTGTAACAAATTTTGATAGAAGTGTACCTGTAGAAGTTCATCCTTTAGCTCGAAACACAGCAACTAAAAATATTTCAAAAATAGGTGGCAGACCAAAGATTAGAACGTTGGATAGGGGTTATCCGTTCATTACAGAAAATGGGAATATCATTCTTGATTGTAATTTTGGTGTAATCAAAAAACCAAAATTATTGCGAGAAAAGATTAAGAATATTTCTGGAGTTTTAGAGGTCGGGATTTTTACTCGAAAACCAGATATCATCTACAAGGCACGTTCAGCTGGAAAGTTTGATGTGATCAAGTAGAATTGATTTTTCTAGGCACGAGTTTACCATAACCAGGTTTACCTATTACTTGAAAATCCTCAGCAATGATTTGACCACGAACAATGGTTTTGACCGGCCATCCTTTCAACTCCCATCCATCATATACAATATAATCTGAAAATCCTCCAAAAAGTTCTGTCGTTACTTTCTGCTCTTTCTTTAGATCAATTAATGTGATATCAGCATCAGAGTTAATCTCAAGTGATCCCTTTGTAGGATACATACCAAAAATTTTTGCAGCGTTCATGCTGGTGAGGTTCACCAATTGAGAAATTGTAATTTTATTTTTGTTTACACCCTCACTTAGCATTAGTGGTAATAATGTTCCAATACCAGGAAAACCAGCAAGTGCATCCCAAACTGTATTACCATCTAGTTTTAGTTTAATCTGATTGGCAACATGATCTGTTCCAATTGTATTTACACTGTTTTGATTAATTGCATTCCAGACAGATAAAACATCACTTTGACTTCTTATTGGTGGCATTACCTTAGCAAGATATCCTTCTTGATTTTCATGGGATAATGTTAAGTAGTGAGGACATGTTTCTACAAAAATTTTTGTTCCATTTTTTCTTTCTTCACTAATTTGCTCTAATGCATTTTGTGAACCTATATGAGCAAAGTAAATGGTACAGTTAGAATCTCTAGCAAATTTGGCAATAGTTTGTATTGATTTTGCTTCAGATTTGGTAGGTCTACTTTCAGACCAAGCACTAAGTCCATCCTGATTTTTTTCTTTGGCTTTTTTTATTCCACAACCACATTCCTCATAATCTTCAGCATGAACCAAAACAGGACAACCAAGCGATGATGAATTTTTTACAACTTTTTCTACTATTTCAGAAGTTACTTCTACACGCTCTTCCTGTAGGAGATTTTTTCCTGGTTCCATATCCATGTAAACATGACCAACTTCTCCTCCTAGATTCATGTATAGCTTGAAGGATGTAACTCCATTTTCTACACAATATTGCATTTCATCTACTTGTTGTGTGTTGAAGATTGATGCATGTATTGCATAATCAATATAATGTGATTTGGAACTCGCATTTAGTTGCGGAGATAATGAATTCTTATATGAATCCCCTCGTCGAAGCATTCGCATCATAGTGGTGATTCCACCAATTGCAGCTGCATGTGATTCTGATACAGCTGCATGTTCTATGGGAGAATAAACACCATAGTGTACATGTGTATCAATAACACCCGGAATCGCAACAAGTCCATCCGCATTGATTTTTCTATCGGATGAGGGTATATCGTTTGTAAAACCAATTATTTTTCCTTCGTCTAAAACTATGTTTTTATCAATTATTCCCGTAGGCAGAACTACATGGGAACCCACAATTACTGTATCGTGCGTCATCCAATTTTATTATAAAAATCCGCTATTTGTAGTTGAGTAAATGAATAAAAACTGATTTAATGATGAATATTGAGGGCTGGTGATTTAGTGGTATAATGCCACGTTCGCAACGTGGTTGTCAAGGGTTCAATTCCCTTCCAGTCCATCAACTCGAAAACATTATAGATAAACTAGGAAATGATATTACATGAAAGTCTTCAACAGCAAGGAAGCTGCAGAGCAGTATATGTCAAGTCATACACTCACATTTTCAACTCCTGATCTTACGCTCAAGCGATTCGCATTTTGGTTGGGAGACATAGTTCCTGACCCAGATAACAAAGAAGAAACTATACCAAGATTGATGAATTACATCGAGGAAAAGGATTTTGCACCAGCACAAGTTATTGATGATGATAAATACGAACCATCTGGTGCTCTGTTTAAGACGGGGCTTTATGGCAGCGCAAACACAGATCCTAACGCTGAAACTAAATTTTGCTCAGAGTGTGGTCAGACAATTTCTGCTTCTGCTAAATTCTGTACCGAATGTGGCGCTGATCAATCTTAATAGAATATTACTTAGAAAATTATGTTTTGTTACCACAATTAGTACAAAACTTTGCATTTGGTCGTAAATCAGAACCGCATGATGAACATTTTCCACCAGATTGTTTTGGTAGTAATGATGGATCTGGAGTAGGTAACGTTCCTGCATTACTAAAACCACCTCCAGCAGATATTACAGATGCTGGACCACCGACAGGGTTCTCTGCAGTTCCAGGTCGTGTTCCTGGCATTCCGCCTGGCATCATTCCAGGCGCCCCCATTCCTGGCATCAAACCAGGTGATTGTGTTCCTCCTGGTGCTGAACCACCAGATAATTTGTCAAGTGATTTTTTTAATTCAAAAATAACTTTTATCGATAAAAATTCTAATGCAGAATAAGCAACAACATAATCTCCTAGCTTTTGAAAGAACTCTTTTTCTGTTAATTTTCCTTGTTTGAATAAATTATTGGCATCAAGAAAAGATTCATAATAATCCTGTGATTCATCAAATAAGTTATTCAATTTATCTGATAAAAGGTTCAGAGTGTCAACTTCGCCTAGGGACATGAAATTTAATGATTTGTTACAATTATAATTACTTTAGGTTTGTATTAAGAAACTAATCTGAGACTAGACGCTTTCTAGTACTTTATCAATCATATTTTTGTAGGTTTCTTTAGATGCAGCACCAACTTGTTGAGCAACAATTTCTCCTTTGTTAAATATCATTAATGTTGGTATACTAAAAATATTGTATTTTGATGCTAATGCATTAGCTTCATCTACATTTACTTTTACAAATTTAATTTTCCCATCATAATCACCAGATAGTTCTTCAACAACTGGTCCGACCATTCTACATGGTCCACACCATTC
>LULR01000389.1_pt2 | contig 10809 bp, 12 predicted proteins | sample 729471 | NCBI WGS metagenome assembly LULR01 (sample SAMN03860284, study PRJNA289734) | marine metagenome | biome: seawater column; feature: ocean; material: water; isolation source: Red Sea water column Station 108 - depth 500m | place: Saudi Arabia: Red Sea | collected 2011-10-15 | depth 500 m
CGGTCGTTTCCTGGCGGGCGTTCTGGGCGGGGTGCCGAGGCCGGCCACCGGTTTCCCGCTCCTGCTGAAACAGCTTTACGCTGTTGGTGTTCTGTCCCTGGCCATCATTGTGGTGTCCGGCCTGTTTATCGGCATGGTGCTGGGGCTGCAGGGGTATACGATCCTGAGCGATTATGGCTCTGAGGCAGCCATCGGTCAGATGATAGCCCTGACTCTGGTGCGTGAACTCGGGCCTGTTGTGACTGCGCTGTTGTTTGCGGGCCGGGCGGGTTCGGCGCTGACAGCTGAGATCGGTCTGATGAAAGCCACCGAGCAACTATCCAGCATGGAGATGATGGGCGTGGACCCGCTGCGGCGGGTTATTGCGCCCCGGCTCTGGGCCGGGTTTATCGCCATGCCTGTGCTTGCCGTGATTTTCTCGGTGGTCGGTATCTGGGGCGGGATGCTGGTAGGTGTAGACTGGCTAGGCGTGTTTGAAGGCTCCTTCTGGGGCAACATGCAGTCGTCGGTGGATTTTGTTGATGACGTCCTGAACGGCGTCATTAAAAGCGTTGTTTTCGGCTTTGTCTGCGCCTGGATCGCGGTTTATCAGGGTTATGACTGCGTGCCGACCTCGGCAGGTATCAGTTCGGCGACCACCAAAACCGTGGTGTACTCCTCGCTGGCCGTGCTGGGGCTGGATTTTGTGCTGACCGCTGTGATGTTTGGCGATTTCTGAATCATCGATTAACGAGAGAATACCGGAGCCGGAAATGGCACAGAGAACCACTGAAATAATCGTTGGGCTGTTCATGATCGCAGGCTGCGCGGCGCTGCTTTTCCTCGCATTGCAGGTGAGCGGGCTGTCGCCGAAGTCGGCCGATAGCACCTACACGATCTACGCCAATTTCAACGATACCGGCGGGCTTACGCCACGTGGGCGAGTCTCCATGGCAGGGGTGACCGTGGGCACCATTGAATCCATTAGCCTGGACAAAGAGACATTTCAGGCGCGGGTGGAAATGTCGATTCACTCGGACGTCGACAATATCCCCTCGGACAGTTCCGCAGTTATACGTACATCCGGCCTGCTCGGTGAACAGTACATTGATATATCGATCGGGGCCGAGATGGATTCGCTGAAGGAAGGCGATACCTTCTATTCAACGCAGTCGGCCATGAACCTGGAGCGATTGATCAGCAACTTTGCATCGGGCCGCTGACTCGGGCCGGGAAGATTTAACAGGAGATCCTGATGTTTGCACTGAAACACCACATTCTACTTGGCCTTCTGATGGCTCTGGTTCTCGTTATGCCGGCTCACGCTGGTGACGCGGAGGATCTCCGGAACTATGTGGATGAAAACACCCAGCGGCTCGTGGAAAAGCTCAATGAAGAGCGCGGGCTGTACGAGCGAGATCCGGAAGCATTCTACGAGAGCATGGACAAGGCGTTGACGGATTTCGTGGACTTCCGTCGCATTGCTGCGCGAGTGATGGGGCGTTACGCCCGGCAGACCACGCCCGAGCAGCGGGACGAATTCGTGGTCAAGTTCAAGCGCAGCCTGTTTGACAGCTACGCACAGGCGCTGGTCAACGCCGAAGATTTCGAGATTCAGGTTAAAGAAGCGACCATCAACCCGCAGAGTGACGACCGTGCCTCTGTTCAGATGGAGGTTATCAGTGCATCCGGAAACCGTTACCCGGTGACCTACTCAATGTACAGGAACTCCGAAGGCAAGTGGTTGATGGAAAACGTGATCGTTGAGGGCGTGAACATCGGTCTGGCCTTCAGGGATCGGTTCAGTCAGGAAATGGAAGAAAACCGCGGCCAGATTCAGGTGGTGATTGACGGCTGGAGCGATGCCGTTGAATCGCTGAACCTGGAGGCGGAAGTGGACAACTCATGACGACAGGTGTGCCTCGGGTTCAGCTTTCCGATGAAGCGCTGATTGTGTCTGGAGAGGTTACTCCGGACACGGTGGTGAGCTTGCGGATAGAGGGCGAGAAACTGATCCGCTCGGTATCCGGGAACCTGGTTATCGACCTCAATGGTCTGGTTACCGCCCACAGTGTGGTGCTATCTATGCTGCTCTGCTGGCAGCGCCTGGCACATCAAGCCGGTATTACCCTCTCATTCCGGGGCGTCAGTAGTCGATTGGCTTCTCTGGCGGCCCTGAGCAACCTGGATGACCAGCTTACGGGTTTTCGCCCGGAAACTTCCCAGGCGCCCCACTGAATTTTCCGGTCTCGGGCCCTCTGTTTACAAGACAGTAAAGCTGACCCGAGCGCCGGAATTGGTTACAATCTCGCCCCTGATTTTAAAACACCCGAGGATTTTCTATGGATGCCACCCAAGTCACCGAGCTGGTCAAGGAAGCATTGCCCGGCTGCGAAGTTCAGGTACAGGTTGATGGTACCCATTATCTGGTCGTCGTGGTGGGTGATGTCTTCGAAGGCCTGCCGACCATCAAACGCCAGCAGCTGATCAACAAGGCGCTGTTCCAGCAAATCATGGATGGTTCGATTCACGCACTTCATCCGAAAGCCTTTACTCCGGCCGAATGGGCCGAGCGCCAGGGCTGAGCGGCCCGGACAAAACAGGATAATTATTGTGGATAAACTTCTGATCAGGGGCCGAAAGCCTCTTGATGGTGAGATCCGGATTTCCGGTGCAAAGAACGCCGCACTGCCCATACTGGCAGCAACCCTGCTGGCGGACGAGCCGGTGACCGTCGGCAACCTGCCACACCTGCATGACGTGACCACCATGATCGAGCTTCTCGGCCGCATGGGCGTTGAAGTGATCATTGATGAGAAAATGAGCGTGGAAATTCACGCCAACACCATCAAACACTTCCATGCGCCTTACGAGCTGGTGAAAACCATGCGCGCCTCCATCCTGGTGCTGGGTCCCCTTGTTGCCCACTTCGGCGAGGCGGAAGTATCCCTGCCAGGCGGCTGTGCAATCGGTAGCCGTCCGGTGAACCTGCACATCCACGGCCTTGAAATGATGGGCGCAGAGATCAAGGTCGAGAATGGCTACATCAAGGCCAAGACCAACGGTCGCCTGAAGGGCGCCCACATTTTCCTGGATACCGTCACCGTAACTGGCACAGAGAACCTGATGATGGCCGCTGCCCTGGCAGACGGAAAAACCATCCTGGAAAACGCGGCCCGCGAGCCGGAGGTTGTCGACCTTGCCGAGTGTCTGATTGCCATGGGCGCAGACATCAAAGGTCACGGTACTGCCACCATTGAAATCAACGGTGTCGAGCGTTTGCACGGTTGTCATTACAACGTGCTGCCAGACCGGGTTGAAACCGGTACCTACCTGGTGGCTGCCGCTGCAACCGGCGGTCGTGTGAAGTTGAAGGATACCCGGGAAGACCTGCTTGAAGCGGTGGTGCTCAAGCTGGAAGAGGCCGGCGCCCACATCAACACTGGTCCGGACTGGATCGAGCTGGACATGAAAGGCAATCGCCCGAAAGCGGTGAGCCTGCGTACAGCGCCTTATCCTGCTTTTCCGACGGACATGCAGGCCCAGTTTGCTGCAATGAACGCGGTGGCCGAAGGTACCGGCACCATCGTGGAAACCGTATTCGAAAACCGGTTCATGCACCTGCAGGAGCTGATCCGGATGGGCGCGGACATCACGCTGGAAGGCAACGCGGCCATCATCAAGGGCGTGGATCACCTTACCGGCGCGCCGGTCATGGCGACGGATCTGAGGGCCTCGGCCAGCCTGGTTATCGCTGGGCTGATGGCTGACGGCGATACCATTGTTGACCGCATTTACCACATCGACCGCGGTTACGAGTGTATCGAAGAGAAACTTCAGTTGCTGGGCGCCACCATCCGACGCTTGCCAGCCTAAAAGATATCCATCCAGACAATACGGGAAACCGGAAGAATCCATGACAGATTCCATCACCATCGCCTTGTCGAAGGGACGAATCCTGGAAGAAACCCTGCCTCTGCTCGCAGAGGCGGGCATCGAGCTGATCGACGACGTCAAAAAGTCCCGCAAACTGGTTTTCCCGACAACGGACCCGAATGTCCGGGTGTTGATCATCCGCGCTACGGATGTGCCGACCTATGTTCAGTACGGCGGTGCGGATCTTGGCGTGACTGGCAAGGACGTACTGATGGAGCACGGTGGGGAAGGGCTGTATGAGCCTCTGGATCTGAATATTTCCCGTTGCCGCCTGATGACCGCCGGTCCGAAAGATCAGACTCCGCCATCCGGTCGTATCAAGGTGGCCACGAAATTCGTCAATCTGGCCCGCCGATATTATTCGGCCCAGGGTCGCCAGGCAGACATCATCAAGCTGTATGGCGCCATGGAGCTGGCGCCGATTCTTGGTCTGGCCGACGAGATCGTCGACATTGTGGATACCGGCAACACGCTGAAGGCGAATGGCCTCGAAGCCCGAGAGCTGATTGAGCATATCAGCAGCCGTCTGGTGGTTAATCGCGCGTCCATGAAGATGAAACACGAGCGCATCAACCCCATAATTGAAAAGATGTCTGAAGCCGTTGAGAAACGCCGGCTCTGAATTCGAGCCGGTCAGCAGTAGTTAGTTGTTAATCCCATACAGGATTTGAGATATGACCGCCAAGATCACCCGATTGAACGCTTCCCAAAGTGACTTTAACGATGCGTTGGCCAAACTGCTGGCCTGGGACGACAGCGTTGATCATCAGGTGAACGAGTCGGTGCGTCATATCCTGCATGAGGTGAAAACCCGCGGCGACCAGGCGGTTCTGGAATTTACCGAAAAGTTCGATCGCCTGAAGATTGGCTCCGTGGCCGAGCTGGAAATGAGTCAGGACCGTTTGCAGCAGGCACTCGAAGCGCAGTATGAAGACGAGGACGGAACCGTGCTCGGCCAGAAGGTAACGCCGCTGGATCGGGCGGGCCTGTACGTGCCCGGCGGCAAAGCCGCCTATCCGTCCTCGGTGCTGATGAACGCTATTCCTGCCAAGGTTGCTGGCGTCAGTGAAGTGGTAATGGTTGTTCCGACACCGGATGGTGTGGTGAACGACATGGTCCTGGCCTCCGCAGCGATTGCCGGTGTTGACCGCGTGTTTACCGTTGGTGGCGCACAGGCCGTCGGCGCGCTGGCCTATGGCACGGAAACCATCCCGGCGGTGGATAAAATCGTCGGCCCCGGCAATATTTTCGTCGCCACCGCCAAGCGTGAAGTTTTCGGCGTTGTCGGCATCGACATGATTGCCGGCCCCTCGGAAATCCTCGTGATCAGCGACGGCAAAACCGATCCCGACTGGATTGCCATGGACCTCTTCTCCCAGGCAGAACACGACGAACAGGCCCAATCCATCCTGATTAGCCCGGACGCGGAATTCCTGGACGCCGTTGAAGCCAGCATCAACAAACTGCTGCCAACCATGGAGCGTGCTGACATCATTCGCACCTCCATTACCGACCGCGCTGCGCTGATCCAGGTCGCCGACCTGAAACAAGCCGCCGAAGTGTCCAACCGGATCGCCCCGGAGCACCTGGAGCTGTCGGTTGAAGACCCCGAAGCCATGCTGGAAGACATCCGTCACGCCGGCGCTATCTTCATGGGCCGTTACACCGCAGAAGCCCTTGGCGACTACTGCGCAGGCCCGAACCACGTGCTGCCTACCAGCGGCACAGCTCGGTTCTCCTCGCCCCTGGGTGTCTACGACTTCCAGAAACGGTCCTCCATTATCGGCTTCAGCGCTGCCGGTGCAGATCGTATGGGGCGTGTGGCGTCGGTTCTTGCACGTGGCGAGGGCTTAACCGCTCACGCACGGTCGGCGGAATATCGGATTAAGGATTGACCGATGAGCAAATTTTGGAGTCCTTTGGTAAACGACCTGGTTCCATACGTGCCAGGTGAACAACCCAAAATGGCCAACTTGGTGAAGCTGAACACCAACGAAAACCCCTTCGGCCCCTCACCAAAAGTCATCGAAGCCATCCAGGCCGAACTGAACGACAGCCTGCGCCTCTATCCGGATCCGGAAGGCGAAAGCCTGCGTCAGACCATTGCGGCGTACCATAAGGTAAAGCCGGAGCAGATCTTCCTGGGTAATGGCTCGGACGAAGTCCTGGCACACATCTTCTTTGGCCTGTTCCAGCACGGCGAACCGATCCTGTTCCCGGACATTACCTACAGCTTCTATCCGGTGTACTGCGGCCTCTATAACATCGAGAGTAAAAAGATCCCGCTGACCGAAAATTTTGAAATCAACCCGGATGATTTCAAGCAGCCCAACGGCGGCGTGATCTTCCCGAACCCGAATGCGCCAACCGGAATGTATCTTGGGTTGAAGCATGTGGAAGAAATACTGGCAGCCAACCCGGATCGCGTTGTCGTTGTGGATGAGGCCTACATTGATTTCGGTGGCGAGTCCGCCATCACCCTTGTCGACAAGTACCCGAACCTGCTGGTTTCCCAGACCCTTTCCAAGGCACGGTCTCTTGCCGGCCTGCGGGTAGGTTTCGCCGTTGGCCACCCGGACCTCATCGAGGCATTGAACCGGGTCAAGAACAGCTTCAACAGCTACCCCCTGGACCGCCTGGCCCTGGCTGGTGCAAAAGCGGCCTACGAGGATGAAGCCTGGTTCCGGAAGTGCTGTGATGGCGTGATCTCCGAGCGCGAGCGCGTAACTGCCGTCCTCGAAGATCTTGGATTCGAGGTGTTACCCTCCAAGGCAAACTTCATCTTTGCCCGTCACAAAGAGCAGCCTGGTGAGGTTTTGGCCAAAGGCCTGAGGGAGCAGGGTATTATCGTCCGGCACTTTAATAAGCCTCGAATCAGCGAATTCCTGCGCATTACCATTGGCACTGTTGAGCAGAACGATGCCTTGATCGGGGGGCTCCGTTCCCTCTAGCCTGCTAAGTTGGCGGGTAGAGCGAGGCAGATGCCCCTTCCCGGGAACCGCTACGAGCACATCCATGTGCGCTTGACCCCGGCCATCCATGGCCGGCGACATTCCCGGGAAGGGGCATCTGCCTCCCTCGTCGGACCTTCCGGAAATAGTCCTAAATGGAGTTTTTATGGCCAGTCGAAATGAGATTCTGAATAAAATCAACGAATGGCTCCAGCCCGATGATTTCCAGGATTACTGTCCCAATGGCTTACAGGTTGAAGGCAAGTCCGAAATTAAAACCGTCATCTCCGGCGTAACAGCCTCAAAAGCCCTGATCGAAACCGCCATTGATGCAAACGCCGATATGATCCTCGTCCACCACGGTTACTTCTGGAAAGGCGAGGATCAACGTATTCAGGGGATGAAACGAGAACGTTTAAAGCAGCTTCTCGACAACGACATCAATCTTGTCGCTTATCACCTTCCGCTGGATGACCACCCCGAATACGGCAATAACCGTCAGCTGGCGGATATCCTCAACATCAAGAACCCGCGCCCGTTGGGCGGTCTGGTCTGGGAAGGCGAGCTGGAAGAGGTGATGTCTCCGGAGAAATTCGGTCTTCATATTGCAAGACAGCTCCACCGCGAACCGCTCTGGGTTGGCGAGGGTCCGGCAACTATCAAGCGGGTAGGGTGGTGCACCGGTGCCGCACAGGGATTCATCAACACTGCGCTGGATGCTGGCCTCGATGCCTATATCAGCGGTGAAATCTCCGAGCCGACGACACACACGGCAAGGGAGTGTGGAATTCATTACTACGCTGCCGGACACCACGCGACCGAGCGTTATGGTGTGCAGGCTCTCGGGAAGGCGTTAGCCGAGGAGTTTGGGGTAACCCACAAGTTCATTGACTGCGACAACCCGGTTTAAAAGTTAGTACGAACTGAGTTTAAAGCCTTAATCTAAGCGATGTTTCATTCTCAAGGCGAATTGCACAGAATCTGGCTGGGCGGGTCGGACACCCCTGTCCGGGAATGTCGGCGGCCAAGGATGGCCGACGTCAAGCGCACATGGATGTGCTCGTAGCGGTTCCCGGACAGGGGTGTCCGACCCGCCCACTCACCGAAATTAGAAGTCTTACAATGGCCCGACCGCCGAATTAAGGTCAGGCCTTGAACGAATCAGGCCTGCTGAGCCTTATCACCCTTCTTGAGCCCAAAGTCCTCGGCAAGCGTCCCGGAATCCTTCGGATCCGCTTTCGGCGCATAATCCCGTGGTGGCTCGGAAGCGTCCTCGCGGACTTCCTCCAGGCGCTTCTTCGAAGTCTCGTGAGCCAACTCTTCCATCCAGTCCTCGTCATTGCAAAGACGGTTGGCGCCCCGGGCCATGTGTTGGTTTACATCGCGATAGGCATCGTTGAAACGGCGCAGCAAATGGGCCGACTCCATGAAATGTTCATTCACCTGGGCCTGGTAGCGGGTATATTCGCTTCTCAGTTCCTCAATCTGCTGTTCCGCCCGGCGCTGCCGAAGCGTCGTTCCCTGCCCGGAACGGCCAACAAATACCCCGATGACAATGCCAACAACCAATGCGGCAATCGCTGCCAGAATCAGGTTTGTCATATGCTGTGTCGTCCTTTTACCTAGAAGTGAGCCAAGCCCCTGCAAGCCGAGTATAACGCCCCAGGCTCCATCATCCCATGATTGCGGCCTGCGCCTATCGTCGTATTGCCCCAAAGGTGGCCAACGTGGCGAAAAATCGCTAAATGCGAGACAATACGGCGCCCAAATTTACGTTCAACTTCCGGGAATACCCTGATGACAGCTGCGATGTCCTCCGAAACCAGTGCGAACATGACCCCTTGGCAACGTTACCAGAAGGATCTTGAACGCCCCGATTTCCAGAAGGACTCGGCCCAGGAAGATGCCGTCAAGCGCCTTCAATCACTGTACGACAAACTGGTGGAAGCCGAAAGGGATCGCAGCAAGCCCAAGGCCAAACTTTTGCGCAAGCTCAAAAAGGGCAAGGAAGAGCCAGTCAAGGGCCTTTATTTCTGGGGCGGGGTAGGCCGCGGTAAAACCTACCTGATGGATACTTTCTACGAGTCGCTGCCCTTCGATCGCAAGATGCGGGTTCATTTCCACCGCTTCATGCAGCGGGTACACTACCCTGGTTTGCACCTCCAATATCGTACCAGACGGCCTATACAAGGACGGGCTTCAGCGTGCGAGATTCCTGCCCGCGATCGATCTGGTCAAGAAACACACCGATGTCGTCAACGTGGATGGCGGAGTTGACTACCGACTGAGGACTCTCGAGCAGGCGGAGCTCTTCCACTCCCCCCTGGACGAGGAAGCGGACGTAAGCCTTCGGAAGAGCTTTGATGCCCTGGCGGTCGAAGCCGGTAAACACAGCAAAACCATGGAAATCAACGGCCGAAAAATCCCGGCCCAGGCCCACGCGGACGACGTGGTCTGGTTTGATTTCAAAGATGTATGCGACGGCCCCCGAAGCCAGAATGATTACATCGAAATGGCACGGCAGTTCCACGCTATCATCGTCAGCAATGTGCCCATCCTGGGCAAAGAAAAAGATGACCAGGCTCGCCGCTTCATCAACATGATCGACGAGTTCTACGACCGCAACGTCAAAGTCATCATCTCTGCCGCTGCACCGATCACCGAACTCTATGCTGGCGGCCGCCTTGGCTTTGAATTCGAGCGAACCGAATCCCGCCTGCTGGAAATGCAGTCCCGGGAATACCTCGAAGCGCCGCATAAACCATAAAAAGAAAACAGCCCTGAGTAGGTCGGATTAGCGAAGCGTAGTCCGACAAAAACCTACCATACAATCAATAGAGAGATTCAGAAATGAGCACAGACAACGTCGTCATCGTCAGCGGTGTCCGCACCCCCATGGGCGGATTCCAGGGCAGCCTGGCCAGCGTCAGCGCCACCGACCTGGGCGCCATCACCATCGCCGAGGCCGTCAAGCGCGCCGGCCTTCAGCCTGCGGATGTGCAGGAAGTTATCATGGGCAACGTCCTGCCCGCCGGCCTCAAGCAGGGCCCGGCACGCCAGGCCATGCGCAAGGCCGGTCTTCCGGACCACACCGGCGCCACCACCATCAACAAACTCTGCGGTTCCGGCATGAAGGCCGCTATGTTCGCCCACGATCTGATCAAAGCCGGCAGCAACGACATCATGGTTGCCGGTGGCATGGAGAGCATGTCCAACGCCCCTTACATTCTGCAGGGCGTCCGCAGCGGCTACCGCATGGGCCCTGGCCAGGCACCCCAGGATCACATGTTCCTGGATGGCCTGGAAGACGCTGAAACCGGTCGCCTGATGGGGGCGTTCGCTCAGGAAATGGCCGATAAGAAAGGTTACACCCGTGAAGAAATGGACGAGTACGCCATCACCTCCCTCACGCGGGCGAAGAAAGCCATCGAAAACGGGCTGCTTAAAGACGAGATCATCCCGGTTACGGTCAAGAGTCGCAAAGGCGAGGTCGTTGTCGAGGATGATGAGCAGCCTCACAACGCCAATATCGAAAAAATCCCGAGCCTGCGTCCGGCCTTCGCGAAAGACGGCACCGTAACAGCCGCCAACGCCTCATCAATTTCCGACGGCGCCTCGGCGCTGCTCCTGATGCGTGAATCCGAAGCCGAAAAACGAGGCCTCAAGCCACTGGCCCGCATCGTTGGTCACAGCACCCAATCCCAGCACCCGTCCGAGTTCACCTGCGCCCCGGTTGGCGCCATCGAAACCCTGTTCGGCAAAACCGGTTGGAGCAAAGACGACGTCGACCTCTTCGAAATCAACGAAGCCTTCGCCATGGTCGCAATGATGCCCATCCGCGAACTAGGCCTGGACCCCGAGAAAGTCAACATCCACGGCGGCGCCTGCGCCCAGGGGCACCCCGTCGGTTCCACCGGCTCCCGCCTGCTGGTAACCCTCATGT
>LULR01000211.1_pt1 | contig 10730 bp, 9 predicted proteins | sample 729471 | NCBI WGS metagenome assembly LULR01 (sample SAMN03860284, study PRJNA289734) | marine metagenome | biome: seawater column; feature: ocean; material: water; isolation source: Red Sea water column Station 108 - depth 500m | place: Saudi Arabia: Red Sea | collected 2011-10-15 | depth 500 m
CCAATGGGTCTACAACCCAAACCCGTTCTTTACTTAGTCGTTCCGTGGAATCTATCGATTCTTCTGATAACCAACCATAATTTGGTCTAGCTTCCATCAGAATCTCTTTTAATCTTAAATCCGCTGCATGATCAGCTGTAGTAACAGGATTATGATACCCTTTATCTTTGATCTCATAATCAGATTTATAAAAATTAAGGATAATACTCCCAGCCTGTAGGGCTGCTTCTTTTGCTATTTTTAATTCAGAATGCATGACAAAAGTTAGTTTGAATACTATATTTCTATGATTATTTGATTGATTTACGCAAATAAAAAATGAAATAGAGATTAATCAATCATTGTTTTTCAAAAATAATAAGTTTTTCACGATTCTTTCTGGGTTGAATGGATTTTTCTGGGAATTCTTCGTTTTCAATAATCCAATCATTTTTGAAGATGGATTTTACTTCATCAATGGTTGTTCCCCATGGTGGTCCCCCATCTGATATTGTCTTATCCAGAGGGAACCATAGACCGATTAATTTCCCGCCCGGTTTTAGAATTTTGTATACCAGCCTTTCATATTCCTGCCGGCGCTCAGGGTTAACAGCACAAAAACAAGTTTGCTCAATAACATAGTCAAAAACATTATCATATTTGGGTGTTAGGCAAAACATATCAGTCTGGAGTATCTGGACATTCACATTTTTTTCTTCAGATATTATTTCCAACGCTGTTGTTGCTGAAGATGCAAAATCGACTGCTGTAACATCGAATCCCTTTTGGGCAAACATAGCCGCATCATAACCACGGCCACAGCCTACAATACATACCTTGCCGTGTTTTAACTTATCAGAAATACTATCAATAATTGGTGTAATGCCACCCAGATACCAGCCCGCATCTTCTTCCAGATAAATGTCTTCCCAATATTGGGCCGCGTCTTCTTTATAAACCAATATCGCTCACAGAAAAATAGCGTGATTCTGGGTGAGAAAAATACCACCCGCATACAGAGGCAGCCGGATACATGGCTCGGGTTTCTGTTAAGGGAATATCCGTATTTTTTGTCACTTCCAGCAATGACCAAATCTTATCTTTTTCTTTATGACTAGGGCAAGATGGGTAACCCGGCGCTGGACGTATACCCTTATATTTTTCTCTGATTAATTCTTCATTGCTCAATTGTTCATCAGAAGCATATCCCCAGAATTCTTTCCGGACCCGTTCGTGCATCCTTTCCGCTAAGGCCTCTACTAAACGATCTGCCAACACTTTGGCCATGATAGCGTTATAATCATCGTTTTGATCCTCAAAATCTTTTACAATTGTTTCCAGTCCATGACCGGTAGTTACGGCAAACATTCCTAAATAATCATCTTTTGGTGCAATAAAATCCGCCAGACTGTAATTAGGCTGATTTCTACCTTTATCGATTTGCTGGCGCGGAAAATTGAATTCAACGCTTTCTGAAAAAACCGTTTCATTCTCCCCATGTGCAGGGTAGATACCAATGACAGCCTTGGCAGTCAATAATTTCTCTGATACAATCCGCTGCAATAAATACTTACCATCATCTAACAGTTTTTGGGCTTCCTTTCCGTACTTTTTGTTGGATAATATTTTGGGATAGACCCCTTTTAACTCCCAGGCATGAAAAAATGGTGACCAGTCAATATAATCTACCAGTTCATCCAGGAGATAATTATTAAATACTTTTATACCCTGCAACTTGGGTTTTAGAACCAGGGAACTATCCCAATCCACTTTAATCTTTCGTTTCCGCGCATCATCCAGAGATAACGTTTTAATGGCAGTTTTTTGAGCTCTAGTCACACGTATTTGTTGGAAATCTTTCCGAACACTTTCCACAAAATTTTCTTTTTCATCTTTATTCATGATCTTGCTTACCACACCCACAGCCCGAGATGCATCGATTACATGGATTGTAGGCCCACTATAATTTTCTTCGATCTTTACCGCAGTATGCTTGCGGCTGGTGGTGGCACCACCAATGAGTAGTGGAATGTCAAATTTAAGGCGTTCCATTTCACTGGCTATATGGACCATTTCATCCAAACTAGGCGTAATCAGCCCTGAAAGACCGATAATATCAGCACCTACGTCCTCGGCGGTAGATAGTATTTTTTCAGATGGAACCATTACCCCTAAGTCAATTACATCATAACCATTACAACCAAGTACCACTCCCACAATATTTTTTCCTATATCATGGACATCCCCCTTTACGGTTGCCATGACAATTTTACCGTTGGATTTACCGGTAAGACCCAATTCATTTTTTTCTTTTTCAATAAATGGAATAAGATGGGCGACTGCTTTTTTCATCACCCGTGCCGATTTTACTACCTGAGGCAAAAACATTTTTCCACTACCAAACAAATCTCCCACCACGTTCATCCCATCCATCAGGGGCCCTTCAATCACCTCAATTGGACGGCTATATTCTTTTCGAGCTTCCTCCGTGTCGTCAACAACAAAATCGGTAATACCTTTCACTAGAGCATGACTTAATCTTTCTTCTACAGCATTTTTTCGCCATGTTAAATCTTTTTCTTGCGTTTTTTTAACACCCTTGAATCCTTCCGCGATTTCGACTAGTCTTTCTGTGGCATCATTTCTACGATTAAATATAACATCTTCAACCCGCTCTTTTAAATCAGGTGCAATTTCATTATAAATAGTAAGTTGTCCAGCGTTAACAATCCCCATATCCATCCCCGCCTGAATTGCGTGAAACAAAAATGTGGAATGCATAGCTTCACGGACACCGTTATTTCCCCGAAAGGAAAAAGAAAGATTACTTACACCACCACTAATATGAACTCCGGGTAATGTTTCTTTGATCGTTTTGGCCGCATCAATAAATGCTTTACCGTATTCGTTATGTTCTTCAATGCCAGTAGCTACAGCAAAAATATTCGGGTCAAAAATGATGTCTTCCGGTAAAAATCCAACTTTTTTTGTTAAAATATGATAAGCCCTTGTACAAATTTCGACCTTCCGATCATAAGTATCTGCTTGGCCTTTTTTATCAAAGGCCATTACGATAACGGCGGCACCATAATTTTTGATGATTTTGGCCTGGCGAATAAATTCATCCTCACCCTCTTTCATAGAAATAGAATTGACAATGCCTTTACCCTGTAGATTTTTCAGCCCTGTTTCCAGGACAGTCCATTTGGAAGAGTCTACCATGACAGGTACTTTAGCGATATCCGGCTCTGAGGCAATCAGCCGCAGAAAAGTCTCCATGGCTTGTTCCGAGTCTAGAAGTCCTTCATCCATGTTCACATCAATTACCTGGGCACCATTCTCGATCTGTTGCCGCGCTACTGATAGGGCCTCTTCATAATTATCTTCCTTGATCAGGCGTTGGAAACGGGCCGAACCAGTCACATTGGTTCGCTCTCCCACATTCACAAAATTGCTATCTGATCGGATAGTAACTGGCTCGAGTCCACTTAATCTAGTTAATGGTTGAATAATCGGAATTTTTCTCGGTTTTATACCATCCACCGCTTCTGCAATAGCCTTAATATGGTTTGGTGTTGTACCACAGCATCCACCAACAAGGTTTACCAGTCCACTTTCTGCAAATTCTCGAATAATTTCGGCCATTTTTTCCGGAGTTTCATCATATTCACCAAATTCATTGGGAAGCCCCGCATTGGGATAGACAAATGCATAGGTATTTGCTACCGATGATAACTCATCCAGCCAAGGACGGATTTGTTCAGCACCTAGTGCACAGTTAAGCCCTATGGCTGTGAGATTAGCGTGACAAACCGAATTCCAAAAAGCTTCCACTGTTTGTCCCGAAAGAGTGCGTCCACTGGCATCGGTAATGGTTCCAGAAACAAACACAGGAATATCCACCCCTTCATTTTCCAACAGTTCCTGCACTGCAAACAAGGCAGCTTTACAATTCAGTGTATCAAATACCGTTTCAATCAGAAAAAAGTCAACACCACCATCAAAAAGGCCCTTTGCCTGATCAAAATAGGCATCTCGTAATTCATCAAAAGAAATATTTCGAAATCCCGGATTATTGACATCGGGGCCAAGGGAAGCAGTGCGGTTAGTTGGCCCTAGTGCACCGGCTACAAAGCGCGTTTTATCAGTGAAGTTTTTTGCGACAGTTTTAGCGATCTTTGCTGCTTCCAGATTAATCTCATAGGCTAGGCCTTCCATGGCATAATCTAACTGGGAAATCGCGTTGGCGTTAAAAGTATTGGTTTCGATAATGTCAGCACCTGCATCAAAATAAGCTTGATGAATTTCAGCCACCACATCAGGGCGGGTAAGGCACAAAATATCATTGTTACCTTTCAAATCCTTTGAATGCGATACAAAGCGCTCACCACGAAAATCGACCTCAGACAAATTGTACGACTGTACCATGGTTCCCATGGCACCGTCCAGCACTAAGATCCGTTTTTTAAATATTTCTCTAATACTTCTCATAATAATAAACCCCGATGCTATCTCGGGGCTGAATACCTTTTTAGCACCATTTTTTATGTCGCGGCAATAGGGCGCAAATCACGACCAGCCCAAATTAATAGTAAAATCGAATCGAAGCCAAACTTATTATCAATCTGTTATATTTCTTGGTCAGCTGGGTTACACTATGTATTTTCTTTATTGGATGTAGATGAATTGAAGGTGAGTATCCAAAAAGTTTTTTTCGGTCTGATTTTAGACCTATCGAAAATAGTTGCAAAATTTTTCCACCTTCAGAAGATTAAATTGATTCGTTCTGTGGAATTCTACCTCGGCTGAAGGGCCGAATGTTTCCTTCCTTTCATCTCCGATCCAAAATAATAAGAACCCATAGTTGGTAAATCTTTGGAGTAAGGATATGAAAAATGAGATTTTTATCAGCGAAAGTATGGGGGAATCTCGAATTGCTATCGTTGAAGATGGTACACTTGTTGAAGTGTATGTCGAGAAGCAGGAAAGCCATCGCATGGTGGGAAATATTTATAAAGGACAAGTTGAAAACGTCCTACCCGGTATGCAGGCTGCCTTTGTTGATATCGGTTATGATATCAATGCATTCCTCCCTTTCTCTGAAATAGAAAATTCTGCCTACCTGGCAGATTCAGATGAGGATGACCATCGTTCATCCAAACGTAAAAATAGTAAAAATGGTGCCCAAAAAAAACGGCGAAAGTTTCGGGATAACATCAATGTTGAATTAAAATCTGGACAGGATATATTTGTTCAGGTAATTAAGGAAGCATTTGCTGGCAAAGGTCCCCGCGTCACGACAGAAATTGCGCTACCTGGACGATTACTGGTTCTAGTCCCTAATGTCAATTATATTGGTATATCTAAAAAAATATGGGATAAATACGAACGGCGCCGGTTAAAGAAAATAATTTCCTCAATGAAAAAAAGAGGAGTGGGTGTAATTGTCCGTACGGTTGCTGAAGGGAAAAGCGAAGAGCTTATTCAAAACGATTATTCTAACTTGATTGAAAATTGGAAAAAATTGCAAAATAAAAGTAACCGGACAAAAGGGGCGGCTTTGGTTTATGAAGATTTAGAAACTGCCTCTAGTGTAATCCGAGATTTATTTACCCCCGATATCAGTAAAATTGTAATCGATTCCAAAAAGCTTTATCGCAAACTTCAAGGATATTTAGAGGATGTTTCTCCCAATATGGCTAGTCATCTGGAGCATTATAGGCTGAAACAGCCCCTTTTTGAAAGCATGGGGATCGAAAAAGAACTGGATAAACTTCTCAGGCCAAAAGTTTGGCTAAAAAGTGGGGCTTATCTTATTATTGAAAAGACTGAAGCAATGGTAGTTGTGGATGTAAATAGTGGCCGTTTTATTGGAAAAAAAAACCATGAAGACAATTCACTGAAAATCAATTTGGAAGCATGTAAAGAGGTAGCACGTCAACTTCGTTTAAGAGACCTATCTGGCCTCGTTGTCATAGATTTCATTGATATGCGCGAAGAAGCCAATCGTCGAAAAATTTATTATGATCTTCGTAAGGAATTAAAAAAAGATCGGGCCAAAGTAGCTGTTTCTCCTATTTCTGAATTCGGTCTATTAGAAATGACCCGTCAAAGAATTCGTTTAAGCCTATTAGATTCCATGAGTGAAGAGTGTCCGACTTGCTATGGTGCAGGGCGCATTATGTCCCGGGAAACACTTCTTACGAGAATTGACCATTGGCTGCGCAGATATAAATCCAAACACCGCAGTTTAAGGCTCAAATTGGAACTTCATCCTGAGATTGCCCATTTTATGAAAGATAATAAAAAAGCCCTGCGGGGACTAATGTGGCAAAACTTTACATATATCACTATTGAGGCAAATCCGGAAATTGGCCGTGATGAATTTCGTTTTTTATCTACAAAAAATGGCCAGAAAGAAATTGAACACGTTGGTGTTGAACACAAGAATGAGTCAGCTTAAATTCACCAGCTTTTTTTGAGAAAATCATGTTTGCAATCGTAAATATAGCAGGAAAACAATACCGTGTCGCAGAAGGTGACCAAATTAAGGTAGCTAGTCTGGGCACAGAAGCCGGAAAAAAGATCAAATTTGATCAAGTACTTCTTATGAAAGACGGTAAGAATATTCGGATAGGTGAACCAATAGTTAAAGATGTATCTATATCTGGAACCGTCCTGGATAACGGACGAGAACGAAAAGTGATTGTATTTAAGAAAAAACGGCGAAAAGGTTATAAACGGAAAAATGGGCACCGTCAAAGTTTTTCATTGATTCAGATCGATGAGATCAAAACCACAGCACCAAAGAAAAAGGCTGTCAAACCCAAAAAGAAGGAAGATTAATTATGGCACATAAAAAAGGCGTAGGTAGCTCCAAAAATGGTCGTGATTCTAATGCCAAATGGCTAGGAGTAAAAGTGTCTGATGGACAAAGCATTCTTGCTGGTGGAATCATTTTGAAACAACGCGGTACAAAAATTCATCCAGGTACCAATGTGCGCCGAGCTGGTGATGATACTTTATTTTCAACCATTGATGGTGTCGTTAAATTTAAGCGTCAAGGCCGTAACCGCAAGATTGTCAGCGTATTTAATAACGGGTAAAACGAACTTCAATTCATTCTAACAAAACCCCGGTCTACATTGTAGGGCGGGGTTTTTCATTTATAGACTTTTCGAATAGATGTAATTTCATTATGGATTATTACTTTAATAAATAGGAAAAGGACTCAATATGTCTCGGCCAAAAATTGCATTAATCGGTGGCGGACAGATCGGTGGGAATCTGGCCCTACTAGCTGCCCAGAAAGAATTGGGTGATATCGTTATTTTTGATATACCCAAAGCGGAAGGTATGGTCCAAGGAAAATCATTGGATCTCATGCAGCTTCGCCCACATGATGGCTATGACGCTGATATCTCAGGAACTTCTGACTGGAATGACCTGAAAAACACTGACATATTCATTATTACTGCTGGGGTTCCCCGTAAACCAGGTAAGAACCGGGAAGACCTCCTGGAAATTAACTTGGGGATTATGAAAGATGTGGCTACCAATATCAAAATACAGGCCCCAAATGCTTTTGTCATTGTGATCTCTAATCCATTGGATGCAATGGTCTACGCTTTTTATAAAGTATCTGGATTCCCCAAAAATAAGGTGGTAGGTATGGCTGGTGCATTAGATAGTGCGCGATTTCGAACCTTTATTTCTATGGAGATTGGCTGTTCAGTTCAGGATGTGACTTGCCTGGTCCTTGGAGGACACGGCGATACAATGGTCCCTGTGACTAGGTTGGCGACAGTTGGTGGTGTTCCTGTGGAAACATTGATCCCTGCCGATCGATTGGAAGAAATTGTGGACCGTACCCGTTTTGCTGGTGGTGAGATCGTTAAATTGCTTGGAAATGGATCTGCCTTTTATGCTCCAGCTCAATCGGCCATTGAAATGGCTGAATCTTATTTACGTGATAAAAAACGAGTGATCCCCTGTGCATCTTTGTGTGAAGGAGAATTTGGAATTGATGGATATTTTATTGGAGTTCCATCTGTAATCGGTGCTGGTGGAGTAGAGAGAATCTTGGAATTTGAACTACAAGAAAAAGAAAAAAATGCCTTAAATGATACCTTAGAAGCAGTCAAAAATACAGTGGCTGAAACAAAACTATAATACTGATTTATTAATTTACTAACATTCTACAAAGATGATCCCAAATAAATGCCATCACTTCGTATTTCCACAGCATAGGATTTTATTTTTATTTCTGGGTTCGCTACCGCACAAGCTTTATTGACATCAAATTTCCAAAGGTGAAATTTGCATTGAATTACTTCTTCTGTAATATTTCCATCTGCCAAGGACGCACCTCGGTGTGGACAACGATTATCCCAGGCATGAATCTTTCCTTTGATATTGAATAGCGCTACGGGCGTTTCCCCCACCATAACAAGTTTACTCCCACATTGAGGAATCTCAGATAGTTTGGCAACTTTTATCATTCAACCATAGATAAAACTTCCGCCACTAGCTTTTCAATCCCTTCTGCCGCTTCTTTGATAGACTTGGCTTCCATATAGGCCGGTGTGCTTACAAGTTTATTATTTTTATCCACTACCATTTCCGAAACTGGACACGCTATATGCGTGCTGCCCATTTTTTTAATATCTTCAGCCGTAACTTCATCAGAACCAATAGTCATTTCAGCGGACTCATTCTGCTCGCCCAAAATTTTAGCCATCATTGCTGGAGCAATGCAGATTGCACCAACCGGCTTACCGGCAAGGTGCACCTCACTGACCAACCGATAAACATCAGGATTAACAGAACATTCCGCACCTGCCATGGCATAGTCACATAGGTTTTTGGCCACTCCAAAACCACCTGGCATAATCAAGGCATCCATATCGTTTCCGGTGACCTCAGCCATATCTTTTATTTCTCCCCTGGCAATCCGAGCAGATTCAACAAGTACGTTCCGAAATTCATCCATTTCCTGCCCCGTATAATGGTTGACTACATGCATTTGATCAATATTAGGCGCCATAAGGATCATTTCCACATCCGCCCGATCCAGTGCTAGCATTGTAATCACAGATTCATGGATTTCTGCCCCATCATTAACACCACAACCCGATAATAAAACTCCAACTTTTTTCATATTAAATACCTCTTTTGAAATACAAAGGCACAAAAGTAAGAAAGAATGGAAATTGATTATTATTTATCCAGTAGCACATAATCAATTTTATTTTTCAGTACCTTTATTACTGTTCATTAAAATATTCCTGCTTAAACCAGAAAATTTGGTTCGTTTTACTGCTGAACCTTTGAACAATTTACGAAATTGATCTTCATTCAGAGCAACCCAATCTTCATTTGACCAATTTAAAATTTCCTGTCTAGGCTGAAAAGCAGGTTCATTACTTATCTGTCCAAATTTTTCATTCCAGGGACAGACTTGCTGGCAAATATCACAACCATATATCCAACTATCCAACTCTGCCTCTCCCTCATTAAAATTACCCCGATGTTCAATTGAACGGTAAGAAATGCACTTACCCGAATCAATCTGATATGAATCTAGTGCTTCTGTAGGGCATGCATCAATGCAGTCGGTGCAAGTACCACAAAGGTCTTCGTAAAATGGCGTATCATATTCCATTTCGGTATTTACAATTAATTCTCCCAGGAAAAGCCAGCTGCCGTAATCGCGAGTAATCAGATTGGTATGCTTTCCCTGCCATCCCAATCCTGCTTTTTGAGCCCAGATTTTATCCATTACCGGGGACGTATCTACACATGCAATACCATTTATATCTGCACTTTTTTCTTTTAACCATTTTAATAATTCAAACAGTTTTTTTTTCAGAACTTGATGATAATCCTCGCCCCAAGCATAATTACTAAATTTATAATCAGATTGAATGTTAGTTTGGTTTTTGCCTACATAATAATTCATCCCCACAGAAATCACTGACATTGCATCAGGAAAGTACTTGTGAATATCTCCCCGCACTTCGTTGTTTTTGGCCATCCATTCCATTGTAGCATGATTGCCGGCCATTAACCATTGATCCAAGTTGTTTTTTGCGTTGGGAGTTGCCTCAGCATTGGTAATACCGACTTTTTCAAAACCCAGTTCTTTTGCTTTGGCTTTGACTTTTTTAGAAAGACCCTTAATCATAGTGGAAAAATATTATGAATGTTTAAGAATTCGTTCGGCCCACAAAATACCGATCACCGTTTTTACATCGGTAATTTTACCAGATAAGACCCAATCCAAAGCAGTATTAAGTGGCGTAGGAAGCAGTTCAAGAAATTCATCCTGATCAAGTCGATTTTCTGTCTTCTCTAAGTCTTCAGCCAGGTACATCCACATCTTTTCATTACAAAAACCGATGGCAGGATGAATATTGGTTAAAAAAGTAAGTTTTTTTGCCTTGAATCCCGTTTCTTCTTCCAACTCACGATAGGCACAATCCATGGGATCTTCTCCATCATCTAACTTTCCAGCTGGGATTTCAATGAATTCCTCTCTCGGACCATAACGGAATTGTCTAATTAAACATAGATTCCCATCAGCTAAAATGGGAATAAGGCATACAGCGCCTGGATGGTCAATCCATTCCCGAGTGCTGGTTTTACCATTGGGTAACTTAACTTGGTCAAAATACAGGTTGATCAATCGACCAGAAAAGATTTTCTCCGAAGAAATTTGCTTCTCTTTTAAATCAGACATGGATAAATAA
>LULR01000644.1_pt1 | contig 10716 bp, 20 predicted proteins | sample 729471 | NCBI WGS metagenome assembly LULR01 (sample SAMN03860284, study PRJNA289734) | marine metagenome | biome: seawater column; feature: ocean; material: water; isolation source: Red Sea water column Station 108 - depth 500m | place: Saudi Arabia: Red Sea | collected 2011-10-15 | depth 500 m
AGCTACTAAATCAGTTGTTCCTGCAACCTTTAGTTTATCTGACCACATTGCTAATTCAATTCCACGAATATTATCTATTCTTTCATCAATCTGTGGTATTCCTGCAAGAACAAGTTCTTTGTGATCTTGCATCACACTACTCTTACCATCTTCTTTTCTTAAATAATTTTCATCACCACGTAAATACTTTTCAATTATTCCATGTATTTGAGTACCACGCCTTGCAGCACGATGTGAAATTTTATTCGCTTCTTCTTCTCCAATTTTCTCTCTCCAAGCCTCGATGCCTGGTTTGGTAATCATATGATAAAGAAGATTAGTAATAGATGGATATGTACCATTCGGAGAATGATATACCCTATCTTCACTTGAATTGTCTTGTTCTAATTGATCTTTTCGATTTTCAAGAAGATCATAATTAAATTGTTTCATACTTAACGAACATCTATTGTATTATGTAAATGTTTGCTTTTTATTTCTCTTAAACGATCCCTAAAACCCTCATCCGGCTTTTTTCCTGTAAAATGCCAAGGATCACCAATAAATGGTTTTGCAAACATCATTTTAACTTCCCCACCACAATCAGAAACAGGACATGTCATAATTATTTCCACCCGAATCCCAATATGCCACTAATGCACATCCAATCATACATTTATAAAGAGTACCAACCCATCTTTTATTTGATGGGATAATATTTTTTTTCTTTGGTGTCGTTTTAACAACCAGTGGTTTCTTTACTACTGGTTTTTCAACTACTACTGGTTCTTCTTCATGTGTATGGACAACTTTTCGTCTTTCAATTACACAATCTGGACACTCGCCAGTTTCTGTGTCCACCCAGCACCCAGCGATTGCGTGACAGACCTCTTCTGTCACATGTTCAACCCCTGCAAGTGCTGATGAACTCAAAAATAGAACAAACCATAATGTAAGTACTAAATGTTTCATATTTGCTCCTTTATTATTGTTACATGTATATTATAACCCATCGGAACAAAAATGTCAAGTTTTTTTACTGAAATTTTCGATAAAAGATATGTCTATCTATAGAAGCCATAACTTTTTTCTTTTTACTCCAGCTTGGATATTTTTCCATCCAATTTGCATGATAATGCGTTGCACCATCGGTGATGTCAATCAATACTTTGTCATAATGATTGACTAAAACTTTCTTAGCAAGTTCTTGTGCAGATTCCCAAGTTCTACCTTCTCTTGGTTCATCTATTAAACCATCACAATACCACGAAAATTGACATCTATCTCTCACAGGAAAATGTTTATCTTTCTTAACATTATAATAATGAATGCCTTCTTGCACTACACCACAAATGGTATTGGGATAATTACCATTAATCGCACGATTAATCGTAACATTTGCTACTGCGAGTTTCCCTGCTGTACTCTCCACCCCTGCTTCAAAGTAAATGTTTTTCGCCAGACACTCTGCATCTGCTAATGTATATTTTACTCTGTTAAAATCGAGAGGTTTGTAATAGTTCTGTGTAAAATCTACAGCACTCTCTACTTTTGGGGGTGGCACCCATATCGTTGCTGTAGAACCACTATTAATCGGAGAAGTTGTATACCATAGTGTAGCAAATAAAGCAAGGAACACCCTTACTATTTTTACCATACTTGTACCTTTGTTTGGTTATTAATTTCATTCATAAAAAACATGAAATATAAAACTCATCAACCAAATGTAGTTATATTTATGCGTTTTTACTGTTCAGCCAACGTTTTTTTACCAATCTACACCCCCACTATTTGTTGTTGGAGTATTGTCTTTTTTCTCAACTTTAACTGGAACTTCTTGTTTTTCTTCAACATCTTTTTTTTCTTTAACATCTGGAAGAAGATCTGGCCAAGTATCTTTAACTAACTTGTAAGATAACCCCTTATAAGACAATTTTTTATCCTTAACAGCAATAATAAGTTTTGCATCATTTGGATCAAGTCGTTCTAATAATTCAACAAACATTGATTCCCTTCTGAGCATAGGAAGATCATGAGGACTTGGATCAACATAATAATCCAACTTTTTTACTTCAAAATGAAGTGAATTTGGAGTTGAATCTGCTACTTGTCCTGGCGTATATGGTGGTGCTCCAGATGGAAGATACCATTTAACATCTGGATGATAATTCAATTGTAACAACGCCCTAGTTGCAAAATTATCTCTATCTGTGAGAATTTGTCGTTTCTCTTCTCTTGTTTTGGCCTTACCAACCAATTCAAGGGTTTCTAAAATATTAAATTCTGCCATATCAAACTTCTCCTGTAAATTGTTTATCTGTCAATGCAACAGTTTTTTTAATTTTAGGAACATATTCTTGTGATGTTCCAAATTCTGTTTCATTCATCCCTTTTGTCCAAACTGCACTAATATCTGGATAAAATACCCCCACAGACCTCTTAGGAGTACCGTCAGGGTAATATGCCATAGTAACACATCTTGGAACCACTTTATGTTCTTCATTTTGGCCCGAAAACATTCCAATCCAATCACCAGTTTTCAAATAATGTTCACAGTATCTAATATATGATTTACGAGATGCAGCCTGATTTTCCGCAATCCTGCGTTCTTTTTCTCCAACGTGTCTACCTCTTCCTTGTTTACCCAACGCAGCAACCATTTCTTTATTGTGTTTGATCCACTCTTTTACATTTTTAAAAGAATAAGTATCATCATCTGGAAGAGCAAGAACACGTTCATTCACATTTTTATATTCTGCTGGTTTTCTTTTCTTACGCATTTCTTTCATGCGTTCCCGAAGAGCCTCACGTTGTTCTTCTGAGATTTTACGAGTACGTTTCACCTTCATTGGTTTACGTTCAATTGTCACTTTCTTTTTTGCCATTATGATTTTTTCTCCAAGTTATTTTTAATGGTTTCTAACATCATAGTCCACTGTTTTGCAGTAGTTTCAATATCATAGTGCATATCATAGTATTGTTTCTGAAATGCAAGACCAGCTTGAACTGGTGGTTCCCAAAAATTATCAATTGCATCTTTTAGAACATATGCAAACTTTCTAGCATGTTCGACCTTATCCTCAACCATTCCATACATCCATGCAAAATTTGCACATGTTTCTGGAAGAACTGCAAGGTTTGGACACACCACAATACATCCTGCACTCATTGCTTCGATTGCAGAAATACATCCTGTTTCTGGATATACATTTGGATATGCGAGAATATGTGTTTGTTGAAGTGCAGCACGAATTTCTTCGTTTGAAACAGTTCCATGATAATTCACATTTGGTGTTTCTTTACACGCTTCATAAAGAGGTTCCCATTCTTTGTCTTGTGCTTCCCAACCATATATTTTAAAACTTGAATATACATCAAGTTCTACATTTTCTAATTTTAATGCTTTGAATGCACCAATCAGAACATCCAACCCACGATGTGGTGTAGAAGTATATGCAAGTCGAATTGGGCCATCTTTTGGTTTCGTGTGTATTGGAATTGGTTCTATTGCATTTTTCAGTACAACACTTTTTTCATATTCAACACCAAGATCTATATTATATTTTTCAAGTGACCAATCAGAAGGAAATACAAATCTTTCAAATTTGTCACGATGAGATTTTTCTTTTAAAAATTGTACTTCGGGATCTTTTGATGTGTCTTGAAACCAAAGTATTTTTGGTTTATCTTCATAATGTCTAACTCTTGAAAGAATGATCTGAAAGTAGTTCCAGAGGTCTTCAGGCACTCTCTCCTTGACTCTTTGATAAATTAACTCACTTCCACCCTTTGCATTCTTTGATTGTTCAACAACATCACCACCAGTTGGAAGTGGCGGTAGGCCTTGTTCTTTTCTTTTCCGAATTTCTTTTATTTTAGAATCATCGAACTTCATCATACTCATTTTGGTTCTCCGATTCTATCAATTTCTTCAATTCTCTCAAGGGCTTCAAGAGATTCATTATTATTTTCTGCAGGCGGTTCTGGTTTCTTTTTACCAAAGAATTTTAGAACCACCTGTAAAATTTTATCAATCATATTATTTTATTTCCATTGTATTATTATAACAAATCATTTCAAAAATGTCAAGTGCTTTTTTAAAAAAGTTTACCTTGTTCCATGCCATGCAATTTATATTGAAGTTTTCCATCATGAAACACTTCAACATCATTACCATCTAATTGTTTAACTACGGCTAAATTATCTGCGTCTATTTTACTGAATTTTACTGTCTGTCCATTTTTGTAAGCAACTATATAAGGGTTTTGCTCTTTGGGGGTTTGCATAACTGTTCCTTTAAGTGAAATCCTGTCTTACATATGTAAAATGAATCTACAATGTCAGATACAGGGTTAGAAATTTTAGTTGATTTTGGAGACAATTGACTCTGCAAATCAACATGTGATTCTGACAAAAATGTTTCATACATTAGTTCTTTATTGGCATTTCCCTTTCCTGTGGCGTGTTTTTTAATTACTGTGGGTGGAATTGTTATATATTTAAATTTGGTTTCTCTTAATTGTTTTTTGAGTATTCCCATATTTTCTGCAATATGAAATACTCTACCAGTTGCCGCAAATGCATAATCTTCCAAGTAAATTTCACTTACTCTATCATCGAACCACCGAATACATTCAATAGTCCAAGATGCAAGTTTACTGAATCTTTCAATGTCATCCGAATATTCTGGATAATCATAAGCAAGAAATACTTCTCCTAATGATTTATGTGATTTATTTTGTTTCAAAAAATGAAATTTACAATTTTCAAATTTTATATCATTGTTAATTATTTTTGCCACACATATTGCGGGCGATGTTAATGAATAATCAATTCCTGCAACATACTTATTCTTCTTCTTCTTCATCATAATAAGGTTCCATCAAAATTCCACAAAATGCACAATGAAACGCATGTTCTTCGTGTTCTTGTGTTCGTATGTCATCAGAATCATAGATCATTGTATAAGTTACGCTACAATTGTCACATTCTATATCCAATTCGACTTCCATTTCTCTCCAATTAAAGGTCTACAATCTCACACCCACCTTCTGCTGAACAGGCGAGTTCTTGTGAAGCCACCGTATAATCCTGCTGTTCATAATTAGACAAATTAGACCAATCTACCTTTTTTGGTATTTTGGTTAATAATTCATTATATTCTTTTTTTGTACAATCTTGATATGGTGCCTGTCTATATGTATGTTCACTAAAAGGTAAGAATGAAATACCACTAATTGAATTAAAATTGTTCCATACCCATGCACCAACATCAAACCATTCGTGTTCTTTAACAGAAACCGTAATAGATGGTTTGTGTTCACACCAATGTTTTTGATATTTAGTCCAAAGTTGTAATTGTTCAATTGCAGTCATATCTTTGCGACAGATTGCATCTTTTGGACTTTCCATTGGAAAAGAAAAAACAGTTGTATGTTCTGGTTTAGTTACATCTGGTTCATTTGGAAACTCTGCATCCTTCATCATTTTACAAAGTGGATCTTTATTATCTGCTCTTACAGTGCGGATATAATAAGGATTATGACGGGCATGAATACCAGAAGCACTATCAACAAGCTGAGATACAGTACCACTTGGTTTGACACAAGTAATGGCAGCGGATCTTTTGATTCCAAGTTTGTCTGCCCATTCTCTGTTTGTTTCGACTGCGGTTTTTCTGAGATCATCTAATAACTCCTCCAATCCCTTCTTTCTACCATTGGTTAAGGGATTGTCTAAAATGCCTGTGAGGGAAACACCAAGAAGTCGTTCTTCGGTGCAGTTTTTTTCCCACTCTTTTGTGAGATATCTGAAGTTTGTAAGAGTGGATTGGAAGGTGCCAAGGATTGTTGCAGTCCTAACTTTCTTAGATAGTGATTCGGGAGTGTCCCATCTTCGGACAACGCATTCAGACAAGTTACAGAATTCTCTACTTCTAAGAATAATCTCGCTGCAGGGGTTAGTTCCAAAATCATCTCTTAGCTCTCTTCGTTTAATAAATCCTCCATTTTCATCTGATTCCTTTTCGTTTAATGCTATTACTTGATTTTTTGCTGACATTCCATTATATACTCCACGTTCTCCTGACTTTGAATCATAAAGAGATAACCATTCTCGCATATAAGTTCCAACATCTGGCCGTTCCTTATAATTTACTGAATTGTTTGCTAGTGCTCGTTGAACATTAAGTTTGTACCATTCACCATGTTTTGCAAATCGCATTTCTCTGTCGTTGAGGTCTGACAAACTAATAAGGGCACTTCTACGAACACCTCCTACCACAACTATTTCTGCAATTTTACAAACAATATCATGTGCTTCAATAGGTTTAAGTAATAAACTAAGTAGTTCCTTGAGTGCTTTTGCCCAACCAAGTTTTGAATCTGCAACAACAATTGTTGTATCGGTTGGATGAAACTCTTCTGCAATGGGGGGTAATTGATTTACATGTTCTGACTCTACACTAAATCCTACACCAGTTCCATTCATAAGAACATAAAGAATCTCATCAAAAGAACGTGGACTGTCAACTTTGACATACGAACAGTTGTAACCGGCAACGTTCTCTTTTCTAAGTGCTTCTCCAGCTGTCATCAGACAACGCATAGAAGGCATAACATTTAAATTTAATACATCTTCTCTCAACTCTTCAACCAATCCATTTCCAAGATCAAAATCACATGTTTCTTTAAGATGTTCTTGAAAAAAAGTAAAATAACGATCTACTGTTTCTCCCCATGTTTCTCTTCGTTTTTTATCGTAATCCCATCGAGCATAACGTGACAAATGAATAAATTGTTGATATTGAGTAGGCAAGACGGCGGGATTATCTGAGTTCATTTTTTCCTCCAAGTGGCGAGATGTGTTTTTGCGAGCAGACCATTGTGCATGTTGGTATTTATTATTTCGATTAATCTTGATTCTTGAATACCAGCAAGAACCATATCATTTAAATCCTTACGAGTAATTGATTCTGGCCAGATACAAACATTCCAACCATTATCGATTGCTTTTTCCATTCTAGAAATAATTTCTTTATTTCTAGGTTCATTATCAAAGACCATTGTTCCTCTATGATCATCTAATGCATCCGAAATCTCAACTTGAGATCTTAAATTTACATCCGATCCTGCCATTGCAATACAATTCGGCAGAAACATAGAGTCAAACGGGCCTTCAACTACATAAAATTGTTTCTCTAAATCCAAGCGATCCAACCCGAATATTTTAGGAGAATCTTCTTCCATCTTAATCGTGATGTAACGAAGCAGAGTATTTGTAAACGCTCGTCCCTGAAACGTAATGAGTTGTTTGTTTTTATCAAAGAAGGGAATTATTATTCGCTGTTCTTTTTCATTCAAATCATACTCACGTTTTGTTACCTTCGTAACAAAATTTTTAAAGTCCTCTGTATAATATAGGTAACTTAAAAATTGAGGTGGGATTGCACGATTAATCAAATATTTCTTTGCGAAATGTTGATCATCAAGATCACTAATTCGGGATAACCTCTTGCTTTGGTTTTACTTTTTTGAGAATCACCACAAAAAGGACATCGAAAATTATACAACCCTTGATGTTTTCTCTTAAAAAGAGGAAGTCTAGATGAAACTAAATTTACGTATTTTGTATCAATGTAAGAAGGCATAACAAATTTAAAATGTGATTTTAATTATGTAAGACTATTATAACATAATTCCACAAAATGTCAAGTCTAATTGTCTAGGAATTTAGGAACTACATGAACAATGAAAAATGTCAATGCAGTTACAATACCAATAGTAATCCATCTCCATTTTTCAAGAGATTCTACCTTTTTGTAAAGAGTAGTAATGTCTGTATCTATTTTCGCTTCAGTTTTATCAATCATAACAGTCATTTTATCATGAAGTTCTCCTATTCGGGTATGAAGAATTTTCAATTCATCACGAACTTCATTATCATTCGTTCTATGCAGATCTTGACCTGCAAGTAATCGACCTATATTTTCTGAAAGTGCATTAAGTTTACCAGAAGTTTCAGATAACTTCTTCATCAAAGCATCTAATTCCTTAGTGCGAAATTCGTCTTTGATTTTTAAGGTTTGGATTTCAGTTTGGAGACTATGGATAGATTCTTGATCGGGCATAGGATAATTCTGCTGGTCTTACTTCCGTAATGAACTGTTTTATGAAATAAGCAAATGCTTTTGGTGCAAAAGTATTTGTATGCACCGTCCACGATTCCCCATTTAGTTCTGGATCGTGACCATCATTATGTATCTCTATTGTATTATCATCATCGTCTGTGGCTCTCCATGTAGATCGAGATTTACTGATCCACTCACCACTCATAATCTGTTCTATTGAATCATCTGCATTAATTTGCAGATATTCTTTAAATTTCATCATTTTTCACTTCCATGTCTAAGATATTGCATACATCCAGTAGAAGAATCCATCACTATGATTGGTTTCTTAGGATATTTCCTTGCAAATGTACGAATATATTCACCAATTTCATCTTCACCAACATAATTGCTATAACGTGTATATTTCTTTTTACCCAAACGAGATTTTTGAAAATGTATAGGATCTAATGCAAATACATCTATTCCCCCAAATTTTCTCATCACCAATCCCTTTGGTAGTTTTTTCAATAAGGGAATACCTCTTATAGCTATATTTCCACCGCCCATAGCTGTAGTAGGAGAAGCTTCTTCATTTAATACATCTTCAAATTCTTTCAATGTTCTAGAATCAAATTCTAAATCATTATTGTACATTCGTTCAAACATATCAAAAAATTGTAACTCTAATTCCTCTTCTGTGATCTTATATCCGTCTTGTTGTTCTTTAATTAACCAAAGTGCGGCCGCATAAGATGCAAGGCGAGATTTTCCGCCAGGAATCTTTCCCATTAATTTTTTGATATTCCATATTAAAGTATCGGAAAGAGTATATGCTGCTTTTTCTTCTTTTGTTTCTAAATCTCTTCGTCTTTTGAGAATCTTACCACTTTCATCTACGATTCCCAATTCAAATGCTTTTGTCTTTTCAAAGGGAGTAACCAGTTTCTTTAAAAACTGATAAACGAAATATATGTTCCCAATTCCTGCAAGAATTCCCATTCTATTCTATTTTCCTTAATTCTTTGATGGTAGTTTCATTCAACGGAATATGATTTGTCTGAATATCTTCTCCGTCTATTCCTCTTATTTTTTCTGGAAGACGGTTTAAAAATATAAGAAAAGGTTTAAGAATCGAATAAAACTTTTTTTCTACCCTAAAAAACAACATACGAGTTGCGGCCTCGTTTTCAAATACATTATAGATAACAATCAAATGGTTAAGAATTAAATTAGTTCTCAACTCTCCTGTTTCAAGAAACCGATTAAACAATCTTTTAACGTACTTAATTTTATTCAAATCTTCATTGAACTCTTCGACAGAAGTACATTGTCGATTATCATAAAATTTCATCGCAAAATGTAAATAATTTTTTTCATTTAAATCATCAAATAAATTCATGTTCACTATTCAATTATGTTACTGCATGTCCATATCCACCGATGATTTGCCATGCACTATCATTAAAAAGAAAAACAACAGTATCACCTACTGCATCTAAAGTAACATATGTTCCACCATCTAAATTCGTTGGTGTAACTCTTACACTCCCACCATCTACTATATGAGAAACAATCTTAACTTGTCCTTGTGCTCCATCTGCAAGACTAACCACTTGTGCTGCACCTGTAGAAGTACAATTCGTAATCGAAGTTGTTAGATTTGCGGCCCCTGCACCAGAAAGAGCTTGTGGTGTTCCCACATATGGTGTTTTAAAATCGAAGTTGTTAGATTTGCGGCCCCTGCACCAGAAAGAGCTTGTGGTGTTCCCACATATGGTGTTTTAAAAAAATTTGCAAGAGTAATCTTTTTAGTTTCTGATGCTGATGTATCAGAAACCAACGCTGTATCATCTGATGCTGTTACAGTTAGTGCATTTAAATCACTTATTCTTTTGTCCGCCATCTTTTTCTTTATCTAGATCATTGACAACTACTTCTTTTTCTGGAAATAGTGGTTTGGGTTCTGGTTTTTCTTCTTCTTCAATAAATTCATTGGAAAGAAGAATTGCACCTCTCATCGTAAGAATATCATTGCTGGTTAATTCTAATTGTTTTTCCAACTCAACTTTCTTATCAATAAGAGAGTTGTAATTAGTCATCAATTCTTCACGTTTCTTTTTAATCTTTTCAAGTTCCATATTATTTCGCCTTTAATGCTGTTTCAAAAAATTGGGGGGGAACGAATCCCCCCAAAAAAATAATTACCGATTCACGGTTTACTGATTAAGTAAATGTAGGTGCATCTACACTAGCTACCCATCCACTGATCGCCCAAACAGTTGCTGATACCCCATATAACCAAATATGGAATCCACTGTGTAACAATATATTTAATCTGTAATGATTAGTACCATTAGGAAAAACTGGAGCTGTAGTTTGTCCAGTTTGGTTTGTATCATGATGTAAAATCGAACCAGCATAAAAAATTGAAGTGCCCGCAGTTGCAATTTGAACATCATGACCATCCGCAGCTGTTAATCCAGAAGTTGCACCCTGTGAATTAATAAACTCAAATGTCATTCCTGCAATTGGAGTAGGCAATACATATACTATATCTCCAGCTACGTTTGGAACACAATTTACCCGACCAGCATTAACTGCTTCGGTAAGTGTCGCACCCGAAGCAC
>LULR01001943.1_pt1 | contig 10697 bp, 14 predicted proteins | sample 729471 | NCBI WGS metagenome assembly LULR01 (sample SAMN03860284, study PRJNA289734) | marine metagenome | biome: seawater column; feature: ocean; material: water; isolation source: Red Sea water column Station 108 - depth 500m | place: Saudi Arabia: Red Sea | collected 2011-10-15 | depth 500 m
GCGGTCCGCGACGCGGTGGTAGCGCTCGAGGATGGTCTCGAGCGCGGCGACCGGGTCGTCGTGGACGTCGTCGTACGTCACGCCGGCGCAGTCGTTGTAGGCCAGGGTCACCGCGTCGTGGGAGACCAGCAGGTCGAGGACGTAGTCGCGCTCCGTGGCCCCGCTCCCGGTGCGGACCACGGGCCGGAAGACACCGACCCGCTCCACCCGGCGAGACAGGGCGTCGAGGACCGCCAACGCGACCGCCGACTTGCCCGTGAAGCCCTCGGCGGACGCGACATAGACGCTGTTCTCCACGCAGCCAGCCTAGGAGGCGCCGACGGTGCCGAACCGCCGCCCCGCGATCGCGTCGGCGACCAGCTCGACGATCTCGGAAGCGAGCTCGTCGAACCACGGCCGCTGCGGGAAGTCCACCGCCGGCGGCAGTTCGGGTGGATCCAGCCGGCGCAGGCGACCCCGCGCCACCACGGACCAGGCATGATCACCGGCGTCGCAGTCGATCTCGAGGGCGACGTCGGAGGAGAGCGCGGCGGCGAGCAGCTTGTTGCCCGCGTGGGTGCGGACGTACACCGACCTCCCCGCTACCGCATAGTCGAGGGGGACGACGTGCACCTCGTCCACGAGCCGGTAAGCGAGCCGGCCGAACGAGTGGGCCTCGAGCAGGTCCCAACACTCCTCGACGCTGATCGCGGTGTCGGTCTTGTTGTCCATCGTCCGCCTCCTCGGTCGTGGTGGGGCTCAGCCCCATCCTCCGCGCCCCGGACCCGCGAGCGCAGAGCCGAAGGCCATGCGCCGACAGGACCTGGGCCCCTGCCGGTCGGCCCGACGAGCCGCGAGGTTGGAGACACACCCCGACCGAGGAGGACCCCCATGAAGGCAGCAGTCGTCACCGGCTTCACCGAGCCGCTGCAGATCCAGGACCGAGACGTTCCCGTGCCCGGCGCCGGCCAGGTGCTCGTCCGCATCGAGACCAGCGGGCTGTGTCACACCGACATCCACGCCGCCCACGGCGACTGGCCCGTCAAGCCGACGCCGCCCTTCGTGCCCGGGCACGAAGGAGTCGGCATCATCGAGGCTCTCGGCGAGGGAGTCACGCACCGCGCGGTCGGTGACCGCGTCGCCCTCCCCTGGCTCGGCCACGCCTGCGGCCACTGCGACCACTGCGTCCGCGGCTGGGAGACCCTGTGCGAGGAGCAGCAGAACACCGGCTACTCCATCGACGGCGGCTTCGCCGAGTACGCCGTCGCCGACGCGACGTACGTCGTCCCCGTGCCCGACGGGGTGACTCCCTTCGACGCGGCTCCCCTGACCTGCGCGGGTGTGACGACGTACAAGGCCGTGAAGGTGGCGGGCATCCGCCCGACCGAGCGGGTCGCGATCTTCGGCATCGGCGGCCTCGGCCACCTCGCGCTGCAGTACGCGAAGATCGTCGGCGCTACCGTGACCGCCGTCGACGTCGACGACGCCAAGCTCGAGATGGCCCTCGAGCTCGGCGCCGACCACGTCATCAACGCCGGCACGACCGACCCGGGCCCCGCCCTCGAAGCCCTCGGCGGCGCCGACGTGGCCATCGTCCTCGCCGTGATCCCGAGCGTCTTCGAGACCGCGTTCGCGGCCCTGCGCCGCGGCGGCCGCCTGGTCTGCGTCGGGCTCCCGCCCGAGACCGAGGGACCGATGGCCCTGCCGATCTTCCCCACCGTCCTCAAGGGCATCTCGGTCATCGGCTCCATCGTCGGCACCCGCCAGGACCTCACCGAGGTCTTCGAGCTCCACGCCCGCGGCCGCACGCGCGTCATCGCCGATACCCGCAAGCTCGATGAGGTCAACGAGGCCATCGACGATGTGCTCGCCGGCCGGGCGCCGGCCCGGATCGTCTTCGAGTTCTGACGTCCATGCCGTCCATCGCCCAGCACCACGCCGCGGCACCGGCACAGGTCTCGGCCCTGCGACGACGGTGGCTGCGGGCGTGCGTCGCGGCCGAGGCGATCGGCATGACCGCCGCCTCGTCCGCCGCCGTCATGGCGGACCGGCTCGGGTCCGCCGCCGCGCTTGCCCTCGTGGTCGTCGGCGGGCTCATCGAGGGTGCCGCCCTGGGCTGGTTCCAGGGCGGCGTCCTCGCCCAGGCCTTCCCCGCCCTTTCGCGTCGACTCTTTGGCGTCGCCACCGTCGCGGTAGCGGGTCTCGGCTGGGCGGCAGCATCAGCGCCCGCCGCCTTCGCGGACGGGGACACCACCGATACACCACCCTGCGGCCCAGGCCACCACCCTCCGTGGCGCCGTCGCCCACCCGTGGCGGTGGATCGGCGCCAGCGCCGCCGGCTGGGCCCCCACGATGACCGTCATCTTCCTCGGGGCCACCGCTCCGGACGCGAGCTGGCCCGTCGCAGCCATCATCGGTACCGGCCTCCTCACCGGCGTCACCGCGGGCGCCATCCTCGGCCTGGTGACGGGCTGGTTCCTCCCATCACTCGACGGCACGTCGGCGAGCGGTCGCCTCGTCCTCCACCTGCTCGCCGGCTCCCGAGCGCCCGGGATCGCTCGCACCGTGATCGGTCTCGAGGTCACCGGGCGCCGCTCCGGGCGCCGGATGCGCTTCCCCGTCCAGTACGCCGTGAACGGCGACCGCCTCGTGGTCGTCCCCGGCCACCCGGACAACAAGACCTGGTGGCGGAACATCGGTCGCTCGGCGACGCAGGTCGGCGTGCTCCGCCAGGGCGCCTGGTCGCCGGCGACGGCTCGCCTCCTGGTTCACGGCGACTCCGACTACCTACCGGCGCGTCTCGCCTACCTACGTCGGTGGCCGCGCCGAGTGCTGCCTGACACCCAGCCCATCATCGTCGTCACCGCCCCCGGCCGGGATGAGCAGCTGTGACCGCCGGTCGACACCGACATGGAGCACTCGTGCGTCGGGAACGAGTGACGCACCTGGCCGGTCGTTGCCGCACCTGCGGCAACGACCTCGTCTACGTCCGCGACGTCGGGTGGTTCGACCCGGATGCCACCCACGCGTACGACATCTGTCCGGTCGACCGCTACGGCAACCACGCGGCCGAGTCCGTCGTCGTGGTGAGGCCCCGCGTGACCGAGCAGGTGCAGCGAGCTGATCGACAGCGCTGCTGCATCCCGGACAGTCTGAGATGACACCGGCGCGGCACACCGTCGGCACGTAGAGATGTGCGTCGCTCGTGCCGTTCGTCGCCTTGGAGATCCGGGCCGGTCGCTGGCCACGTGCGCACCTGCACATCGCTACACCCGGGAAGTCGGGAGAGAGCTCGATGGCTTTCTGGGCGTCCTGGACAAGCGCGACCACGGTGCTGACTCGCACTGGGTTTCGTTCCGCTCGATGAGTCAGGATGGGAACGATGGCCAGGTACACGAACGAGATGCGTGAGCGGGCGGTCCTGATGGTGGCCGAGGTCCGCCCGGAGCACCCGCACGAGACGGCCGCGCTGCGGCACGTCGCGGGACTGTTGGGGATGAACGTCGAGACCCTGCGGCTGTGGGTCCACCGCGCCCAGGTCGATGCCGGAGTTCGTCCGGGGACGACCTCGGAGGATGGGGAGGAGATCAAGCGCCTCAAGCGCAAGGTTGCTGAGCTTCGCCGGGCAAATGAGATCTTGAAGTTCGCATCGGTGTTTTTCGCCAAGGAGCTCGACCGTCCCACGACGAAGTGATCCGCTACATCGACGAGCACAAGGATCAGTTCGGGGTCGAGGCCATCTGCCAGGTGCTACGCCCGGCAGTGAGTGGGTTTATCACCACCCGTGGTTACCGCGCCGCGAAGACACGGCCGCCCTCGGCCCGTCAGCTCAAGGACGACCTGCTCGTCCCGGAGATCGTCCGGTTGCACTCGGAGAATTACGACGTCTACGGGGTGCGGAAGATGCACGCCCTGATGCGACGGCAAGGCTGGGAGATCGGGCGCGACCAGACCGCGCGGCTGATGAAGATCGCCGACGTGCGGGGGGTGAAGCGGTCGAAGAAGGTGTTCACCACTAAGCCGGACCCGGCGGCGGTGAAGCCGGCCGACCTGGTCCCACGCCGCTTCCACGCCCCAGCGCCGCGGCGCCTGTGGGTTGTCGACATCACCTACGTCGCGACCTGGTCGGGGTTCGCCTACGTGGCGTTCGTGACCCACGTCTACTCCCGGCGGATCGCTGGGTGGAACGTCGCTGCGACGTTGAAGGCCGACATCCTCCCGCTGCAGGCACTCGACATGGCCGCCTGGGACGCCAAGCGCGAGGGCGCCGTTGATCTGACCGGGCTGGTCCACCACGCCGACCACGGGTCGAACTACCTCTCGATCGTCTACACCGACCGGATCGGCGAACTCGGAGCGAAGCCATCCACGGGCACCGTCGGCGGCTCCTTCGATAGCGCCCTCGCGGAGGCGGTCAACGGGCTGTACAAGACCGAGCTGATCCGCAGGCGTGGGCCGTGGCGCACGATCGAGCAGGTCGAACTCGCGACGCTGGAGTACGTGTGGTGGTGGAACAACCAGCGCCTGCACGGGGAGCTCGACATGAGGACCCCGCTCGAGGTCGAGGCGGCGTACTACGCTGCCCAAGAATCACCCCGGCCAGCACTCGCTGGCCAAGGGAACGCATAGGAACGAAACCCAGTGCGATTCACCACTTATCGCTGGGCATGTCGTGGCTAGCCGTACACGCAGTTCTCATGGCAGCACCATCACAGGCGCCACCGACAAGCGAGTCACCCTGACGGCTCACCTCGCTCAACCGGCGTCAGGCTGCTTCGCGCCAGTCGCGGGACGCAAAACCGCGAGTAAACCGTGACTTTGGCAGATCGGCTCGAAACCGGACGAGGGTCACTCCCAGCGTTTCCGCCGAAAGTGACCCTCTGATCGGTCGGGCTGACAGGATTTGAACCTGCGACCCCTTGACCCCCAGTCAAGTGCGCTACCAAGCTGCGCCACAGCCCGAACGCCGCTCAGTCGGATCGCGACCTCGCGGCGCGTGAACACTACAACAGCGTGCTCCTGACCCCGGAATCGGGGCGAGACGTCACCTCTTGCGCTTCTCCCGCGGACGCTGCTGCAGCACGATCGGGGTGCCGACGAAGCCGAACTCCTCGCGCAGCCGGCGCTCGATGAACCGCTCATAGGCGGCGTCGAGCTTGCCGGAGGTGAACAGGATGAACGTCGGGGGCGCGGTGGTGGCCTGGGTACCGAAGAGCACCTTCGGCTGCTTGCCGCTCCGGACGGGGTGCGGGTGCTCGGCGACCAGGCGGCCCAGGAACGTGTTGAGCGCGCCGGTGCCCACGCGGGTCTCCCAGCCCTCCAGGGCGCGGTCCAGGGCCGGCACCAGCCGGTCGATGTGCCAGCCGGTCCGGGCGGTCACGTTGATCCGCGGCGCCCACTGGACCTGCACCAGCTCGCGCTCGATCTCGCGCTCCAGGAAGTGGCGGCGCTCCTCGTCGACGAGGTCCCACTTGTTGAACGCGATGACGAGCGCACGGCCGGCCTCACGGACGGTCTGCAGGATGCGGACGCGGTCGCGGTGCGCAGCGAGGCGTAGTACTCGTGGCCCGAGGCCGACTTCACGCGCTTGCGGATGCCGGCGGTGTCGATGAAGCGCCAGGTGCGGCCACCGAGCTCGACCAGCTCGTCGACGGGATCGACGGTGGTGCCGGCGGCGTTGTCGACGACGACGCGCTCCTCCCCCGCCAGCTTGTTCAGCAGCGAGGACTTCCCGACGTTGGGGCGCCCGACGATCGCGATGCGACGGGGCCCGCCGATCTCCGGCTCGGACTCCGGCGGCGTCTCGGGCAGCGCCTTGAGGATCGCGTCGAGCATGTCGCCTGAGCCCCGGCCGTGCAGCGCGGAGACCGGGTAGGGCTCGCCGAGCCCGAGGTTCCACAGCGAGTACGCCTCGGCCTCGGTCCGTGCGTCGTCGACCTTGTTGGCGGCCAGGACGACCGGCTTGTCGGCCTTGCGCAGGATCCGCACGACAGCCTCGTCGGCGTCGGTGATGCCGACGGTGGCGTCGACGACGAAGAGGACCGCGTCGGCCAGGGAGATCGCGATCTCGGCCTGACCCGCGATGCGCTGGGCCATGCCGCGCGCGTCGGGGTCCCAGCCGCCGGTGTCGACGACGGTGAACGCGCGACCGTTCCAGGACGCGTCGTAGGGCACCCGGTCGCGCGTGACGCCGGGAATGTCCTCGACGACCGCCTCGCGGCGGCCGATGATGCGGTTGACCAGGGTGGACTTGCCGACGTTGGGGCGTCCCACGATGGCCAGCACGGGCACCCGAGCGTCGCCGCCGGGCGTCGCGTCGAGGGGCTGGTCGGACTGCTCGGTCATGGTGCTCCTGTGTCGGGTGCTTCGGGAAGGCTGAGGACCCCGGTCGCGGGGTCGGGCTCGAGGTCGCCCGGGGGCAACGGCCCCGGCAGCTCTCGACCTGTCAGACGGCGCGCGTCGTCGAGCTCCGCGCGCATGTGCTCCCAGAGGGAACGCGAGGTGGCCTCCACCTGTTCCCGCGTGCGCGGCCACGCACGAGCGGGTACGCCGGTGGGCCTGCCGATCACGACGTCGATCCGGCCCCCACGGGGCGGGAGCGACCCGCTGGCCGCACCTGGCTCCCGGGTGCCGAAGAAGGACACCGGGACCACGGTGGCCCCCGCGGCCAGCGCGAAGTAGGCCGCGCCGCGGTGGAACCGCTCCAGCTCGCCGGACCCGCGACGACCCTCGGGGAAGATGCCGATCGCCCGACCGTCGCGCAGCACCCGCAGGCAGCTGCGCACGGCTGCCACGTCCGTGCGGAACCGGTCCAGCGGCACCTGGCCCGAGTGCAGTAGGAACGTGCCGAGCCGCCCGCCGAACATCTCGATCTTGGTCAGCGCGTGCACCGGCCGGGGCGCGAAGATGGCCAGCAGCGGCCCGTCGATCACCCCGGCGTGGTTGGCGGCGAAGACGACCGGCCCCGTGGCCGGCACCCGCTCCGGGTGGTGCACGACGACGTCGTACCGCCGCCGGATGATCCAGCGTGCGAGCGGCCGCAGCGGCTCGAGGAGGTAGCGCTTGGGGTGCGGCACCGTGTCGGTGCGCGGCAGCTCGAGGTGGGCGTTCACGCCTGCACCTCCGCCGCCCGGACCAGCGCCACGACCTCCTCGATGACCTGGTCGAGGGTGAGGTGGGTGGAGTCGATGTGCGCGGCGCCGTCGACCATCGTCAGCGGCGAGGTCTCCCGGCCGGAGTCGATCTCGTCGCGGCTGCGCAGCACGGCCTCGGTGGCAGCCAGGTCGCTGCCGCCCTCCTCCGCGGCGCGGCGCGCGGCACGGGCCGCGGGGTCGGCGGTCAGGTAGACCTTCACCTGCGCGTCGGGGGCCACGTGGCTGGCGATGTCGCGTCCCTCGACGACGATGCCGGGTCCGGTGCTGGTCTTCTCGGCGATGATCGCGCGCTGCAGCGCCACCATCCGCTCGCGGACCTCCTTGACGGTCGCGACCGGCGACACGGCACCGGTGACGGCCTCACCGCGGATCGGTTCGGACACGTCGGTGCCGTCGACGTGGATGGTCGGGGCGGCCGGGTCGGTGCCGGAGACCACCGTCGCCTCGCCGCTGCGCAGCGCCACCGCGGCGGCGTCGTGGACGTCCACGCCGTGCTCGAGCATCCACCAGGTCATCGCGCGGTACATCGCGCCGGTGTCGAGGTAGGCCAGGCCGAGGCGACCCGCGACCGCTCGGCAGGTGCTCGACTTGCCCGAGCCGGAGGTGCCGTCCACGGCCACCACGAGCCCGGTGGTCCGGTCGTGGTGGGAGGGGTGCTGGGTGTCGCTCACGGGGCGGCAGCCTACCGGTGAGTCTCCCAACCACGAGACTCCAGAGAGACCAGCAGGTGCTCGGCCCTGCTGTCCTCGACCACCAGCTCCACCAGACCGACCGGGCGACCGGGGTCGTGGTCGATGCGGATGTCCTCGACGTTGACCTCGGAGGCGACCGCGTCGCCCAGCAGCCGCGCCAGCTCGCCGGGGTGGTCGGGCACCGACACCCACACCGAGCGCATCGGTCGCGCCGGGCCGCCGTGCTTGGCGGGGATCACCCGGGTGCCGGCCACTCCCGTGGCCAGCAGCTCCTCGAGCCCGGCCCGGTCACCGGCGCCCACCGCAGCGATCACGCTGTCGAGCTGGGCGCGGACCTCGGTGAGGAGGTCGAGCACGGCCCCCGCGTTGGCGCCGACGATCTGGCTGTAGAGCCGCGGGTCGCCCGCGGCCACCCGGGTCACGTCACGGACCCCCTGGCCCGACAGGGCCAGGTGGTTCTCCGGGCCCTCGGCCAGGCGCGCCGCGGCCAGCACCGACAGCAGGTGCGGGACGTGGCTGGTGCTCCTCCGGCGTCAACCAGACGGGTACGCCGCCGCAGAGCCGCACGAGGTCCTCCACGACCTCCACGGCGGCCGGTCGGCTCTCCGCGTGCGGGGTGATGGCCCAGGGCCGTCCGTCGAAGAGTGAGGCCGAGGCGGCCAGGGGCCCGGACCGCTCGCTGCCGGCCATCGGGTGCCCCCCGACGTACCGGTCGGAGGCGGGGCTGTCGGCCACGGCCCGCCACGGGCCCGTCTTGACGCTGCCCACGTCGGTCACGACCGCGTCCGGGTGCGCCTCCAGCGCTGCAGCCACCGCCGTGCCCAGGTGGTCGGGCGGCACCGCGACGACTACCAGCTGGGGCGAGTCGCCGTCGACCAGGGCTCGCCCGGCGCCCATGCCCGAGGCGGTGCGCACGTGCTCACCGGCGAGGTCGCTCAGCAGCACCTCGAGGCCCGAGCGACGGCACGCCAGGCCGACCGAGGTGCCGAGCAGCCCGGCGCCGACCACGAGGACCGGGCCGGTGAGCCACTCGCCCCGCTGGCGGTTCTCACTCATCGATCACTCGTCACCGTCGGGCACCGAGCGCACGCGCGTCAGGTCCGAGCGCAGCGCCGCCGCGCCGTGCAGGTAGACGTGGGTGATGTCCGCGCGCGGCAGGTCGGTCTCGACGTGCGCCATCATCCGCACGCAGCGCGGCATGGACCCGTCGATCTCCAGCTCGCGCGCGCAGATCAACGGGATCTCCCCGAACCCGAGGCGGCGTGCGGCGTACGCCGGGAACTCCGAGACCAGGTCGCTCGTCGCGGTGAAGATCACCGAGATGAAGTCGTCGACCTCGAGGCCGTTGGCCTCCATGACGTCGGTGACCATCTCCGCGACCCGCTCGAGCATGTGGTCACGCACGTCCTCCTCGAGCTGCGTCGCTCCCCGGATGGCCCGAACCGCCACGGTGTGTCCTTCCCTCGTCCGTCCTGGTGTGCGGGGTCAGGCTACTGACCCGCCGGTCTCACAGCTGCGCGCTGTCCAGCAGCAGGCCGAGCTCCTCGCTGGTCAGGTCACGGATCTCCCCCACCCCCAGGCGGCCCAGCTGCACCGGCCCGATCCTCGTGCGGGTCAGCTGCTTGACCGGGTGCCCGACGTGGGCGAGGAGGCGGCGGACGATCCGGTTGCGGCCCTCGTGGATGACCAGCTCCACGACGGAGCGCCCCGGCTGGTTGCGGCCGTGCCGCCCGGCGACGACCTTGACGCTGCTCACGGCCACCGGGCCGTCGTCGAGCTCGACGCCCTCCTTGAGCTGCTTGAGCGTGCGGGGGAACACCTCGCCCTCGACCTCGGCGACGTAGGTCTTGTCGACCTCGTAGGACGGGTGGGCCATCCGCTGGGCGAAGTCACCGTCGTTGGTGAGCAGCAGCAGCCCCGAGGTGTCGGTGTCGAGCCGTCCGACGTGGAAGAGTCGCTCCGGGCGGTCGGCGACCACGTCGCCCAGGCAGCGGCGGCCCTCGGGGTCGGACATCGTGGACACGACGCCCCGAGGCTTGTTGAGCACCAGGTAGACGTGCGGCGAGACCGGCGGCAGCCGTCGGCCCTCCACGCGGATCACGGCCCGGGTCGGGTCGACCTTGGTGCCGAGGCGGGTGACGACCTGGCCGTCGACCTCGACCTCGCCGGCGAGCATCAGCTCCTCACACTTGCGTCGCGACGCCACCCCCGACATCGCCAGCAGCTTCTGCAGCCGGACCAGGCCCTCGTCGTCGGTGGGGATCTCGGGGCCGCTCACGCAGGCTCCTCCGTGCTCTCGTCGTCGGTCGTGCTGGTCGTGCTGGTCGTGCTGTCGGGCTGGACGGGCGCCGCCGGGGTCACCAGGGCGCCGAGCTCCTCCTCCATGTCGTCGAGCTCGGGGAGGTACGGCGCCAGCTCGGGCAGCTCGTCGAGGCCGGTGATCCCGATCCGCTCCAGGAAGTAGCCGGTGGTGCGGTAGAGGTGCGCACCGGTCTCCGCGTCGGTGCCGGCCTCCTCGACCAGGCCCCTGGTCAGGAGCGTGCGCATCACACCGTCGACGTTGACCCCGCGGATCGCCGAGACCCGGGCACGCGAGACCGGCTGGCGGTAGGCCACGACCGCGAGGGTCTCCAGCGCCGCCTGCGTCAGCCGCGCCTGCTGGCCCTCCAGCACGAAGGACTCCACGACGTGGGCGTACTCCTCGCGCGTGTAGTAGCGCCAGCCGCCGGCGACGTGGCGCAGCTCGAAGCCGCGGTCCTGCTCGGCGTACTCCTCGGCGAGCAGCTGCAGCGCCGCCACCACGTCCTCCACGGGGTGGCCCACGGCGGTGGCCAGCGACACCGCGTCCAGCGGCTGGTCGGCGACCATCAGC
>LULR01000469.1_pt1 | contig 10629 bp, 12 predicted proteins | sample 729471 | NCBI WGS metagenome assembly LULR01 (sample SAMN03860284, study PRJNA289734) | marine metagenome | biome: seawater column; feature: ocean; material: water; isolation source: Red Sea water column Station 108 - depth 500m | place: Saudi Arabia: Red Sea | collected 2011-10-15 | depth 500 m
GGTGAGCTGCGCGGTGGCGCTGGCCAACCTGCGGGTCTTCGAGGAGGAGGACATCGTCGGGAACGTCCAGGCCAACGAGGCCGCCTTCCGGGCCGCCCTTACCGACCTCGCCGACCTGCCCATCGTCGGCGACATCCGCGGCGAGGGCTACTTCTACGGCATCGAGCTGGTCCGCGACCGGGACTCCCGCGAGTCGTTCACCGCCGACGAGCGCGAGCACCTGCTGCGCGGCTTCCTCTCCAACCGGCTGCTCGAACTGGGCCTCATCTGCCGTGCCGACGACCGGGGCGAACCGGTCATCCAGTTGTCACCGCCGCTCATCGCCGGCCCGGAGCAGTTCGAGGAGATCAACGCCAAACTCCGCACGGCACTCACCGAGGCCATGGCCGAGATGAGGGTGTGACCGTGGTCTGCCGGGCGACGATCGAACAGGGGGCCTGATCGCCATGTCGGAGCCGCGCAGCGAGGTCTTCGCCCTCGACGACCTCGACAAGGCGATCATCCGCGAACTCCAGGTCGACGGGCGCATGGCCTACGCCCAACTGGCCCCCAAGGTCGGCCTGTCGCAGGCGGCAGTGCGCCAGCGAGTCAATCGCCTCCTGGAGCGCGAGGTGGTGCAGATCGTCGCCATTTCGGACCCGCTCAGCCTTGGGCTGACCTGTCAGGCGATGGTCGGCATCACCGTGTCGGGCGACGTGCGTGCCGTGGCCGCCGCCGTGGCGGCCATGGACGAGTCCGAGTATGTGCTGATCACCGCCGGCCGCTACGACGTACTGGCCGAGTTGATCTGCGAGGACAATGACGCCCTGCTGACGCTCGTCAACGACCGAATCCGCGCCATCGACGGCGTGGCTTCCACCGAGGTCTCCCCGATCCTCAAGATGGAGAAGCTCGTCTTCTCCTGGGGCACCGGCTGAGCCGAAGTCCCCGCCGCTACTTCAGGGCGGCCGCCATGGTGTCGATGATGCGGCCCACCTCGTCGTCGGTGATGACGAGCGGCGGGCAGATGGCGAGGCAGGTGCCGATCGGTCGCACGATCACCCCGTTGGCGAGGATCTCGTTGCGGACCGGAATGCTGTCCCGACCCAGTTCGGCGGCGTAGACGGCGCCGACCCCCCGCCACGACTCGATCAGGCCGTCACCGGCCAGCGCCTCGAGGCCGTTGCGGATTTGCTCGCCGACATGCCGGCCACGCACCACCAGGTCCTCGGCCTCCATGAGCTCGAGGTTGGCGATGCCCGCTGCGCACGGAAGGTGATCAGGTCGGGGGTGACGCCGAAGGTCTGCGCGCCGAACCACTCACCGGTCCGACCGAAGCCACAGATCACCTCGTCGAAGATCAGCAACGCTCCGTGGTCGTCGCACAGGCGGCGCAGGCCGGCCAGGTAGCCGTCGGCCGGCGGGAACACGCCGCCGGCGCCCTGCACGGGCTCGCTGATGACCGCCGCGATGCGGTCGCCCTGGTCGGCGAACACCTGGGCCATGGCCTCGAGGTCGTCGTTGGGGACCTCGACGAAGTGGGGGACCAGGTCGCCCCAGCCCTCCCGGTTGGGGGCGATGCCCTGGGCGGAGGTACCGCCGAAGTTGGTGCCGTGGTAGCCGTTGGTGCGGGTTATGACGACCTGGCGTTCGGTCTGGCCGCGGCGCTGCATCGCCTGCCGAGCGATCTTGATGGCGGTGTCGACGGCCTCCGAGCCGGAACAGCCCAGGAACCCCCGGCCATCGGGGAACGGCGAGCGCTCCGCGACCATTTCTGCCACGCGGTCGGCCGGCTCGTTCGTGAACGGGTCGAAGATGTTGAACGCCTCGATTCGGCGCATCTGGTCGGCGACGGCGTCGATGATCTCGGTGCGACCGTGACCCACCTGGCAGTACCAGAGGCTGCCGAGCCCGTCGACGTAGTCCTTGCCCGTGTCGTCGTAGACGAGTGACCCCGCCCCGCGGACGATGTTGACGTAGTCGGACTTGGGTTTTGCCGCCGGGGCGAAGGGGTGCAACAGGGCGTTGGTCATCGAAAGAGCCTCCTGATCAGGCCGAAGGGTACGCCGGGGCGCACTGGTTGCCCATCCGGGGGACGGGTGAGGATCGCACCGACCGCCAGCAGGACCGCCATCACGACGGCGACCGTGCTCCAGACGGTCGTGTCGTCGGTGGCGTCGTAGAGGGCGCCGAAGACGATGGCGGCGACGGCACCGGTCGCCAGCTCGACCGCACCCATGAGCCCCTGTGCGGATGCCTGCCGGTCCTCGGGCACGGCAGCGGCGACCAGCATCGGCGCCGACGGGAAGCCGAACCCCTCCAGCGCCGATGTGAGCATGGTGACGAGCAGCAGGCCGACGACGCCGGGTACGAGGCCGTAGAAGACGACCGCCACACTGACCGCCGAGAGGCTGCCGATCGCCCAGCGCCTGGCGCCGTAGCGCTGGGCCAGGATTCCGCCCCAGGGGGACAGCAGGGGGATCGGCAGTGCCGCCAGGGTGAGTCCCAGGCCGATGGCGGTGCTCGAGGCGCCGCGGGTGTCGAGTTCCAGGATCCAGACGGCCTCCATGGCGCCGATGAAGACGAAGTAGGCGGCGACGACGAAGAAGGCGCCGACCAGCCGGCGGATGCGCATGAGGCCCTTGAGGCCGCGACCCTCGGTGTCCTGGACGCCTTGGTCCGGTTGTGCGTGGAAGGAGGCCGGGAGCAGGAGGACCAGCAGGCCAGCCATCACCCAGAACGTCAGGCGGAACCCGCCGACTGCGTTGAGGCCGGCGGCGATCATCGGGCCGACCACGAACCCGCCGACGTCCCACGCCCCGAGGCGGCCCATGTTGCGCCCCAGGTTGTCGGGGTCGGCGACGATCACGGTGCGGCGGGCACCGGGGCCGGCCGTCCCGAGGGCGAAGCCGAGGACCAGGCGTCCGCCCACGAAGTGCCACAGTTGGTCGCCGACGGCGAGCAGCACCAGTGCGGCGATGCCGAGGAGGATGCCGACGCGCAGCAGGAGCGGCGCGTGGCCCCGGTCGGCCCGCGGGGCCATGACGAGGGGGGCCACGAAGGCGGCGCCGAAGCCCGCCCCGATGGCGAGGCCGATTCCCGCCTCCGAGAACCCCAGTTCCGACCGCAGTTCGGCCAGCAGCGTCATGATCGACGCCAGGCCCGCCGACATCCCGAACAGGATCAGGAAGTACGGGAGGAGCCTCGTTCCGCCCTCCGCCGTGTCCGGCGCGTCAGTCGCGGTACTGGACACCGGGCAGTACGCAGAGCATCTCGTAGAGCAGGTTGGCGCCGACGAGGCTGGTCATCCCGCTGGTGTCGTAGATGGGGGCGATCTCGACGACGTCGCAGCCGACCAGGTCGAGCCCCCGGCAGCCTCGGATGACCTCGAGGGCCTGGGGCATGGTGAGGCCGCCCACCTCGGGGGTGCCGGTGCCGGGCGCGAACGCCGGGTCGAGACCGTCGATGTCGAAGCTGAGGTAGACGGGGCCGCCGCCCACCTGCTTGCGCACCTCGGCCATGAGGGGTTCGAGGCTGCGATGCCAGCACTCCTCGGCCTGCACGACCCGGAAGCCCTGCTGACGGGACCAGTCGAAGTCGTCGGCGGCGTAGCCGGTGCCGCGTACGCCGATCTGGACGACCCGGTCACAGTCGAGGACCCCGGCCTCGACGGCCCGTCGGAACGGTGTGCCGTGGGCGACCTTGGAGCCGAACATGGTGTCGTTGATGTCGGTGTGGGCGTCGACGTGGACCAGCCCGACGGGGCCGTGCCGTTTTGCCATGGCCTTCAGGATCGGCAGCACGATCGTGTGGTCCCCGCCCATCGCCGCGGTGGCGACCCCGTGTTCGAGGAGGCCGTCGAAGTGGCTCTCGATGGCGTCGACGGCGGCCAGCAGGTCGTAGGGGCTGGTGGCCACGTCGCCGGTGTCGTCGATCCGGAGGCTGTCGAACGGGGCGGCCTTCGTCGCCATGTTGTAGGGGCGCAGCAGGACCGACTCGTCGCGGATTCCCCGGGGGCCGAAGCGGGCGCCGGGACGGTTGGAGGTGCCGATGTCGAGCGGCACGCCGACCACGGCGACGTCCAGGTCGGCCGGCCCGCTGGTGCCGGGGAGTCGCATGAATGTGGCGATGCCGCCGAAGCGGGGCATCTCGTTGCCACCCAGTGGCTGGGGGTTCGTGGCGTCTGACATGGTCGCTTCGATGGTCGGATCGGCGCTGCTCGGGCGCCAGTCTCGCACGGCGAGGGTTCGCAGCGAGATTCCGGGCCGTGGCAGGATCCGGTGATGGGCCACGACCACCACCGCCATGAGCACGACAAGGGGTTGCGGACGAAGCTCCACTGGCTGCTCCAGATCCGCAAGTTCTGGCAGTCCGATGTCAACCGCGAGGTGTTCGCCATGGCGGCACCGGCCGCGGGCGAGCACGCCGTCGACGTGGGTGCCGGCATGGGTCCGGCGACCGTGCTGGCCGCCCGGCGGGGCGCCCGGGTCACCGCCGTCGAACCCTCCCGCTTCATGCGCACGATCCTGTCGGTGCGGCGCCCCTTCCAACGGGCCCGTTCCCGCATAACCGTGGCGGACGGTGTGGCCGAGTCACTGCCGGTGCCCGACGGTTCGGTCGACGTGCTCTGGACCGTCAACGCCGTCCACCACTGGGTCGACCTCGAGGCGGCATTCGACGAACTGGCGCGGGTGCTCGCCCCCGACGGCCGGATCGTGCTGCTGGACGAGGACTTCACGCATCCGGACCACCCGAAGCACGCCACCCACCACGACCACGAGCAGGAGACGACGATCGTGGACGTCGTGGCCATCGAGGCGGCGTTGCGGGCCCGTGGACTCGAGGCCGCCGGTGAGAAGACCGAGGCCGCCGGCGTCCCCGTCAAGCTGATCCGGGCGACCAGGCCCGCCGGGTGAGCAGAGGTCAGCCGGTTATCGAGTCGATGGGAGTGATCGCTCCGAGGGCCGCCTCGATGTCGCCCGCCGCCGACAGGCAGAGGTCCTCGCGCCAGCGGTCGGCGTAGCACTGCACGCCGAGCGGGAGCCCGTCGGAGACGCCGACCGGGACTGCCACGACGGGCAGGGCCAGAACGTTGCCGGGGATGATGCAGCGCAGGAGTTCTGAAAGTTCTGCCATCTCGACATCGCCCGAGAGGTCGGCGCCGTGCGGGAACGGCGGCTGGGTCCAGGCCGGCATGACCAGGACCGGGAGGTCGACGAAGAAGAGGCCCCATTCCCGGGCGAGGCGCATGTACTCGGCCTGGACGACGGTCGGGGCAAGGGCCTCCGTGGAGTACTCGGCGGCCATCCCGTCCAGCATCGCACCCAGTTCGTCGCTCAGGATCGGTCGTGCCGCCTCCATGAGGACGCCGATGTCGTTGGCGAGCAGGTGTGCCCAGATGTCGCTGCAGCGTTCCAGTTCCGGCGGGACGGCGTCGTCGACCTCCCAGCCGGCGGCAGCCAGGGCGTCGGCTGCACGGTCCACCCCGTCGATCGCCGAGGGGTGCAGGTCGATCCCCGGCACCTGGCGGACCACCGCTGCACGTCGGGGGGCCTCCGGTCCCTCGAGCGGAACGGTCACCGATCGTGGGTCGCGGGGGTCGCGTCCGTGGAGCACCCCGAGTGCCGTGCGCAGGTCGGCCACGGACCGGGCCATCGGGCCGTCCGTCAGCATCACCTGTGACGAGAGCGGCGGGTTCTGGTCGTGCTCGAAGGCGCTGAACGACGGGAGGCGCCCATGGCTGGGTTTGAGCGACGTGATCCCGCAGCAGAAGGCCGGATTCCGGACCGATCCTCCGATGTCGTTGCCGAGGCCCAGCGGCGACATGCCGGTCGCTATCGCCGACCCCTCGCCGCCCGACGACCCGCCGGCGCAGAGGCCCGGGTGCCAGGGGTTGCGGGTCAGGCCGTGCAACGGGTTGTCGGTGCTGACACGTAGTCCGAGTTCGGGCAGGTTGGTGCGGCCGATCGGGATGCCCCCGGCGGATCGCATGCGTTCGACGATCGGGGCGTCGGTCGGGGCGACCAGGTCGGCGAACACCGGAAGTCCCTGCGTCGTGGGGGTCCCTGCCACGTCCAGGTTCTCCTTTACCGTGAAGGGCACGCCGTGGAAGGGCCCCAGGTCGTCGCCGGCGGCCATCGTGGCATCGGCGGCGTCGGCTTCGGCACGTGCCTCGTCGACGAGCACGCGGACGACGGCGTTGCAGTGGCCGTTGACCTCGTCGATGCGTCCGAGGTGGGCGTCGACCACCTCCCTACTCGAGGCCTCCCCCGAGGCGATCAGGGCAGCGAGTTCGGTTGCTGTCCGCTGCCATATCTCTTGGCCCATCGTGCAAACCTAGAGGCCGGCGGGAGGACGGAACAAGGAGGCATGCCTTGCGGCAGGTCGAGGCCAACGGGATCGGCATCGAGGTCGAGGAGTTCGGCGACCCGTCGGATCCGCCGGTGCTGCTCGTCATGGGGCTGGGCGCACAGATGATCGTCTGGCCCGAAGACTTCTGCCGACTCCTCGCCGGTGCAGGCCACCACGTGGTCCGGTTCGACAACCGGGACGTCGGCCTGTCGACCTGGTTCGACGGGGCAGGAGTCCCCGACATGGAGGCCGTGTTCGAAGATGCCGTGGCGGGTCGATCGGTCGAGTCGCCCTATTCCCTCTCCGACATGGCCGACGACGCCGTTGGCGTGCTCGACGCCCTCGGGATCGACTCGGCTCACATCGTGGGCGCCTCGATGGGCGGGATGATCGCCCAGCGGGTGGCGATCCGACATCCCGACAGGACCCGGTCGCTGTGCTCGATCATGTCGATGCCACGCTTCATCGTCGGCGATTCGGAGGTGACCGGTGCGCTGATGGCGCCCGACCCCGGGACCCGGGAGGGCCGCATCGACGCCGGCGTCGAGGGTTCCCGGCTGATCAGCGGCGAGTTCTTCGACGAGGACCGCTCTCGGGCCCTCGCGGAGGCCACGGTCGACCGGGCCTGGCACCCGGAGGGCACCGCCCGGCAGATGGCGGCGATCATCGCGGACGGCGACCGCACGGAGGCCCTGGGTGGCGTCGCCGTGCCCACGCTCGTCGTGCACGGTGACGCGGATCGGCTGGTCGTTCCGCAGGGAGGCGAGGAGACGGCCGCCGCGGTTCCGGGCGCTGAGTTGCTCGTGCTCGAGGGCATGGGCCACGACCTCCCCGTCGAGGTCCACGGTCCGATCGTCGAGGCCATCTCGGCACTGGTGGCCCGGGCGGGGGACTGACCGAGCCGTTACCCGCCCCGAGGGCCACAGCAGGGGAGTCCCCCGAGGATCGAGAAGTCCGCGCCGGGATGACGTGCGGCGTAGGAGGCCTCGAGCGGGCCGTCGGGGGCGGACAGGGCAGTCGGACCACCAATCTCCCCTGGTCAGCGATGGTCGTGAGTAGGGGGGTCAGGCTCTCGTCGTAGAGGGTGCCGAGGGCGCGCTCGCCGTCTGCCACCGGGCCGGCCGACCCCGCCCGCAGTGGCCCCGGACGTCGTGAAACCGCAGGTCCGAAGGGGTTTTGGCGCGGTTCCAGACGGGACTGTCACACCCCCTCGTCATGCTGGGGGGTGCCGGTTTCGACTGGCCACATCCCCCTGAAAGGACCGGACATGGACACGAACCACCCCGATGGCGGGGCCCCCCGTGACGACAAGGCGCGTGTCGCCGAGCTCATGGCGCGCCTGGCCGGGGGCGACAACGGCGCCCTGTTCGTGCTCGAGGAGGAGTACGGCCATCGCGTCGGCTACATGGTCCGCCACCAGGTCGAGGACATGGGCCGCCGCGACATCCTCGCCGACCCCGACGAGCTGTCGGGCCTGGTCTCGGAGGCCTGGCTCGTGATCCGCGACCGGGCGTCCGGCTGGCGGCCGGACGGGGCGATGCCCTGGAACTGGGCCGAGCGGGCCATCTGGCACCGCGTGGGCGAGGTGATAGGACGACGGCGAGGGCTTCCTCCTCGAGCGCCTCACGCCCCACGACCCGCGCCTGCCGCTGCTGCTCGAGACGCTCCACGCCGTCACCACCGATCGCAACTACGGCGTCGTGGTCGAGTTCCTGGAACAGAAGGCCTACGGCGATCCCTCGCCGGCCGTCACGATCGGCCACCGTTACCGGCTGGAGCCCGCCAACGTGCGCCAGATCGTTCGTCGGGCAAAGGTGGTGCTGCAGGAGCGGATCGCCGAGGACCCCGCCCTCGCCGTCCTGCGCGACTTCTGGTGGCTGGCGGCATGAGGCCACAGGCGCGATCGGGAGCCTTCCGGGGAATGCGGCTGGTGCCGGGCACCGACGTGGCCGCGGCCGGTGAGCCGCGTGGCGACCTCACCCTGCTCTGTCTCCGCCTGGCGGAGGAACTCCACAGCGACGGGGCCGAGCACCCGGTGGCAGCCGCGCTGGCCGTGGCTGCCCGCGGTGTGTCCGGCCTCGAGCCGGCAGCCTTTGCCCAGTACCTCGGGGGGGATGAGGCGACGGTCCGGGCGACGGAGTCGGGGCGGGTGGGCTTCGCCGACCTCCCACCGGAGGTTGGCGACCTCCTTGCGTCGACCGGACGGATCGACTTCCTGCAGGTGGCCGACCTGGAGCGCTGCCGGGTCTCGCCGACGTTGGCTGCCGCCTGGGTGCAGGCCCCGTTCCCGGGCATGGCGGCAGCGGCGGATCAGTCGCCCTGGGCGTCCGGCTTCTTGAAGGGTGGGTAGAACGTCGTGTCCTCGTCGTTGGCGCGCCGGTACAGCGTCGGCGGTCGACCCCGTCGGGTACCCGTGTCGGCGGTCGTGGACGCCGCGGCCAGCGTTGGGCCAGCTGTGGCGACGTCCAGCAGCATCGGGGACGAGAGGCGCCGGTTCTCGAGGAGTTGGAGCGACCAGGATTCCCGGGCGTCGGGCTCGGACCATGGCTGCGACGGCTCGCGGGTGGTCCGGTCGAGCTTGTGCACGAAGCCCTCGATGCGTTCCACCTTGCGGCGGAAGTTGGCCGCGTCCAGGTCATCCAACTCGGCATTCCAGACCGCCGCGTAGACGTGTCGGAGGTCGTTCATCGTGAACTCGGGCGGACAGAACCTTGTGGCCACGGTGGTGTACTCGAACTTGGCCCTGGCCCGGGTGACGGCGTCACCGAATATCTGGTCGTGGTCGAAGGCGAGGCGGCGCAGGCTCGCCGGCTGTTCGGCGATGTCGTCCTCGAGCTCCGTCACCGACACCCAGAAGGCATCGGCGGCGTCCGTGCCTCCGTGGACCGGTCCGACGTCGGGGAGGACGGCCAGGAAGGCCACCGAGACGACGCGGTTCCGGGGGTCGCGGTCGGGGTCGGAGTAGGTGGCGAGCTGCTCGAGGTGCATACCCGCCGTCTCGACGCCGGTTTCCTCGCGCAGCTCCCGCCGTGCCGCCTCCTCCGCCGACTCGTCGGGTTGCATCAGGCCGCCCGGCAGCGCGTCCCAGCCGCGGAAGGCGTCAGTGTCCTGGCCGCGTTCGACGAGCAGCACCTGGAAGCGGCCCTCACGGATGGTGAACACGACGATGTCCGCCGCGACCCGGCAGGTCGGGCCGGTGGTCGGATCGTGGTCCGGATCGGGTGTCACAGCACGACCGTACTCTGTAGGTGTTGCCGACACAAATATCAAGCACAATTATAGGTGCATTTGACCGGAATGATGCTACCATGCTATCATTCGGTGCACGATGACTGAAAAGGGTGGCCATGAGTCGCCATCGGCCACCAGGGAGGACCCATCCATGACTTCCATAACTTCCATGACTGCGACCCGAACCTTCGACTGGACCGCCGGCGTCTGGACCAGCGCCGAGACGCCCGAAGCCACCACCTCCGACACCACCGACACCCCCGTGCCCGTCGACGTCTCGATCCTGCTCGACCGCTCGGGGTCCATGGCCGGCCTCGTGGCGGACGTGGTGGGGGGCATCAACGCCTTCCTGTCCGACCAGCGCACCACGGTCGCCGACCGTCAGGCCGCCTGCACGGTGACCCTGGCCCAGTTCGACAGCCAGGACCCGTACGAGGTGCTGGCGTCGGCACGGCCGGTCGACGAGATCGCCGACCTGACCGCCGGTCAGTACCAGCCCCGGGGCGGCACTCCGCTGCTGGACGCGGTGGGTGCCCTCCTCGACGACACCGAGCGTCGGGTCGGCAGCGGACCGGCCGACGGCACGATCGACCCCGTGGTCGTGGTCTTCACCGACGGCCTCGAGAACGCCAGCCGGCAGTGGAACCGCGCGGCGCTCTTCGACCGAATCACCGCCCTCGAGGCCGCCGGCTGGACGTTCGTGTTCCTCGGCGCCAACCAGGACGCCTACCACGAGGCCGGCGGACTCGGCTTCGCCGGGGCCAACACCCAGAACTTCCGCGGCGACGGCCTCGGCAGCCGCTACGCCATGGCCGAGGTCAGCCGTGGCCTCTCCTCCATGCGGTCGAAGCAGAAGCTCGATCGCGACGGCCACAAACTCGACTTCTTCGACGGCCACAAGGACGCCGAACGCGACGACGACACCCGTTGACCGGCGCGCCGACCACGGCCTGTCACGGCAGACCCCGACAGGAGGGGCCCACATCCGACCATCCCGAGCCAGCAACGACCAGAGCCAGAAGGAGCCTGCAACGGTGACCGACGATCCCCACGCCCCCACCCACACGA
>LULR01000714.1_pt1 | contig 10624 bp, 10 predicted proteins | sample 729471 | NCBI WGS metagenome assembly LULR01 (sample SAMN03860284, study PRJNA289734) | marine metagenome | biome: seawater column; feature: ocean; material: water; isolation source: Red Sea water column Station 108 - depth 500m | place: Saudi Arabia: Red Sea | collected 2011-10-15 | depth 500 m
GTATATACTCGCTCCCAGCTACTGGACCAGGTCTGGGGTGGCAACGTCTACGTTGAGGAACGGACAGTCGATGTTCACATCCGCCGGCTCCGCAAGGCGCTCGGCGACAAGTACGACCACCTGATCCAGACGGTACGGGGAACCGGCTATCGTTTCTCGACCAGAGCCGCGTAAGTAACTCCGGCCAGCTGAGCATCGGCCCCGGAACGGACACAAGGCAGTTTTTGATGCAGCACAACTGGTCGCGATACCTGCGCTACATTATCGGTGGCCTGATTGGCTCCACCCTGGTTGGCCTTTACTTCGGAGAGCCTGTCTACGGCCTGACCTTTGGTCTGATTGTCTACCTGTGGTGGACGCTGCTTCAGGCCCGGCGCCTTTACCAGTGGCTGACCAACCCCAGCGCCACCGACGAAGCACCCCAGAGTATCGGGCTCTGGGGCGACATCTTCGACAATCTCCACAAACTGCATCAGACCCACCTGAGAACCCAGGACCGGTTGAGAGCTCAGATAAACCGGGTGCAGGAGTCCACCAACGCCATGCGCGATGGTGTGATCATGACTGACTCCCGGGGAGCCATGGAATGGTGGAACGGCTCCGCGGAATACCTGCTGGGCTTTAGGCGAAATACCGACCAGGGGCAGTACATCCATAATCTGATCCGCACGCCAGCGTTCAAGACCTACTTCGATTCGCGGGATTACCGGGACCCCCTGGAAATACATTCGCCGGCCAAGCCTCACATCCACCTGCAAATTCAGATCAGCCTGTTCGGTGATGACGATCGCCTGATCGTCGCCAAGGATGTAACCCGCCTTTACCAGCTGAAACCCTGGTGGACAACGCTGAAGACCTGCCCCCGAAGTGGCGCCGCGCCATCAACACCATGGCCGCCCAGTCATCCCGAATGGAAGCCCTGATAACCGACCTGATCCTGCTATCGCGGATCGAAACCGGGGAACAGACGGTGAACGACACGCTCACGGACGTGGACCAACTGCTGACTCAGATCTGCCATGACGCCCGGGCACTCAGTGGCGAAAAACAGCACGAGATTTCCGTGCATATCGGCGACCACCGGTTGCTCAAAGGCGATGAAAGCCAGCTACGCAGTGCGTTTTCGAATCTGATTTTCAATGCCGTGAAGTACACGCCTGCAAACGGCCAGATCAGCGTATCCTGGTCGACAAACCGGGAAGGCGCTCACCTGTCTGTGAAGGACACCGGCATCGGCATTGATCCGGTTCACATACCTCGCCTGACGGAACGCTTCTACCGGGCCGATCCCAGTCGCCATAAGGATACCGGCGGCACTGGCCTTGGCCTGGCAATCGTCAAACACGTATTGCTCAACCACGATGGCAACCTGGAAATTCGCAGCCGGATTGGCGAGGGCAGTGAATTTATCTGCCATTTCCCCCGGGAACGACTGGTCGAACGCATCCCGGAGAGTGCGGAAGGCTAGCGCATACCCGCACGGAAACGGGCAACAAACCTCGATAAGTCCTCAAGCTTTTTCGGGTCTTCATCGACAAAACGGATGGTGACGCTGACAAAATCCGTGTCCTGGCGTTTATCCACCGCCTGCAACTGGTGCACGTAACCATTGAGGCGGGCCATCTGGCCTTCGCCGGTCTCGATATCGACCACCGCCTGATCGAGAATGCCCGGAAACACCTGATCCCGCTTGGCAATCACCCGCACCTCGGTCAGGTTGATATCCTTGACCACCGATTTCAGGGTGCTTTCCGCAAAGCGTACCGAAGCCATGCTCATGGAACCGCGGGACGGGGTCTGTTTGGGCGTTGCGGCAGGGGCTGCCTGCGCGGGTGACGAAGGAGATGCAGCAGCTTGGCTATCCGCCACGGTGTCCGGCTTGCGGGTGAGCAGATTGGCCGACTCCTTGAACGCATCGGCCGGACTGGCCATGGACTTGCCACTGCGATCCATGGCGTCTTTCAGTTTGCGGCCCATCACCTTGATGATCTTTTTGCTCAAGCCCTCGGGACTGAACGGCTTGCCCAGGTATTCGGAAACGCCCCCCTTGACCGCTTCAATTACGTGATCCTTGTCGCCGCGACTGGTGATCATGATAAACGGGACGTTTTCGTATTGCGGCTGCTGGCGCATCCACTGCAACAACTCCAGTCCCGACATTTCCGGCATCTCCCAATCGCACAGGATCAGGTCAAACGCCGTCCGCGACATCAGCGACTGGGCCCGACGGCCATTCTGGGCATCGGTTGTCTCAATCACCGGAAAACGCTGGCGCACGGTTCGTTTAACCAGATCACGTACAAAGCTGGCATCATCAACGACCAGCGCTTTCAGCATTGCCATGGTTCAGACCTTCCCCTAGCTACAACCCGAATCTATGGTCCAACTATAGAACAAAGACTCGCGCCAGAAACCTGCCGGCAACAAAAAGACGACAATCAACAGAGTCCGGGAACCCGCAGGTTAAAGAATTGTCACTCCACCGGGCCCCGGACAGTGTTTCTCCGGCTGGAAAACGCGCTAACATGGGCTCAGGATCATTCCACCATCAGCCTGATAGAGGTTTTGTGTGCTGACCAGACCTGCAAGGATTCTTCGCCAGGGCTGCCTGACCAGCGGCTTGTTGTTTTCCGGTTTTCTCTCTTTCCTGTCACTGCCTGTTCTCGCCCAGGACGGCGCTTATTCCGAGCCGGCAGGCTTTGCTGAATGCAAAGCACGGCTTCAGGAGCAGGCCATTACTGCCGGCGTCAGCAGCAAGACCGCCAGCGAGGTGATGTCCGAGGTCAGGCACCTTGCCCGGGTGATCGAGCTGGATCGGCGTCAACCGGAGTTCACTACCACATTTGCCGATTACCTGAACCGGCGCGTGAACGACGCCCGGGTCAGCAAAGGCCGTGAGCTTCTGCAGGAACACCAGGAGCTTCTGGCCAGAGTCACGCGGGAAACCGGCGTGCCTGCGCCCTATCTGGTAGCCTTCTGGGGCCTGGAAACCAATTTTGGCAGCTATTTCGGCAAGATGCCGGTGCCCAGCTCCCTGACAACACTGGCCTGCGATCCGCGCCGCAGCACCTTCTTCACCGAGCAGCTGATCGCCGCCCTGCGCATTATCGACGAGGGCGCCATTCCGGCCGACCAGATGGAAGGCTCCTGGGCCGGCGCCATGGGCCATGTCCAGTTCATGCCCACCGTCTTCCTGAAACACGCGGTGGATGCCGACGGCGATGGCCGGAGGGATCTCTGGAACAGCCTGCCGGACGCCATGATGTCGGCCGGCAGGTTCCTGGAATCGATGAACTGGAATGGCGACTATCGTTGGGGTCGTGAGGTGCTGCTGCCAGAGAATTTCGACTATTCCCTGGCAGATGGGCGTCGCCTGCCACTGAAAGAATGGCGAGAAATGGGGATCACCGATGCCTTTGGCAATGCGCTGGCCCGTGAACCGATTGATGCCGCCCTGGTGGTACCCGCAGGACACCGCGGTCCGGCCTTCCTTGCCTATGACAACTTCCGTGTGATCATGGGCTGGAACCGCTCCGAGTTCTACGCCATAGCCGTTGGTCATCTGGCGGACCGGATTGCCGGTGCCGGCAAGTTGCAGAACCCTCCGCCCGTGGATGCTCCAGCGCTGTCCCGCGACAACATCATCAGCCTGCAGAAAGCCCTTCAGCAAAAGGGCTATGAGCCCGGCAAGCCCGATGGGATCATGGGCCCGGCAACCAGGTCTGCGATCCGGCAGTTTCAGGCCGCTAACAACCTGGTGGCCGATGGCTATCCGGGAGAAGCGGTTCTGGCGCAGCTGGGAATACCGGCAGGCCAGTGATCCACGGGAGAGCCTTGGGCCTACTACTGCAGGTACCTTTCTTGACGCGAGACTGATCTGATATGGACTCCATAACGCAGGCTGCCCTGGGCGCCTCCCTGGCCGGCGCCGTAGCCGGCAAGACCCTTGGCCGCTCGGTTTTGCTGACGGGCGCCGTGCTGGGCACCCTGCCGGATCTGGATGTGGTCATCGACTACGGAACAGCGGTGGCTAACTTCACCCAGCATCGGGGGTTCAGCCACTCTCTCTTCATTCTCGCCCCTCTGGCGGTGGTGCTTGCCTGGCTGCTCTGGCGCTGGAAACCGCAACTGAGTTTCCAGCGATGGCTAGCGCTGACTGGCCTGATCCTGATCACGCACCCACTGCTGGACTCCTTTACCACCTACGGCACCCAGCTGTTCTGGCCCATCGGCCCTCCGGTGGCCATCAGCAGCATTTTTATCATCGACCCGCTCTATACCCTGCCCCTGCTGGCCGGCTGTCTGTTTTTCCTGGCCCGGCCGCCTGCCAAATTGGCGGTCATCGCGGGGCTCGCCGTCTCCACCCTCTACCTTGGCTGGAGCCTGATTGCGCAACAGGTCATTACCCAAAGGGTGCAACCCGCGCTCGCGGAAGCCGGGCTGGACGACCCCGACCTGCTGGTTCAACCCATGCCTTTCAACACCCTGTTGTGGCGCGCCACGGCTCTGCAGGGTGACCAGCGGGTAGAGATTGTTACCGGCTTTCTGGACGGCGATACCCCTCTGAATCTTGAATATTTTCCGCGCCGCACGGATCTGCAGGAGGCAGTGTCGGATCTGCCCGAGGCCCAGCGCCTGGAATGGTTCACCCGTGGCTTCCTGGATTACGACCAGGTTGGTGACCGCATTATGGCCACCGACATCCGGCTGGGAATTCCCGGCGCGCACCCCTTTACCTTTGTTCTGGCAACCCGGAATGGCAGCGGTATCGACCCGACGGCAAGCTTCCGGACTCCCCGACCCGATGTGAACACCGAAGCCCTGGGGCTGCTCTGGTCCCGGATGACGGGAGAAACCCCGGTGCTTTGCCTGGCCAGCCTGAGCTCGCCAGCACCGGGACAGCGCTGTTGAATCGCATGCGACTCGACCAGTTTATTGCCACCAGTACCGAACTCTCCCGAAAAGACGCCAAACGGGCTATTAGCCGAGGGGAGGTAACTACCCGGTTGGCGGGCCATGAACGGGTGGCATTGTCCGGCACACTCCTGACCCTGGCGGGAGAGCGCTACCTGATGATGAACAAGCCAGCAGGGGTGGTGAGCGCAACAACCGACAGTGACCACCCAACGGCACTCGACCTGTTGCCTTCAGATATCACCCGGAACCTGCACATCGCCGGCCGCCTGGACGCAGACACCACCGGCTTGCTGCTGCTGACCACTGATGGCAAGTGGTCCCATCGGGTCACCTCACCACGAACCGATTGCCCCAAAACCTACCGGGTAACGCTGAGCGAACCGCTGACCGACGCAGCGGCAAAACAACTGGAGCGTGGGGTGGAGTTGCACAACGACCCGAAGCCAACGCGACCGGCCGGGGTAAAGGTTCTGGAAGAACGAATCATCGAGCTCACGATTTCGGAAGGGCGCTACCATCAGGTCAAGCGTATGCTGGCGGCGGTTGGCAACCACGTCGACGCGCTGCATCGACTGAGGATCGGGAAGGTTGAACTGGATACAGCGTTAGGACCGGGTGAATACCGGGAACTGACCCCAGAGGAAAAAGACAGCCTGGCGTGACATTCAGGTGCGCTCGAAACGCTGCGCCTTCAGGTTCTTGCGCACGGCTCCGGCCTCGAACACCTCGCCATTCATCGCGATATAGACTCCCGGTGGCAACAACTGCACTGCGGCCCAGGCAAAGCCGATATTGAATACGGCATCGGTTCGACGCATGCGGGCCGGCTGCATGGCGCCGGTCAATACAATGGTCTTGTCCTTGAGGCGGGCCAATACTGCGGCCGTATCGGCCATGGTATCAGTGCCGTGGGTGATGACGATCCGGTCACAGTCACATTCCGTCGCCGCCGCCAGCACCAGTTGGCGGTCCTCATCGGTCATTTCCAGGCTGTCCTTGCGCAGCAGTTCCCGCAGGCGATAGCCCTCGTGGATGTTGGATTCCGACAGCAGCTCCGGCAGCATGCTGTGCCCCACCTCGAACTCGCTGTTGGCATCGAAGTACACCTTGTCGATGGTGCCACCGGTCGTGAAGATCTGGATCATGGCGGAGTTCCTTTCAGGATCAGTTCACACTGACCGTGCTGTTACCTGCGGTCGCATAGGCCGCGTTCTTTTCCTGTTCATAGCGTCTGGCTGCCGCAGCCACCGAACCCCGGGCTCCGGTATCGAGCCAGCGCTTGATACGCCCGGCATCGCCCATGGGCGAGCGCGTACCCAACGAATCCAGCAAAACGGTCACAACCTCTTTACCGTTCATCTTCGAGATCATCACCAGACAACGCCCGGCCTCGGAGAGGTAGCCGGTCTTGCTCAATCCCACACCCCAGCTGTCGCGATGAACCAGGGCGTTGGTGTTACCAAACGACAGGCTGTAACGGGGCTGGCGGAACTGGCCACGGAAGTAACCGGTGGTGGAGTATTCCCGGATTTCCGGATATTCAGCCGCGGCGTTTACCAGCTTCACAAGGTCCGCAGCGGTGGAAAGATTCTCGGACGACAGTCCGGTCGGATCGACAAACCGGGTACCGGTCATGCCCAGGGCCACGGCCTTGGCGTTCATCGCCTCGATAAAGGCATCGAATCCACCGGGGTGGCTTCGGGCCAGGGTGTAGGCGGCAAAATTTTCAGAGGACATCAGTGCTATGCGCAATACATCTTTACGACGCATCTCCGAGTCGATACGGATCCGACTGTAAGCATTCGCGGCGGCGGGCGTGTGCCGCTCCCGGAAAACCAGCCACTCATCCAGCGGCTCTCCGGATTCCAGGACAACCAGGGCGGTCATGACCTTGGTGACCGAGGCAATGGGTACGGATCGGTCCGCATTCTTGCCGAAAATCAGTTCGTTATCGCCGGCCACCGCGACCGCCGCATTCACCGAAGCGAGTCTGGGGCCATTTTCTGTTTCCGCCTCCCGCTCCTGGGATTCGCCCCCCGTTTGATGTGCCACAAGCACCCCGGGCAGCCAGAGCAGCATCAAGATCACGATAGGAGAAAAGCCGGCAAGTCTCATTTGTACAGATCCTGTGATTTATTCATGCGTAACACTATCGGTCCGGAAACAGACTTCTACAGATATGGCGGTCAGGTCTAACTATAACAGCGAATACCTTGTTTGATCAGGTGAAAAGTTTCTTGCGCCAATTTCACACAGCGAATGCACGTGCGTTTAGAATCGATTAAAATTCTGCCTGATTCATTGAGTTAGAAAACACCACTCAGCGGGCATTGCACTTCATATGGACGACGGCACACAACAGACTGAAAAGGCCGTGCTGTCAGAACTCCGAGCCCAATCCAGGCTGACACCATTCCGACGCTGGCTACCCTTTCTGTTTCTTTTCGCTTCTATGGCCTACGGCCTTCTGGCAGCCTTGCTCCATCAACCTGCAAACCCGCTTTCGCCGCTGCCGCATGTTGACGCTCCCGCCTCAGCACCTCAGTCCCCTCGCATAGTGCAGATCGACTATCTGGTTGCACCTCTGGAGCAGGTTATCGACGACGAAAACTGGCGCCGGCAAAACTGGCAAGCAGCCCCTTCAGAGAACTCCGGCATTGGCTACTACGACGGCCCCGTCACCTTCAAGGTGACCGTGGAAAACCCCGGAACCGCAGATGTCGAACAGTGGGCACTGGTATCCGCACCTTATATCGACCGGCTCAGGCCCGCCATTCTCGATGAAAACGGCGTTTTCCAGAGGCTTCGCGAAATGGGAGACATCTACCCGTTCGGTAACCGGCTGGTCTCGCTACCACCATGGATCTGGCCAGTTTCATTACCAACGGGCACGTCCACACTCCTGTTCGAGGTTCAGAATACAGGCCCCACGTTGCTGCCCATTACCATTATGGAACCGAACACCGTCGTGAGCAGCATCGCAGGCACCATGGCCTGGAAGGCATTCATTACCGGCCTCCTCGTCTTTGCATTGTTGCTGAACCTCAGTTTCATGATGAAGTTCAGGCTTCCGGGACTGGCCTGGCTGGGCGTTCTCACGCTATCCGTTATTCACGTGCAGCTGGTCATGGAGGGCTTTGGACTCTGGTTAATCTGGCCAAACTTACCGGAAGTAAACGCACTACTGAACATCAGCTTGTGTCTTTGCCTCATCTCACTTTGCCAAATCACGCCAAACTTCATCCAGGTCTCTAGACTCCCGAGGCTGCTACTGAATGCGACGAGTGTGCTCGGCCTGTTGCACCTGCTGGCCATGCCATTGCAGCTACCGTTGCTCGGGCAGGACTCCTTTCTGATACTGGCCCTGGCCGGTGGTTCAATGATTCTGGCCCTGGCTCTCAAACAGGCCCGGCACGAGGTGTATGCCCGCTACTTTGCTCTATCACTGCTCTGTATTCTCCTGGGCACAGTGATATCGGCAGCCCGGACTGTCGGCTGGGTCCCGGTGAACAGTTTTACCGACTCGGCATTCTTTATCGGCGCGGCGGCCGCGTCTCTCATTCTGACCAGTGGCATTGGCCGTCAAATACTGGAAGAGCGTAAAAAAAGGCTGAATTCCGATATTCGCGCCCGCCAGGAACGAAAGCTGCGATCTCACGTTGAGCAGAATTATAAAAAACTCCTCAAAACCCATAGCGTAACCGGCAAACCCAATCGGGCCATGCTCGAGGAGTCATTGGACCAGTTTGATAGCCAACAGCGGCCCTACACCGTCGCCATGATTCAATTGACCCGCTTTAACGAAATCGAGCAGGCGCTTGGCTATCGGACGGCAGAGGATCTGCTCAGAAGCTATCTGTGGGAGCTGGACGGATTTCTCAAACGGATCATGGGGGATCGGCTGATCATGGTTGACGGCTATGCGCTTGCCAGCATTGATACCAGCAACCATGCCTTCGCCTTTTACCAGAGCGATACTGCAGGCACTGATACGGAAAAACTGAAAACCATCGTGAACTGGTTGGGAGAGAACTTCCGCGAGGGCCGATTTTCGCTATCCTGGAGCCCTTCCGTGGGTATTGCTCATGCGCCGGAACATGGAGTCGACGCGTCAGCAATCCTGTCATCTGCCGGCTTTGCTGCCCTGAACACGCATCAGTCCCTGACGGTTTACGACCCGGCTATCGCAGACTTGCAGTACCAGCAGCAAATGCTGATGCTGGATATCGAAGAGGCGCTGGGCAACGGCTGCATATGGCTGGAATACCAACCGACAGTGCGTATAGAGGATGCAAGTATCGCGTCATTGGAAGCCCTGATCCGCTGGCAACATCCGGATTTCGGGACAGTTGCCCCGGATCGATGGATCCCGTTAGCCGAACAGGTCGGGATGATTCACCATGTTACGCTCTGGGTGGTCGACCGTGTCTGTGAAGAAATGAGCGCCCTGAAGTCTCGACACGGAGACCACATTGCAGTCGCGGTCAATATTTCTGCAAACGATCTCACCTATCCGGACTTTCTTGAAAAGGTGAAGGGGATTGTTCAGCGCCATGGAGCACAGCCCTCCGACCTGATTCTGGAGATTACCGAAACAGCGATGATGGCCGACACAGCCCTGGCACAGGAAGTCATTCGGACACTCAGCCACAGCGGGTTCAGAATTGCCGTCGATGATTTTGGAACGGGGCACTCTTCGCTGGGAACCCTTGCCACATTCGAGCTGGACGAGTTGAAAATCGATCGTAGTTTTCTCAGCGGCATACTCACCCAACCGGCCCGACAGCGAATATTCCGGGCGGCGCTGGACCTGGGCGAGGCCCTGGAGCTGGATGTCGTAATCGAAGGCGTGGAGGAGGAAGCTATCGCCGCCTGGCTGCAGCAGTTCCCCGGCCTTTACGGCCAGGGATATTACTGGGGTAAGCCAGAACCGTTGAAGAGCTGAGCTCCAGTTATATCACGGCAGATCGGTCACCGCCCCTTTTGAGGCCGAACTTACTGTTCGCGAATACTTCGCCAGTGTGCCTCGAGTAAATCGCGGAGGCGGCGCCTGCCAGGCCTGGCGCCGGCGTTCCAGCTCTTCACCGGAGACGCCCAGCTCAATCCGGTTGCTGACGGCATCAATGGTAACGGTGTCGCCATCCTCAACCAGTGCGATGGGGCCGCCTTCGGCCGCTTCCGGCGTAATATGACCAACCACAAAGCCATGGCTGCCGCCGGAGAAACGGCCATCGGTTATCAATGCCACGTCGCTACCCAGGCCCTTGCCCATGATGGCGGAGGTTGGGCTCAGCATCTCCCGCATGCCCGGTCCACCTTTGGGGCCTTCATAACGGATAACCAACACATCGCCGGCCACCACCGTGCCGTCGAGAATCCGCTCCTGGGCCTCTTCTTCCGAATGGAATACCCGGGCACGGCCGGTAAAGTGAGTACCTTCCTTGCCGGTAATCTTCGCCACTGCCCCGGTTGGCGCCAGGTTCCCGAACAGGATCCGTAAATGGCTGTCCGCCTTGATCGGATTATCAAAGGCATGAATGATGTCCTGTCCCTCCGGATAGGGCGCCACGTCGGCCAGGTTTTCCGCAATGGTCTGGCCGGTTACAGTCAGGCAGTCCCCATGCAGCAGCCCATGATCGAGCAGCATCTTCATAAGCGGCTGAATGCCGCCAATGGCCACCAGCTCCGACATCATGTAGTGGCCACT
>LULR01000256.1_pt1 | contig 10613 bp, 8 predicted proteins | sample 729471 | NCBI WGS metagenome assembly LULR01 (sample SAMN03860284, study PRJNA289734) | marine metagenome | biome: seawater column; feature: ocean; material: water; isolation source: Red Sea water column Station 108 - depth 500m | place: Saudi Arabia: Red Sea | collected 2011-10-15 | depth 500 m
TGTATAAGAGACAGGCGAAACAACCGCGACACCGCTCGTCCACCTGCTGAATGGTCAGGCCTACGGTCGCAATCTGCGGATCGGTGAATACCACCGCCAACGGGGTACGGCGAAGTCCCGTCCGAACATCCGGGTAAGACGCCGCGTTGTCGCCCGCGATACGGCCCTCGTCGGCCGCCTCATGCAACAGCGGCAGGCTGTTATTGGCATCACCGGCGATGAATATGTGGCTGTCGCCACATCGCAGGGTATGGGGATCAAACAGGGGGAGGCCCTTGTCATCGAGCTCAATACCGGCGTTCGGGATTTCCAGTCCGTCCACATTCGGACGACGGCCGGTAGCTGCTAACAGGTAATCAAAGGTTTCGGTCTTTTCACCGGCATCCCCATCCACAAACGTAATGGCAACACCGTTATCAACCCGGTCAACGTTCTTGACCTCCGCATCGGGATCCAGCGGGAACTCTTCGTTGAAGGTTTTAAGGGCGTAGTCCCGGATGGAGTCATCCTGGATGGGACCGACGGCCCCGCCAACCCCGAACATTCGCACCCGGACACCAAGCCGGCTCAAGGCTTGCCCGAGCTCCAGGCCAATCACGCCCGGACCAAATACCGCCACCGAGTCCGGCAGATCCTGCCACTCGAAAATATCATCATTCACCACCAGCCGGTCTTTGGCCTCTTTCAGAAACCCGGGAATGTTGGGCCGTGAACCGGTAGCGATAATGATCCGGCCGGCCTGCACCTCAAGGTTGTTGCCAACGACTAGATGATTCGGGCCGACAAACCGGGCGTGACCTCTCAACCGGTGCGCCTCCGGAAACTTCTCGACCGAGTTAATCACTCCAGAAACGAAACGGTCCCGCTCGGTTCGCACCCGTTCCATAACCCGTTTGCCATCAACTCTGATCGCTCCGGCAGACACACCAAACAGGTCGCCAAGCTGCATCTGATGGGCATTTTCGGCGGCCGCAATCAAAAGCTTGCTGGGCATACACCCGACCCTGGCGCAGGTGGTTCCGTACTGGTCGCCCTCAATCAGTACTACTCTGTCGGTCGCCTTGCGCACACGCTGATACGCCACCATTCCTGCGGTACCGGCTCCGATAATGGCAACGTCTACGGCTCGCTTTTCCATACAAGGTCTCCTGACAGGCGTTCCCGGCATCGGGGAACACGGAAGGTTGGAACGGGTGAGACCTCAGTATAGAAGTCATGGCAAGTTTCACCCATACCGTGAAAAAAGACCGGATTCGGCCTATGCTGTCAGACTTTTCAGACCTTGGCAGGCTCAGGAGAGGAGTTGGAACTATGCAGAGTTACTGGCCGGAATTTCTGACGGTGGCCCTCGTCCACTTGCTGGCAGTGGCAAGCCCCGGCCCGGATTTTGCCGTGATGCTCAGACAGGCGCTCTGCCAGAGCCGAAGGAACGCGCTGCTGACAGCCATCGGTATCGGCGGGGGCATTCTGGTGCATGTCTGCTATTCCTTGCTCGGAATCGGCCTGCTGATCCAGCAATCGATCATGCTGTTCAATGTTCTCAAGGTGCTGGGGGCACTCTACCTTGCCTGGATTGCCGTTCAGTGTTTGAGGGCCCGGGCCGGTGGCGTTCATGTAGAAGAGGCCCCGACGGGAGGGCAATCCGGTCTTGCCGCCCTGCGGCTGGGTTTCCTGACCAATGCCCTGAATCCCAAGGCAACGCTGTTTTTTGTCTCCCTGTTCTCTGTTGTGATCAGCCCGGGCACGCCCATTGCGCTCCAGGCCGGCTACGGCATTTACATGGCTTTGGCCACGGGGCTGTGGTTTGCCGTGGTCGCTGTTTTCTTCACCCTGCCCCGGATCCGCCGCGGGTTTAACCGGTTTGGCCACTGGCTGGACCGGCTGATGGGCGGTGTTCTGATGTTACTGGCAGGCCAGCTGCTACTGTCTACAGTGAGCGGATCAGAGACTCCGTCTGCGCCCATCCCAGACAAGGATCGGTAATCGAGCAGCCGTAGCGCAGGTCTTCACCATCGTCCTGGCGGCCCGGTTCCAGGAAACTTTCCAGCATCAAACCACGGATATGCTGGTTGCCGGCACGGCGCTGGGCCATTACGTCCCGGGCGATATCCAGCTGTCGTTCGGCCTGCTTGCAGGCATTGTCATGGCTGCAGTCCACCATCACCGCAGTCGACAATCCGGCTTCTGCCAGGGCCCCAACGGCCTGTTCAATACTTGCAGCATCATAGTTGGTAATACCTCGGCCACCGCGCAACACCAGATGGGTATCAGGGTTGCCCCAGGTGGTAATCATGACCGGCGCCCCGGTCGCGGACACCCCAAGGTGGTGATGAGGATGGGATGCCGACTTCATGGCGTTGGTTGCCACGGCAATACCGCCATCGGTGCCGTTCTTGAAGCCGGTGGGCATCGGCAGGCCACTGACCATTTCACGATGTACCTGGGATTCGGTGGTTCGGGCACCAATGGCAGTCCAACTTACCAGATCACCCAGATAATCCATGGCGAACGGGCTCAGGGCCTCGGTGGCCAGCGGCAAACCCATGGCCGCCAGATTCAACAGCAGGCGGCGGGAGCGGCGCAGCCCCTCATTCAGATCGCCTTCTCCTGTGCGCTCCGGGTCGTACAGCAGCCCTTTCCAGCCGACCGTGGTCCGGGGCTTCTCCAGATACGCCCGCATAACGATGAGGAAGCGGTCGCTGACGTCGTCCGCCAGAGCCTTCAGCTTCTTCCCGTATTCCAGGGCCGCCACCTCATCGTGTATGGAACACGGCCCCATTACGATCAGGGTTCTGCTGTCCTCGCCCTGTAGAATGTCCCGGATGGCCTGCCTCTGATCTTCTACCTGTTGGACGACAGCGGCACTGGCCGGCATCTCAAGTCTCAGCTCCGCGGGCGTCGGCAGAACCACTTCCTGTCGGTGCCGCGCCTGAGTCTCCGCATCCTGGTGTGTCAGTTCAGTGTTCAAGGGCATGTTCATGTCAGTGTTCCCGTTTCCCTGCGTCAGAATCAAAAAAGCCCCGGCTGGGCTACCAGTCGGGGCTTTTTGAGTCCGGTGGCAGCCTGGGTTTTCTGCCGGGCTGCCTTCCTCGTTATTCGTTCGATGAAGATCCTATGGGCGGCCCCGGCTCTGGCTAAAATAAAAGCCATAACCAAACCACCAGAAAAACACAGCAGCGACGGCAGCGGCCGGCTTGGCGCCGAAAGCTTGCAAAACATTCAATTGACAGGTCGCGTGTGTCGTCTTCATGCTTTTCAATATATACCCCTGGTTTTCACCTTGGCAACCCGTGTGTCGGAGTTTTTTCGACTCCGACAGAAGGATTGGAGCACTGAATGGTCGTTTTTGTCCGAGGATACCCCCTGCAGCTTTTTCTTGTTCTGCTGCTGGGACTTTGTTCCAGCCAGGCTCTGGCCCAGGCGGAATCTCGCGTGTACCAGCTCAATAACCGACCAGGCGACGATGTGGCGGTGCAGATCCGCGAGCTTTACCAGGGCTCGCCGGTAACCGTGACCGCCCGGGGCCAACAACTGGTGGTACGCGGTGAACCCGACCTGCTGGACGAAATCGGACGGCTTGTCGAAACGCTTGATGTAGCGCCCGTTCAGGTCAGGATCACTGTTCGGTCCAGAACGGATAGCGGCGGCAAGCGCTCAGGTGCCGGCATTTCCGCGTCTAACGGCCGCGCCGAACTCTCTGCCGAACGTCGCGTTACCACTACCGGCAGCGCCCAGGAGCGGACCCTGGTGATGCAGGATGGCCAGTCGGCACACATTACGTCAGGCCAGGTCCGGACGATTCCAGTCGCCATTCGCGGCGGTCGTAATCCGGCGGCTTTCCTGCAACAGGTCGAAACCCGCAGCGGGTTTCTGGTCAGTCCCCAGGTCATTTCCGATCAGGCGGTGGAACTGAGCATTGTCTCGTTCGAGGAGGAACCGGCAAACCTGGACGGATATGAAACGGAAGCGGTCGTTACCATTCGACGGGTTGAGCCGGGACAGTGGGTGTCACTGGGTAGCACAGCAACCCGTTCCAGCCAGGAGCACAGTGGAATTACCTATCAGGTGAACAGTAGCCACTCGGACAATCGCAGCTTTGAAGTCCGAGTGGATATTCTGCCCTGAATCAGGCCTGTCGCTTGCCGAGAAGTACCTGTTTGGCTTCGTTCAGTTTGGCTGCCAGGTAATCGTTTCCGCCCCGGTCGGGGTGAAGTTTCTGCATGAGCCGTCGATGCGCCATCACGATTTCCTCTTCAGAGCAGCCGGCTTTGACCCCGAGGATATCGCAGGCCTCTCGTTCTGACATCTGCCCCGCCAGATCCGTGCCCGAGCCAGAGTGATTGCTCGCCTGCTCACGGCTTTCCTGCCCCTGCTTCCTACCCATGAACCGATTGATTTCCGGAGCAAATTTCAATAAGGCGGGAAGCTTGCGCAAGAGGGGAATCACAGCCGCCACCGCCGCCGTGAGCACGTGCACACGTCCGGTCAGGACCATGAACACCAGCAAGGCTCCACCGACCACGAGAATCACCTTCCAGGTCGCCGCCTTTTTCTTTTCGGCGGACAATGCGCCCCAGTGTTTCAGAATCACAAACACGGCGGCTGCCAACGCAAGCCCCAGAATCCACTGCATTATTGATCCTCACCCTGAATACCGTCGTAATTCTGTCATCGACGCGAGCTACATTACCAGCACCCTGCAGGGAAAGCCGCCCCTCATGAAAACACCCATACAGCCTTGATGCTTGTCAAATCCGGCAATCCCGGAGTCTAGATAGAAATACTTACAACCCGGTGACAATAGCGACCCTGATTTTGTAGCATGCTATGCTTCCCAAAATCTGACACAGATCCCCAGGACCCGAACCATGCGCACTGCTTCCCGCTTTATAATCGTCATTATTTTTCTCGGCGTAGTGCTCGGAGGCATCTTCGGCTACAAGTTCTACCAGTTTGGCCAGATGCAAGAGCAGATGTCCCAGCCTCAGCCACCCGCCCAGATTTCCGCGGTTGAGGCCCAGAAAGAAGCCTGGACGCCCGCCATCAAGGCTGTCGGCAGTGTTGAAGCCATCAACGGCATTCAGGTAGCCAACGAAGTGCCCGGCGTCATTGAGACCATCAATTTCGAATCCGGTGACCAGGTCAGCCGTGGTGATGTATTGATCCGGATTGATTCAGCAATCGATGAGGCCGCCCTGCGCACACGTCGCGCCGAGGCACAGCTGGCCGAGCAGGAGTTCAAGCGGGTGTCCGACCTGCTCCCCAAGCGCGCAGTATCCCAGTCCCAGTACGATGAAGCCAAGGCCAATTTCGACGCGGCCCGCGCAAGAGTGAATGAAGCCGAGGCACAATTGAGCAAGAAAATCATTCGTGCGCCCTTCGATGGCACGCTGGGTATCCGGATGGTCGACCAGGGTGAGTATATTGCCACCGGCACCCCGATTGTCGAGATCAACATGCTGGATCCGATCTACGTTGACTATACCCTTTCCGAGAAAAACCTGCCGAACGTGAAGACCAGCTATCCGGTAGTCGCCACTGTCGCTGCCGTTCCGGAGCAGGATTTTGAAGGGTCCGTCAGCGCCATTAACACCTCGGTCAACCCGGAAACCCGGACGGTCCGTGTCCGCGCCACGCTCTCCAACCCGGACAACCTGCTGCGCCCCGGCATGTTTGCCACCGTTCTGACACAGCAGCCGGAAGACAACGAGGTTGTGACCGTGCCACGCACTGCAATCTCCTACAACACCTATGGCGATTTCGTGTTTGTGGTTGAGGAGAACGACGAGGGCAATCTGGTCGTTAGCCGCCGCACGGTAACCACCGGCGAAACCCGTAACACCCGTGTTGCCGTTCTGTCCGGCCTGGAGGCCGGCGAAACCGTCGTCGAGAAGGGTTTGCTGCGTCTGCGCGCTGGCCAGCAGGTGGCCATACAGGAAGAAGACCAGAAGCAGGGGGCGTCTGAGTAATGCGCTTCACTGACATATTTATTCACCGTCCCGTCCTGGCGACGGTGGTCAGCCTGCTGATCCTGCTCCTGGGCGCCCGGGCGGCCATGGAAATGGAGATCCGGCAATACCCCGAGCTCGAGAGCACCACCGTGACGGTCACTACGGCCTACCCCGGTGCCAGCTCAGACCTGATCAAGGGCTTTATCACCACGCCGCTGCAGCAGGCAATCGCTGAAGCCAGCGGCATCGACTATCTGACATCCACCAGTTCCCAGGGCACCTCCACCATCGAAGCAAAGATGGTGCTGAATTATGACGCCAACGCGGCCCTGGCGGAAATACAGGCCAAGGTGGCAAGCCAGCGGAACGTCCTGCCGGCCGAAGCCCAGGATCCGGTGATCACCTCCACCACCGGTGATTCGACGGCGCTGATGTACATTGCCTTTTACAGTAACGAGCTGGCCGTACCCCAGATCACCGATTACCTCACCCGCGTGGTCCAGCCCAGACTCCAGGCGCTCTCCGGAGTGGGCAAAGCGGAACTGCTGGGCCGCAAATTCGCCCTGCGGGTTTGGCTGGATCCGGAACGCCTGGCGGCGGTGGACATGACACCCCAGGAGGTGGTGGCCAGACTCAGGGCCAATAACTACCAGGCTGCCGTCGGTAACACCAAGGGCACCTACACCGAAATCAGTATGACCAGCGACACCGATGTGGGTGATCCGGATGCGTTCCGCAATCTGGTGGTCAAGCAATCCAATGGCACCCAGATCCGCCTGCAGGACATCGCCCGGGTTGAGCTGGGTTCTGAAACCTACGATCAACTGGCTCTGTACAAAGGCCAGCCGGCCACCTATGTCGCTATTGAGCTGGCTCCCGGGGCCAACCCTCTGACGGTCGCCGGTCTGGTAAAAGACCAGTTACCGGATATCGAAAGCCAGTTGCCTTCCGGTCTGGATGTGCGCCTGGCGTACGATGCCTCGGACTTCATCGAGGATTCCATCAACGAGGTTATCCAGACACTGCTGGAAGCCATGATCATTGTTCTGGTGGTGGTATTCCTGTGCCTCGGTTCCATCCGGGCGTCGATTGTTCCCTCCGTCGCCGTGCCACTGTCGCTGGTTGGCGGTGCGTTCATCATGCTGATGTTTGGTTTCTCGCTGAACCTCCTCACCCTGCTCTCCATGGTGCTGGCCATCGGCCTGGTGGTGGATGACGCCATCATCATGGTAGAGAACGTGCACCGACACATTGAACAGGGCGAATCGCGCTTCGATGCCGCCATAAACGGTGCCCGTGAAATGGCGGTGCCTATCATCGCCATGACCACAACGCTGGTGGCCGTCTATGCACCCATTGGTTTCATGGGCGGACTGGTGGGCTCGCTCTTTACGGAGTTTGCCTTCACGCTCGCCGGCACGGTCGTTATTTCAGGTATCGTGGCGCTGACCCTCTCACCAATGCTCTCGGGCATGGTTCTCAAGCCTCACGGCAACCCGGGGAAATTCGAAAATCTGGTAGAACGGTCTTTCAATGGAATCGCTTCGGGGTACAAATCAGCCCTGTCGTCCCTGATGCAAACCAAATCAGTGGTGATCTTCTTTGCTCTGGTAGTGCTTGGCTCGATCTACTTCATGGTCATGATGAGCCAGAACGAGCTCGCGCCCACTGAAGACCAGGGGATTCTCTTCTATCAAGGGCTTGGACCTCAGACTTCAACGCTTGATTATCTGACCGAGCATGGTGATGAGATACAGGAGCGCATGTCGACCGTTCCTGGTTACAATGAAGACTTCATGATCATCGGCATTACCGGACCGAACGCCGTGTTTGGTGGCTTCAAGATGGCTCCATGGAGCGAGCGTGACATCAGCCAGTTCGAAGCTCAGCCTTTGCTGGATGCGGAGCTCAAAAATGTCACCGGTCTTCAGACGGCGGTCTTCCCAAGGCCCTCACTTCCCGGTTCCGGCGGTGGCCTGCCGTTCCAGTTCGTGATTACCACCGGCAGCAGTTATGAGCAGCTGGACCAGGTTGCGGATGAGCTGCTGGGCAAGGCCATGGGCAGCGGCAACTTCATGTTCCTGCAGAAGTCCATCAACTTCGATCGACCAATTACCCGCATCAACGTTGACCGGGACCGGGTTGCCGACCTGGGCCTGTCCATGCAGGACGTTGGCCAGAGCCTGTCGAGCATGCTTGGTGGCGGCTACATCAACCGGTTCAGCATGGAAGGTCGTTCCTACCAGGTGATTCCACAGGTTGACCAGCAGTTCCGGCTGGACGCCCAGGCGCTCAATGAGTACTACATTCGTGCCGACAATGGCGAACTGGTACCACTGGGCAGCGTGGTGAGCTTCAGCCAGGATGTTGAACCGTCCAACCGGACCCAGTTCAACCAGCAGAACTCTCTGACACTTCAGGGCGTGGTTATGCCGGGGATTGCCGCCGGCACTGCCATGGACTTCATGGAGCAGACCGCAGCTGAGGTTTTCCCCCAGGGCTTCAGCTACGACTACACCGGTCAGAGCCGACAGTTGGCGACCCAGGGTAGCGCCCTGATGGTGACCTTCTTCCTGTCGCTGCTGGTGATTTACCTGGTGCTGGCGGCCCAGTTCGAAAGCTGGCGGGATCCGTTCATCATCCTGGTTTCGGTGCCCATGTCGGTTGCCGGCGCCATGGCGTTCATCGTGCTCGGCTTTGCCACCATGAACATCTACACCCAGGTGGGGCTGATAACGCTGATCGGGGTGGTCTCCAAGAACGGCATCCTGATTGTCGAGTTTGCCAACCAGTTGCAGAAGGAGCGCGGACTTAACAAGGTGGATGCAGTGATCGAGGCGGCGGCGATTCGCCTGCGGCCCATCATCATGACATCACTGGCGCTGATCTTTGCCATGGTGCCGCTGCTGATTGCCATTGGCCCGGGCGCGGAAAGCCGCTTCGCCATCGGCCTGACGATCAGCGCAGGTCTTGGTATCGGCACCCTGTTCACCATCTTTGTGTTGCCGGCGTTCTACATCCTGCTGGGCCGTGATCATCACGGTTCAGCCTCCGATGAGTACGGCAACGGGTCCGAATCCGAGGGTAAATCGGCCCCCGCCCACTGACCCGGAGTAAGGCATCAGGCCCGGCCACGGCAACGTGAGCCGGGCTTTTTTGTGAATCACCTCAGGACATCAACAGGTCCGGCTCTTCCACAATCGGTTTGCCAGCTCCACTGCCCTGAAGGTTTCGCCGCCATTGAACCGTTTCGCTGGGCAATTCCCCGAAGTGTTCCCGGTACAGGGCCGCGAACCGCCCCAGGTGGGAAAAACCTGCATCGGCGGCATACCATGAGATGTGCGGCACGTCGCACTGGCAGTCCACCAGACGCTGACGCACCCTTAGCAGCCGGTTTCGCTGGTACAACCGGTAAGGTGTCATACCGGTTTCCCGTTTCATCAGATAGTAGAGGTTACGTTCGCTGACGCCGGAATGGCTGGCCAGTTCCTGAAGGTTGAAGTCCCAGCCCGGCTCGTATCTGATTTTTTCGATGGCCCGGAGTAACCGACGATCGAGTTTCGGGCACTGACAGGTAAAATCCGATTTCACCGGGGGACGTGTCAGGTTGCAGAAAAGCTCATTCGTGAGCCTGATGGCATCCGCATCATCCCGAAAGAAGGGTGCCCGATGAAGATAGCAGGTGATGAGCTCTTCGTAGTTTGACAGACAGACGTCACTTGCATCGGGAACAACGCCCTCGGTAACAGGAAAACAGGCTCAGTCGCCCGGCAGCCTGTAATTTCCATGCCCTCCGCTGCATACAGACAGATCAGGCGGCCACGCTCGGTGGTCAGCGTCGACAAGGCACCTACCTGGTGGCCACTGCCCTCAAACAGGGAGCAGTCGATGTCATCACACCCGGACAACTCGCGAATCGCGGCCAGCCACTCAGCGATGGAGGCACGATTAAGTCGAAGATAGGCATCGAGTTCCAGTTCTGGCGCAGTATTTGGCATAGAGATCCGGGATGAGAGTTTGCCCCTTATTAAAACAATCGGGGTATCCGACCTAGCCAAATCTTGCAAAATGCCCGTGGAAAGGCATCGAACTGACCTAATCTTGATTTCGATCAAAAAATAAGGGAATCAGTTTCTGCCAGGGCGCTGGCCTGGCCATCAGGAAACCCTGCCCACGGTGGCAGTTCAACTCCCGCAGTTTGTTGTGCTGCTCCTCGGTCTCGATACCTTCGGCAACCACTTCCAGATCGAGGGCCTCGGCAATTCCAAGGATCGCAGAGACGATTCGGGAATCGCGGGATTTTCCGCCAAGACGCCATATAAACTGACGATCAATCTTCAAGACTTGCACAGGAAGCGCATGCAAATAGGCGAGAGAAGAGTAGCCGGTCCCGAAATCGTCGATCGCAACCACCACGCCCTGCTCGCCGAATTCCTGCAGCCGGTTCAGACATTGTCGCGACAAATTCATCAGATGGGTTTCGGTTATCTCGATTTCCGGTACCCAACCCACACCACGAATGCGTTCAAACAGCGGCGTCAGCAAGGCCTCCAACCGGGAATCGGTAATCTGACGCGCCGAAATATTGATCGCCAGGCCGAGCCCTTCAGGTAACCTTGCCGTCTTGTCTGAGAGATCGGCTAACACACACCGCACCAGATG
>LULR01000219.1_pt1 | contig 10594 bp, 10 predicted proteins | sample 729471 | NCBI WGS metagenome assembly LULR01 (sample SAMN03860284, study PRJNA289734) | marine metagenome | biome: seawater column; feature: ocean; material: water; isolation source: Red Sea water column Station 108 - depth 500m | place: Saudi Arabia: Red Sea | collected 2011-10-15 | depth 500 m
AACGATGTCAGATTCAAGGACGAACTAGACCCAAGAGTGATTAGTACACTTAGTGAGGAAGAACTTGTTTTTCCAGCATATGAAACAAACGAGATTAAAGAAATCTTAGAGGACAGAATACCTTTGGCATTTGAGCAAGACGCTGTATCAAGCGGAGCCTTGAACCTATGTGCTTCTATGGCATGTAGAGAACACGGCGATGCTCGAAGGGCAATCAAACTGTTAGACGTGGCTGCAAAGACAGCAGAGTTAAAGCAAGATAAATCCATCACAGACGAGCACATACGCTTAGCATCTCAAAGAATTGAGGTAGACAAGGAATCTCAACAACTTAATGCCTTCTCATTACACGAAAAATTACTTGTAATCACCATAATGAAATCCCCAAACATCTCAACCGGAGACATCTACACAGCATACAAATCACTTTGCAAAACCACTCACCAAAATACACTCACACAGAGGCGTGTTACACAAATGCTTAACGAGATAGAACTATCTGGTCTCATTTCTGGTAAAATGAGCCACCAAGGAATTCATGGAAATACAAAGAAATTCAACCTCACAATCACTCCAGATTTGGTCAAAAACACTCTCAAATCTGACGAAATATTCACAGACGTCTTATAATCATAAATTAATGTAAGATTCTGGTTTTGTTTGACTGATTACCATTACTGATAGGTCAGAAAATTCCTTTCCTTCCAATTCAGAGACAAACCCAGAAAACGTCTGTTCCTTCCCATTGGTCAGAGACTCAAAAACATGAACTGGAATTGTAGGCGTGTCAAAACCATTCTTCTTAAGATAAAACGCGACCTCTGATGGCATGAAATGTTTTTTTGAGTCCTTTGGCCATGGTCTAGGAATTAACACAATATTTTGCCCATCAATTATTGCTTTTTGAAGTTCTAACTTCTTTTCTTCAATAGATGTTGTGACATGCATTGTAATTACTTTAGACTTGTCTAGTGGTACTCTGGCTTTTGATGCAGCGACTTGAATAGAGCTAATTCCAGGCACCAACTCAACATCACCAAAAATTTCAACTAATCTATCTACGACCTCAGATTCAGAAAAATTCACATCACCAGTGAATGGAACAACCAAACTTCCATCTCCCAATTCTTTCTTAACATCTTGGTATGTTTGTTCTTGGTTTCCCATTGTGATCACATGAATTTTTTTATCTTTAATCAAATCAGATATGGCTTCAAGCGTGTATTTGTAACCTACAACAACATCTGCCTTTTCAACAGTTTTTCTTACGGTTTCCGTTACATAGTTTTTGGATCCCGGACCAACACCAACAGCAAAAACCTTACCCATTTTAATTCGTCACAATCTGCCTATCCTTGATATATTTTACAAATCCTGACCAATCAACCTTCAAGAATTTTGTTGGTGCACTAAGGGGATATTTTACCCAATCCTGAACAATAGAAAACTGATACTTCTCTTCCTTCCCATCTTCCATTACATCCAAAAATAACACACTTCCCCAAACCTTCTCTTTCACTTCAATTTGTAAAATATTGTTAAAACTAATTTTTTGATTCTTTTTATTTTCTAAATCTATTTCTAAGTTTGTTGTGTCGTATCCATCTTCTGTAAACATCACGTCCTTATTCTGCAATAACCTAACCACTTGCCTAGTTCTAATAGCACCCCACCATTTCATGGGGGCTTCTGTTTTTTTGATAAATAATAATCGTTTGTTTGTTAGAATTAACATCCCCTCACTTCCTTTTCCACTGAAAAATCCTCTTTTTTCTTTCCAAACTGAAAGGATGTGTGCCTGTATATCTTCATCAGTATTCATATACATGCGTACGTAACATCTTGATAAAAACTAATCCTAAGAACAGCTTTTATTGAAGTTGGAAAAACTACCGTCATGAATTTTAAATTTTTTATAATTCCCATATTATTAACACTCGGTCTTGTTGGTAGTGCATTTGCCCAAGACAGTTTTGTCTGGCAAGACGAATACAGTGATAGAGAGATAAACGAAATGAAAGATAAAATGGTTCTCATTACTATGAGTGACGGAGTTTTCATGATCGAGTTTTTTCCTGAAGACGCACCTAACACAGTTGCTAGTTTTCTAAACCTAGTTGAAAGTGGATATTATGATGGTATAGTTTTTCATCGGATAATTCCTGGATTTATGATTCAAGTTGGGGATCCAAACACGAAAGATCCTGAGATTCCTATGACGCAGTGGGGAGTAGGCGGGCCCGGATATGCGATAAAAGAAGAATTTAACAACATACAGCATGACAGAGGAATCGTTTCCATGGCAAGAAAAGCAGGTCCTGATAGCGCTGGCTCACAGTTTTTTATCATACATAGAGATCAAAGCGAACTTGATGGGAAATACACTGTTTTTGGAAGACTGGTACCGGGACTTCCAGAGAGTATGAATACGCTTGATACAATTGCGGAACTTGATACTAATGATGCTGAAATCCCACTGGATATTTCCAGAGCAACAATCCTAAAAGCTCAAGTAGTAGATGGTTATTCTAGCTCAGGTTTTCCTGTTGATAGAAACGTTTCTGTTATAAACCCTGAAAAAACGTTTGGTGGTTATGTTGATACATATCACAACTATTTGTATGGTATGAAGTTTGACCTTCCTTACAGATGGAATGTTGTATTAGAGACTGGAGATGATTATACTACTGCAGAAAACAACGTTCCAACACAGAACTTTATGGCGGTACTTGAGCCTAACAACTTAGAACATAGTGTACAAGAAGTGATAGAATTAACCGGATTTACACCACAAGTGTTGATACTATCAGAATTAAGAAATCCAGACGAGGAGAGTGCTGATGTCGCAACGCCCTTCTTTTCCATAAAAAATGGTGACGACCCCATGGTTTTAAGCAATTACATATTTGAAAATAAAGACGATAGAAAAGCACATCTTATAATTACAACCCAAAAACACCTAGAGTTAGAAGAAACAAAATTCAAATTACTTCAGATCCATTTTACTAATTCGGATAGAAACTACTCTATCGTGTATGTCAATGTTGAAGAATATTTTAGATATGAAGTTCCTGCTTTTGTTCAGACACTAGAAAATTTTCAAATAATGATTGATGGAGAGTTGAAAAACGTTGATTTTGTGCGTCATCCAGTTATGAAACAGCTTATTAGTGATGCAAAAGCACAACCAGAACCTGAGGCTGCACCATTAGCTAGAGTTGATAGTGGTTGTTTAATAGCCACTGCATCTTATGGTTCTGAGCTTGCACCACAGGTTCAACTCTTAAGAGAAATCCGTGACAACACCGTACTCCAAACTGAATCAGGAAAATCATTCATGGGTTGGTTTAACCATTTCTACTATTCATTTAGTCCAACAATAGCTGATTATGAAAGGGAGAGTCCCATCTTCAAGGAGGCGGTAAAACTTACACTTACTCCCTTATTGGCATCATTAACTTTGCTACAATATACTGACATTGACTCTGAACACGAAATGCTAGGATATGGAATAGGACTCATACTTCTAAACATAGGCTTGTATTTTGTCGCTCCAGCCATTCTGATAACTAAGATTAGAAGTTTTTACAAGTTACAATAAAATACTCAAAAACAATATTCTATGCATGAGAAAAGAGTACGTTGTAGTACGTATTGACGCCGCACCAGACGCCGCACCATATGTGGTTATTTCATTATCTTCTAAAAAGGATGTACAAGATAACAATGGACCACTATCTTCTCCTTTTGGAAAAGCAAACGTCATGGGGTTCTCCAACATGAATGATATGGCTAAGGAGCTTAACAAAATGATGTCAGGCGGAATGGGTATGATGGGCAACACAACATCCATAAAACTGGACATGATTGAATACAAAAAACTGAGTCTTTCAGTAGGCGATAAGGTCTACCTAGATCTCACAAAGGCTGAAAGCTCAGGCGTTTAATATCTAAATGATCCACTTTATTTGAAACTAAATCCATAGTAATAGAACATGGGCTTCTTTGGAAAAAAGGACGATGGGACAAAATGTAAGAAGTGTGATCTGGAGTTTTCTTCCACAGAGAGATTAGAACGTCATGCTGAGAAGGCACATAGCAAGAGCTCAAAAACTCAGACCAAGAAGAACACATGGGGAATAACCAAAACCAAAAACTCAAAGAACCGAAACGTATCTGCCGGCTAAATTTATCTTAGTTTAACATATTCATATGCACCAAGTTTATTGTCGAAACAGTATTGTGTTTTCTGAAAATTCTTTCGGAATTCTGTTACTTTGGTTGCAATTTCTTTTGCATCTTTATTATCAATGACTATTTGTTTAATGAACGACGCAATTTGTTGCATTTCTGACTCTTTCATTCCTAAACGCGTAACTTCCGAAGTTCCAAGCCTGATTCCACCTGGATGCATGTAGTGTCTTTTTGCCTTTAAATCGCCTGGAATTAATTGACGATTTACAATAATGTTAGCCTTTTCCAAATCAGCTTCAATTTTACCACCATCACCATAATCAAGCACATTTACAACAGTTTGGTGTGATTGTGTGTAACCCTTTTTTTCGCCCAAAACTTTGAAACCAGAATCATTTAGTGCCACAGCCAAAGCTTTTGCATTTTTAACGGTTTGAGTAGCATAATCATGCCCAAATTCTAAAGCCTCGGCAAATGTAATTGCCTTTCCAGCCATATGGTGAATATGATGAGAGCTAGTCAGTCCTGGGAATGTTGCTTTTTTTATTGCATCAGCATTTTTTTCAAATGCCAAAACAAGTCCGCCCTGTGGACCAAATAATGTTTTATGAGTGCTCATCGTCATGGTATCCACTCCTTCTCTTAATGGATCCTGAAACTCATCACCAGCTATTAATCCTGCAACATGTGCAGCGTCATAGTTGACATGCATACCATAACTTTTCAGAAAGTCAGCTAACTCTTTTACTGGATGTGGAAAAAGAAATACAGAACCACCAAACATGGCTATCTTTGGCAACCTATCTTGCTTTTTTAATTCTTCAACCTTTGTTTTTGTTTTTTCAACATCTATGTTCATCTCATCAGAATCAAATGCAAAAAACTCAATTTCCAAACCATGAACAAGCCCTGCGGTTCCTGAATGTTCCTTCTTACCATGTGAGATGTGACCACCAGCTGGAATTGATGGAGCAATCATTACATCGCCAGGATTTGAAAAAGCTGAATAAATTGCTAGATTTGCAACAACTCCAGAAATTGGTCTCACATCTGCAAACTCTGATTTGAATAATTTTTTTGCCAGTTCCATACATTGACTCTCAACTTCATCAATGTATGTACATCCCGCATAGACTCGCTCACCTGGCCAACCCTCCGCATATCTATTTCCAAAATCAGAGATTATAGCCTCTCTTACGGCTGGACTTGGAATATTTTCACTAGCAATTAACGGAATTGAATCTTCGAACCACTTATTGTGTTTTTCAAGGTTAGCAAAAACTTCATCATAAGCATCTTTATTCGAACCATTCGTCATGCTATCTACACTAATTTTCCCAATTAAAAAATACCTATTGATTCAAGGCGTGAAATAAAATAAGGTATAAAATAGGCAAAGGGAGTTTTTTGGCATGGCAGTTCAAGCTTCAGGAGCAAACATGCCTGTTGTTTTGCTCAAAGATGGTGCAACTCAAACTAAAGGCAGGGAAGCACAGAAAAACAACATTTCTGCAGCGAAAATCATTGCTGATATAGTACATACTAGTTTGGGTCCAAGAGGCATGGATAAAATGCTTGTTGACTCATTAGGAGATGTTACAATTACAAACGACGGTGCTACCATTCTAAAAGAAATTGACGTTCAACATCCAGCTGCAAAAATGTTAGTTGAAATTGCAAAATCAACTGACAATGAAGTTGGCGATGGTACTACTTCAGCTGTAGTTCTGGCAGGAGCACTATTAGAACAAGCTGAATCACTTTTACTACAAGAAGTTCATCCTACAGTAATTGTTGATGGATATAGAAAGGCGGCAAACAAAGCTAAACAATACATCAAAGATATTGCCGATCAAGTTGCTTCTGATGATAGGTCAACTCTATCAAAGATCGCAAAAACATCTATGCAAACAAAATTAGTAAGAAAAGATTCCGACAAGCTTTCTGATATTGTTGTAAAATCTGTATTAGCTGTTGCAGAAAAAAGTGGAAGTAGTTACACCGTTGACATAGATGACATTAAAGTAGAAAAGAAGTCAGGCGGCTCAATTGCGGATTCATCAATTTTACAGGGAATTGTTCTTGATAAGGAGGTAGTTCATTCAGGAATGCCAAAAAAAACAACCAGTGCAAAAATTGCTCTTATTAATACTGCATTAGAAATTAGCAAGACGGAAACTGACGCTAAAATAAACATTTCAAATCCACAACAAATGAAATCATTCCTAGACGAAGAAAGCAAAATGCTTGAAAGAATGGTCGACAAGGTAGTTGGCTCTGGCGCATCAGTGGTATTTTGTCAAAAGGGAATAGACGACATGTCACAACACTATCTGTCAAAGGCAGGAATACTTGCTGTCAGGAGAGTAAAGGAAAGCGACTTAACAAAACTTGCTAAGGCAACTGGTGGAAGGATTGTAACAAATCTTGACGATTTATTTGAAAAGGATTTAGGTGCTGCAGATTTAGTTGAGGAAAGAAAAATTGAAGAAGATAGGTGGGTCTTTGTAGAAGGATGTAAACATCCAAAATCTGTAACCATTTTACTAAGAGCTGGCTCACAAAGAGTTGTAGACGAGGTTGAGAGATCAGTTCATGATGCGATTATGGTAGTGAAAGACGTTATGGAATTACCATCAATTGTGGCAGGCGGCGGGGCTCCTGAAACATTTGCAGCAACTAAAATTCGAAGCTGGGCAAAATCACTTGAAGGACGTGAGCAGCTTGCGGCTGAAAAATTTGCAGAAGCTCTAGAATCCATACCACTTTCACTAAGTGAGAATGCTGGTATGGATCCAATTGACACACTTGCCTCACTCCGTTCAAAACAGCTTGGTGGTAACAAATGGACGGGGATTGATGTAATGAAAGGAAAAGTTGTAGACTTGAAATCAAGCGATATTGTTGAACCTTTAGCAGTTAAACACCAAATCATTTCGGCAGCAGCTGAGGCAGCATGTATGATTTTACGTATTGATGATGTTATTGCTACTGCAAAATCAGCTGGACCACCACCTGGCGCAGAGGGTGGAATGCCACCTGGTATGGGCGGAATGGGTGGAATGCCACCTGGTATGGGCGGAATGGGTGGAATGCCTGATATGGGCGGAATGATGTAGCTTCATAAAATTATTAGAAAAACTTTAGAAAGATATTCTTTGATCGTTAAATGGGTAATCTGAAATGACGAAATGGGCACGTATGAGGAAACGAAAGGAAAAAAGAAAAGCAGTGCAAGAAACGAAAAGCTCTGTAGTTGAGGAAAATGAAATAAAACTAGCTGAACCAGAAAAGACTTCTAGAAACATTAAGCATTCTGAAGAAGTTACAAAGTCTGACATCACTAAAATTTTCAAGGCGAATACAATTCTTGCCCAAGTACCTCGCTATGTTTACTTGGCAGGATTTTTTGCGTTATTAGTAGGCGTCTTTTCTCCAATCACAGTGCATCCTCTTTTAGCAGGATATGTTATACAAGGCATTGCGACACTTGCTCTTGGGTTGTCTGGAATTATATTACTAGTCAGATCTTTAACATTAGATAAAAGGCGAGAAATTGTTGGTGCAATTGGTTTATCATTGACTGCCATCTCATTGGCATTAATCTTCCATCTAATGCTATTGCTTCAGGAGTTAATGTCGATTGGCTGAGAGTATTGGCATGGCAGGAAAATTATACGTAGTCGGTGTTGGTCCTGGCCATCATGATCATATGACTTTTCGTGCAAAACAAGTAATTGAAGAGAGTGATACCATTGTAGGATATTCTACATATGTAAATTTGGTTGAAGATCTAATTGATGGTAAGGACATTTACAGATATGACATGACACAAGAGGTTGAGAGAGCTCAACAATGCATCAAATCTGCTACAGATGGGAAAACCGTTTCATTGGTTTCCAGCGGGGATCCTGGAATATATGGCATGGCAGGACTAATTTTTGAGATACTTGCAGAATCTGGCTGGGATCCTAAAACAGGATTACAAGTAGAGATAGTACCAGGAGTTTCTGCACTGAATTCTTGCGCATCATTAATTGGTTCACCACTTATGACAGATTTTGCAGTAGTAAGCATGAGCGACCTTCTTGTTCCTTGGGAAATAATTGTTAAAAGAGTAGAAGCAGCAGCTAAAGGCGATTATGTTATAGTAATTTACAACCCATCAAGCAAAAAACGAATACACCAATTACAGGATACAAGAAAACTTTTGTTAGAACATCGTTCCCCACAAACACCAGTAGCAATCATCAAAGGCGCATACAGAGAATCTCAATCCATAGTTATTACTGATCTAGAGCATATGGAGGAATACGCTGACAAGCTAGGTATGATTAGCACTGTTATTGTCGGAAACTCATCAACCTACAACTTTAATGATTTAATGATTAATCCTAGAGGATACAAATCAAAATACAGTCTTCAGGCAGAACAAAAAATACAGAACTAGTAACTATTTTTAATTAAATCAGACAGTTCGTCACTTAATGCCAATTTCTCCCTAATTGGAGATACTATCTTAACTAATGATTCTCCAACAGATTGTTTTAAGTCAGCAGGATGAAGTTTCTTTTGTGAGAAATCAGATTCCAAGCTTTCAAAACTATCATAACTAACATTACCACCAAATTTTTCCGGTCGCTCAATAGAGATTGTGTCAAATTCATGAAATACTACATGCTTCGCAATTTCTAATATTGGGTTGTTTTCTATAACACCTTCATCACAAAACCCCTTCTTAATTTTAGTTCTAATTTCATCATCTGAGTTGTGAATAAAAACTCCAGCATTTGGGTCAGATTTACTCATCTTTGCTACTTCACCATCAGATTTTACTTCTGTTGGTTTAGTTAGACCAGGCAGTAATTTGTGATGCACAGCTACTGGAATTTTCCATTTCATTTTTGGGAACACATCTTTAACCAACATGTGGATTTTCCTTTGATCCATTCCTGCATGTACTATATCCAGATCAAGTGAATGTATATCCGCAGCTTGCATTGCAGGATAGATGAGTTTTGCCAGATCAATCTTTTCATCATTTTCTGTTCTTCCCATTATGGTAAGCGTTCTCATGGTTCTTGCTAGTGACATATGTTTTGCAATTTGTACAAGCTCAGACCAATATTCTTTCTTAGAATCATAAAGATCAGTTCCCAAAACTACATTTGCCTCAGGGCAAACTAATCTAAACGCGTCCTCATAATATTTCGAAACTTTTCTTATAGTTTCAAAACTACCTCCCAACTTTTCATTCAACAAAGTGTGCCAGTCTGCTAAAAACACAGTACAATCAACTCCAGCTTTGACAAAATCATTAATTTTGAATCCAGTGCTTATCAGGCTACCTAGATGTAAGAATCCGGAAATTTCAATACCTATGTAGTGTTTTGGCTTTGAGTTTATTTTGAATAATTCCAGCAACTCTTCCCGGGTGACAACCTCCTCAGTTGGCGGTCTTGATACTAGGTCAACCTTTTCAGTCACATCCATTTCATTTGAATTTTTTTTGAAAGCCTATAAAGTTTGCAGATTGTTGATAACCCAAAATTATGATTCTAGATCTTCTAATGGCTTTCTTGGTTTTGTGCTAAGGTAGAATGCATGACCACTAATTATGGCACCAGCAAGCCAAATCTTTGTAGCAAAAATTAGATTCCATGGTCTCAAAACATCTGGGTATTCTACCTTCATTGCATCGATATCTGGTATCTGACCACTTAAGATCAACTGTGCAGTAATTTCAGCATTCAGTATTGTAAAAGACCATAATATTTCATACAAGCAAATTATAGTAAATCCTAACAACATTAACTGAAGTAGACCCATTCTATAGGAGCGCAAATTAGTTGTCTTTTTCCAACCAATTCTGGAAACACAATACCAACCAATTACTATGGAGAAAAAGAGCCAGGTTGAAAGATTTGCAAAGTTTTCAAATGGAACTTGTGTTTGTACCAGAACTTCTCCCATCACAAACATTCCTTCCTCATTCCAATCCTGCGTCATAGAATAGACACCGAAAAAAGTTATGGAAGACATTATGATAGCACATGCATAGAAGACATAGAGAAAAACCCTGTATTGCCTGTCACGTTCATGCAGATGTCGTCTTTTCATTTATTGCGCTAAGAATAATCACTATAAAAACGCACAGATTTACATATTGTATACAGAAGGAAACTAGTAACCGTCTTTTTGTCGTTGTCTGTTTATCTCATTTTTTCTTTGATATTCCTTTAAGATATCATCTGGTGTCAGACCCAACTCTAGCGAAGCTTGAATAAGAAAGTGCCAAATGTCAGCTAATTCTTCTCTTGCTTCTGTTTTGTTGAATTCTGTTGGTTTTTTCCACCACTTCCAGTTTGTAGTACGTTGTAGTTCTACCGCCTCATGGATC
>LULR01000618.1_pt1 | contig 10590 bp, 14 predicted proteins | sample 729471 | NCBI WGS metagenome assembly LULR01 (sample SAMN03860284, study PRJNA289734) | marine metagenome | biome: seawater column; feature: ocean; material: water; isolation source: Red Sea water column Station 108 - depth 500m | place: Saudi Arabia: Red Sea | collected 2011-10-15 | depth 500 m
AAGCCCTAGAACTGAAGGATTGGTTCCATTGTTAGGTCTTGACGTGTGGGAACATGCCTATTATCTCAAATATCAAAATAAACGCCCAGACTATATTGCTGCTTGGTGGAATGTAGTCAACTGGGAAGAAGTCGACAATAGACTTTCAAAGGCACAATAAATTTTATTTTTATTTTTTTTAATTTTGTACTTCTAAATGCATTTATAGGAAACTTATCTATTTTTTTTATAATGAGCGAAGAACAAGCCCAACAGTTATTGTATCAAATGCAAATGTTGGAAGGTTATCTTTCGGAATTGTCACAGAAAGAGGCAACTATAGTATCGGTTATTAGAGAAGCATCTTCTGCTATTCAATCACTCAAAACCATTGATAGTAAGACGGACAATGAAACACTGACACCAGTTGGGTTAGGCACTTTTATAAAAACAAAAGTTGTGCCTAATGAAAAATTAATCCTAAACATTGGTGCTGGTATAGCTATAGAAAAAGACAAGGATTCTGCTATTAACTTTCTAGAATTACGACTGAAAGAAATGCAGGTGGCATTACAGGAAACATCAAATCAAAAACAACAAATCTCAGCTAGTTTAGAACAGGGCAAACAGCAAATGGAACAAATGTTAGCTGCATCTCGAAGTAAGAAATAAAGAAAAAAGTTATGTTTGAAAAACTAGGCGATGCATTTTCAAAGGCCGCTAAGGGTTTTAGTGAAAAAGATCTAAATGAAAAAGATATTGAAGAAGTACTATCTCAGCTTGAGATCTCTCTATTAGAATCAGATGTTGCAACAGAAGTTATTGATGACATAAAATCTGATCTGAGTGCAAAATTAGTTGGAAGTAGGGTCAACAAGAAGGAAGTTGAAGGTTTTATCCAAAAAAGCCTAATCGATAATATTTCTAATATGTTTGATGAAGCAGGCTCGGTTGATATACTGGAAGGCATCAAATCAAAAACAGATCCACAAGATCCATACCTTATTCTATTTGTTGGAATCAATGGTACTGGGAAAACTACATCTATTGCCAAAATGGCTAATCTTTTACAAAAAAATAAAGTCTCAGTAGTAGTTGCAGCAGCTGATACGTTTAGGGCTGGTGCTATTGAACAGTTACGTGAGCACATAAACAAACTGAATTTAAAGCTGATTGCTCAAAACTATGGCTCGGATCCAGCCGCCGTAGCACATGACGCATTACTTTATGCTAAATCACACAAGGTTGATTGTGTTCTCATCGATTCAGCTGGGAGAATGCAAACAAACAAAAATTTGATGGAACAGATTACAAAAATTACAAAAGTTGTAAATCCTGACTTGAAAATATTTGTTGGCGATTCACTAGCTGGAAATGATACGGTTAGTCAAGCAAGAGAATTTCAGGAGCATACATCTTTTGATGGCGCAATTTTAACTAAAAGTGATGCAGATGCACGAGGTGGTGCTGCTTTATCGATTGTTGCAGTAACCAAAAAACCCATTATTTGTGTGGGTACTGGTCAGGGCTATGACGATTTGGAATTATTTAGTAAGGAAAAATTCCTTGAAACAGTTTTTGGTAAATCACAACCGGAACCAGTAGCTGAACCAGAACCACAACCAGAACCAGTTGTCGAACCAGAACCACAACCAGAACCAGTAGCTGAACCAGAACCAGTTGTTGAACCAGAACCAGTTGTTGAACCAGAACCAGTTGTTGAACCAGAACCAGTTGTTGAACCAAGTTGTTGAACCAGAACCAGTTGTTGAACCAGAACCACAACCAGAAATTAATTCATCTCCATCTGATCCTTTTGATGGAATTAAAACTGAAGACATAGAAGATTTTGCTGAATTATTTGATACACCACCACCTAGCAGTGATAAGGAAGCATTTGAAATGGCAAAAAAGATTAGAAAATGGATTGCTGATGGACGACCAAAATAAACAATATGCCTTAGAAACAAAACCTAAAAAGTAATAGAATTATCTGGAAAATCTAGAAAATGAAACTTGAAACAAAAAATCTTCTAACTGTAGACGAGATTTCCGATAAGGAATTTTTGGAGTTGATTGATCATTCAATAAAACTAAAGGAAGAAAATAAAATGGCAAAAGGGAAACCACCGTTAGAAAATAAAACACTAGCTATGCTGTTTGAAAAACCATCAACACGAACTAGGGTAAGTTTTGAGACAGGTATGCTACAGTTAGGTGGTCACACTGTAAATCTATCATTAAATGAAATGCAACATTCTCGTGGAGAATCAGTTGAGGATACAGCAAAAACTCTATCAGGTTATGTTGATGCGATTGTAGCTCGAGTGTATGAGCATAGTTTTATTGAGGATCTTGCAAAACATGCTACAATACCGGTCATTAATGGATTATCTAATTCATATCACCCATGTCAAACTTTAGCTGATTTCATGACAATTAAAGAACATAAGAAAAAATTCAAGGATCTTAAAATAGCCTGGATTGGTGACGGAAACAACGTATGTAATTCATTAATTTTTGGTTGTAGTAAAACACAAACTGAAATTACAATTGCTACTCCAAAAAGCTTTGAACCAAATTCTGATGTTGTGAAAAAGTCATCAGAATACACATCTGTTGATTTAACAAACGATCCAGAATTTGCCGTTAAGGACGCTGACATAGTAATGACTGATACTTTTACATCAATCCATACATCTGATCCAAAACAAAATGAGAAATTCTTGCCTACATTCCAGGTTAATGATTCCTTGATGGAAAAAGCCAAAAATGATGCAATTTTCATGCATTGCCTACCTGCAAAACGTGAACAGGAGGTTACCAGCTCTGTTATTGATGGACCACAATCAGTAGTTTGGGACGAAGCAGAAAATAGGTTACATTCACAGAAAGCTTTGTTATTGTCATTGCTTGGTATCTAACGTTTATAAAAGCAATTTCAAATTTTTTCGTATAGATATGGCATATGCAAAAATATTACGTCGAATACGGGAACAAAAAACCAACTATAACCGTAGGAAGCGAATGTTGATGGGACATAGAGATTTTATTACTGTAAAAATATCGAGTGAAAATACACAAGTCCAAGTTATACACCCAGAATTAACCGGTGATAAAGTTATTTCATCAGCACATTCTAGATTTTTAATTGAAAAAGGATGGAAGGGTTCACGAAAAAATATCCCTGCGGCTTACTTAACTGGTTATTTTGCAGGAAAAAAGGCATTAGAAAAAGGTGCAAACTCAGCAATTATGTATAGTGGTAATCGACAATACACTCAACGAATGGCTGCTGCACTAAAGGGTGTTATTGATGCGGGACTTGAAATACCTGCAGACGAGGAAACCTTCCCGGCAGATGATAGAATTAATGGCAATCATCTAAAAGTAAAAAATGATGTAAAAAATATTAAATCTACTATAGATACTGGTGCAAAATCTAAATGAGTCAAACGCAATCACAAACTTCACCAGGTCAACAGCGTCGAAGACGTCAAGAAGAAGAAGAAGTTTGGATACCAAAGACTAGCATAGGCAAAAAAGTTCTATCTGGTGAAATAAATTCCATGGAAGAAATTCTGTCTAAAGGTCTACGAATCCAGGAAGCAGGTATTGTAAAAAAACTATTACCTGATTTGAAAACTGAAGTAATTGGTGTCGGAATAATACAAAAAATGACACCTAATGGCCAATCAACTCGTTTCAAGGCTTTAGTCGCAGCGGGAAATGAAAATGGATGGTTAGGCATTGGTATGGGAAAGTCTAAGCAGATGAGAATTGCTATAGAAAAAGCAAACAATTCAGCTTATCTTAATGTCAGTCCGGTAAAATTGGGTTGTGGTAGTTGGGAATGTAGATGTGATCAAAAACATTCCGTACCATTTAAGGTGAAAGGTAAAGGTGGTAGTGTGACAGTTGAAATTATTCCAGCACCACGTGGATTAGGATTAGTAGCTGGACCAAAAATTAGAAATTTGCTTAAAATGGCTGGAATAAAGGATGCATGGACTACAGCAAAAGGTTCTACTCCTACAATGAATTCAACATCAAAAGCTGTATTGGAATGTTTAAGATATACATTTAGTCAGGGATAAAAAATGGCAAAGGCGTATTTAGTTATTAGAATAAAAGGTCAGGCAGATGTACCACATTGGGCTAATACTACATTAAATCTTTTAAAATTAGAAAAAAAATATCGTGCTATAATACTTCCTGTTAAAGAAAACACTGAAGGAATGTTAAGAAAGGTACAACATTTTGTTTCTTGGCAAGAAATTGATCTACCAACAACTAAAGAATTATTGGATAAAAAAGGCAGAAGAGCCGGTTACAAAAAAATCACTTCCGAAGATATCTCAAAAGCTGGTTTTAAAACAATTGATGAACTTGCAACATCTTTGTCAGAGGGAAAAACAAGTATGACAAAACTCAAATCTCTGAAACCATGGTTCGCTTTATCTCCTCCTAAACATGGATTTAAACGAAGTACAAAGCATTTGTACGGCCAAAAAGGAATTCTTGGACATAATAAGGAACTTACTACATTAGTTAAGAGAATGATGTAAAATGCCAACGAGACTTCGTAAAACCAGAAAACTTAGAGGTGGCAGACACATGGGATGGGGCCAAGTTGGTCAACATCGCGCTAGTGGACACAAGGGTGGTCTTGGAAGATCTGGCCATCTTAAGCATCTTTGGAGCACTGTAATTAAAGAGGATCAAGATCATTTTGGTCACAAATCCACACATCGTCCTGTATCAGTTGCAATAATTACCAAGAAGTGGATTAATGTTAGAGATCTTGATGATTTATTTGCAAAATCTGGAAAATCTGAAAATTCTAAAAAAGTTTTAGATTTAACTACTCTTGAATACGATAAACTTCTTGGTGGCGGAGAAGTAGCAAACGCATATACGATTAAAGTAAAATATGCATCAAATACTGCTCAAGAAAAAGTAAAAAAGTCTGGTGGAGAAGTAATCCTGCCTACTCAAAAAAATATATCAAAAACTGAAGAAAAAACTGAAGAAAAACCTGAAGAAAAGACTGTAGAAAAGACTGTAGCAAACAACGATGGCTGAAGGAACACTTACTGATTATATTCGAAAAGTAGTAGCCAAGGCTGAACCATATTTACCTCAGGTTCCAAAACCGAAAAAAAAGATTTCACTTCAGCAAAAATTGCTCTGGTGCGGTACTTGTGTTTTTATTTACATGGTAATGGGTCAAACACCACTATTCGGTGCCACAACTCCAGATTTTGACTTTCTAGCATTTGCACGAGTTATTTTTGCCTCACAACAAGGATCCTTGGTTGAGCTTGGAATAGGACCAATCGTTACAGCTGGACTTTTGATGCAATTACTTAGGGGATCTGATATTCTCAAGTTTGACTTTAAACGACCAGAGGAACGTGGCATATTCCAGACAGCTACTAAGATGCTGACCTACTTTGTGATAGTAATAGAATCTGCTGTTTATGGTTGGGCAGTTTACGGTCCAAATATAACAGAACCCAGTGTACTTGGAATTTTGATAGGGCAGCTCATGGCTGCATCTGTGATCGTAATGTTCATGGATGAATTAATTCAGAAAGGATGGGGAATAGGGTCAGGCATCAGTCTGTTTATTGCATGTGGCGTTGCTCAACAGATACTCTGGAGTCTTTTCAGCCCTCTACCTGCAGGTGATGGAGGCAGTATTGGCATAATTCCTTTCATTATTCAAAACATACAGATGGGAATGGGAGACTTCTCTGATGTTTTCTTCCGGTCGAATCAATTGCCGAGCATATTCGGTCTTTTACTTACTGCTGGTGTTCTACTCATCCTTGTGTATACTCAAGGCATGAAAGTTGAAATTCCAATTGTTTCGACAAAATATAGAGGATTTGCTGCTACTTATCCAATCAAATTGATGTATGTGTCTAACATACCTGTAATTTTAGCATCAGCTCTTACGGCAAATGCATTATTTATTGGTCAGATGCTTTGGTCGCAGCTGAACCCGCGTAACGCCAGTCCGCTTTTTAACATACTTGCACAATATGATCCCACTAGTCCTGGAACACCAATAGGAGGAATTGTCTATTACATAACACCCCCTAGAGGATTAGATCTTGTAGCTCTAGATCCTCTGCGAGGAGTATTGTATGTATTGTTCATGATTGGCATTGTATGTGTATTTGGAAAATTATGGGTAGAATTGGGCGGTCTATCATCCAAAAAAGCAGCACAAAATCTTTTGGATGCTGATGTAGTAATTCCTGGATTTAGGAGATCAAACGCACCAGTTGAGACTCTTCTGAACAAGTACATCCCATCTGTCACTATTCTTGGTTCTGTAATATTGGGTTTGATAGCTGGTGTTTCAGATATTTTGGGAGTATTTGGTTCTGGTATAGGTATTTTGTTAACCGTAGATATTTTGATTAACTATTATAACCAACTCGTAAGAGAGAAGGTAGAAGTGGTAATGCCCAGACTTGGTGCTTGGCTTGGCAGATAATAAAAAAGTCGTAGTAGTTGGAATTCCTGGAGTTGGTAAAACATCTCTTGTTACGAAGCTTGTTGAATTAATCACTAAACAAAACAAAACTGTTGGTGTACATAGTTTTGGTACAGTAATGCTTGAGGAGGCAATGAAGAATGGAATTAAAGATAGAGATGAATTAAGAAAACTATCAATAGGTCAACAAAAAGAACTACAAAAAATGGCTGCAGAAGATATAGCGAATCTCAAAGATGATGTAGTTTTGATTGACACACATGCTTTCATATCTACAAAATCTGGTTTTTATCCTGGTCTTCCAAACTATGTAATACAGATTATACAACCTACTAATTTCATAGCAATCACAGCTAGCCCTGATGAGATACATAATAGAAGAATGAAGGATGAAACTAGAAATAGGGATGCAATTTCTATTGAAGATATTAAAAAAGAATTAGCTGTTCAGGACGCAATGCTTTCTAGCTGTTCTGTTCTTTCTGGCTCTCCAATGAAAGTTGTATTTAATCATGAGGGAAAAGTTGATGAGGCAGCTGCATCTGTATTAGATGCTATAGGGCTATGATTGAGTTTAACTTTATACTAAATTTCTTGGATCTTGTCTTCTTACAGGGAGATATTTTGGGAATACGAGGTGAGGGTCCACTTGGAAGTGCTGATCCAATGGTAAAAGGCATGCTACCTTCTGCATTTGGGATTATTGCATTTTCCATAATGCTAAACCTATTCAATGCAGGAGTTAGAAAAAAACTAGTAGATTCAGTCAAACTCAAACGAATAATGAAAGAGACAAGAGCTTGGCAAAAAGCAAGGATGGCTGCTTTCAAATCAAAAGACGAAGCAAAAATTGCAGAGCTAAGCAAAAAATCTACTTACATGAACAAAATGAGTATGGAAATGATGCAGATGAACATGCGCCCAATGATGATCACAATCATTCCATTGTTATTGATATTTTACTTTCTAATGCCCACACTATTTTCATATACTGTAGCAATTTCTCCAATTCCGCTCAATGTTATACCTGGAGAATGGTTTGCACTAACTTGTACAACTGAAAAGATGGCTGCAGATGTAGCTGCAGGCATTGGACCATTCTGTAATCATGAAAATGAAATATATCTTTGGGCATGGTATTTTCTTACTGCAATTGCATTTAGTGGTACCATAATGAAGCTAACCAAAACTTCTATGAATGAATAGTATTGATAAATTCAATATTGAATATCTAAGTGGTGGTGATATACTAAAGGAGCTAGCTAGGGAGCAAGGATTTCAAACACAAGGTGATGATTGGTGGGATACACAAGAAGGAATAAATTTTCTTGATCAGCGTAAAGAAAATCCTGAATTTGATAAAAATGTAGATAATAAACTCAAAGAACTTTTTTCTAAAGGGGGTATTGTTGTAACTAGCTACACACTTCCCTGGATTGTTGAGGGCGGAATTAAGATTTGGTTAGATGGATCTAAAAAAAATAGTGCACTAAGAATGACTGCTAGAGATAATTCATCAATAATTGATGCTTTAGAAATTGTACAAAAACGATACAATGAAAATAAAATAATTTACAAGGAATTATATGGATTTGAATTTGGTGAAAATCTATCCGTATTTGATAAGATTATTGAAACTGATGAGCTTAATGTAGAACAAGTTCTTGAAGTTGCAAAATCAACTGTGAGGAAATTTTTTGACACTAAAACAACTTGAGAATCTAATCACAATTGATGAGGACATCACTGATGATCAGTATGGTACATACTATGATAAACGTACAGTTGAACAATTGCTAAATTATGGTCTTATCTTACTAGACAAACCAGCTGGTCCGACTAGTCATGAAGTTGTTGCATGGTCAAAACGAATTCTAGAAATTTCGAAGGCTGGACATAGTGGTACCCTTGATCCACAAGTTACAGGCGTACTTCCATTAGGTCTTGGTGAGGGTACAAAGGCTTTAGGCGTTCTACTGCTTGGTCCGAAAGAATACCATGCATTAGGTAGATTTCATTCATTACCATCAAAGGAAGAACTTGAAAATATTTTAACAGAATTCTGTGGAGATATATATCAAAAACCACCTCAACGTTCATCTGTATTAAGGCAAACACGAGTTCGTGAAATTTTTGAACTGGAATTACTTGAACAGAAAGAAAACCTGGTTTTAATCCGTGTGCTTTGTGAGGCAGGTACCTATATCAGGAAATTAATCTATGATTTTGGAGAAGTGCTAGGAGATGGTGCCACCATGATTGAACTAAGACGAACTCGTGTACATCAATTTCATGAAAACTATCCATTAGTTACTCTTCATGAAATTTCTGATGCATTTGCAGATTGGAAGGAGAAAAATGATAGTACAAAATTGTCTACTATGATACATCCAATAGAGCATACATTAAGTGAGATTAAATCAGTGGTCATACGTGATTCTGCCATTGATGCACTATGTCATGGTGCACAATTGGCCATCCCTGGAATATTACAAATTTCTCCAAATTTACAAAAGGATGATCTTGTTGGCATTTATACACAAAAAGGGGAGATTGTAGCACTTGCACAATCTTTGATGCCTGAAGATGATATCAAAGAAAAAACAAAAGGATATGCATTTGAGACACAACGAATAATCATGGCACCAGGTACATATCCAAAAAGCTGGAGATCACGATCAACAATTAAAGAAAATATTACTAATACTTAGAAATATGAAAAACGTACCTAGAGGTCTTATAATTGCAATCTTAGTTGGGATGTTAGCAGGTTTGATACTTGGATTTTTTGTAATTACACAATCTAATCATGAACAATTAGTATTTCATGAAGGTTATTCTATTTCAATTGTAACAGAAAAGATTGATTTTGAATTAGGAGAGCAGATTTACATTAAGATTGTAAATTCTGGTACCATGCCACTAACATTTTCTGATTCCTCATACGGTTTGAAGATAACGGGGCTTGACGGTATATTATATTATACTCCAATAGCGGCTCAAGTAATTTCTACACTTGAACCAATGGATGAAAAAACGTTTGTTTGGGATCAGAAAAAGATGGACGGTTCTGATTCATTAGAAGGAAGATACAAAATCATAGTTGAAGGATTTGATCATGAAAACAATAAAGTGAAAAAATCCATAGTCATAAACCTTCTAAAGTAAGCTGTTCAGAAATCTATATGGCGAATAATCAATGCCGGGGTCGCCTAGCCTGGTAGGGCGCGCGCCTGGAATTCTATAAAACCATAAAGCGCGTTCTCGCAAGGGATCGAGAGTTCAAATCTCTCTCCCGGCGCCATTACATAATATATGGCAAAGCCTAGTGTTATGAATGCAAAAATATGACATCACAATTATTGGTGGAGGAATATTAGGAACTACCATTTCATATTGGCTTTCTACGCTATATGATCTAAAGATTTGTGTTGTTGAAAAAGAACATGATATTGCAATGCATTCTAGTACACGCAATAGTGGTGTAATTCATTACCCATTTTACTTAGATTCCAAACGCAAGAAGAATTTCGCTAGAGCAGCATTTCTTTCTCATGACATGTGGAAGATATTAGCCTCTGAAAATAGCATTCCTTGGGTTCAAGGTGGAACGATTGAAATTGCGCTAGATGAAGAGCAACATAAAACTCTTGAAAAATATATGGTCATGGGAAAAGAAAATGGATTAACTGAAGAAGATATTTCAATTCTTGATTCTAGCGAGCTGAAGAAAAAAGAGCCTAACCTGAGTTGTTATTCAGGTCTTTATTGTACTAAAGAAGGTTCAACAAACTATGGTTTACTAACAAAAACAATCTCAGAGTTATCCAAAAATAATGGTGTATCTTTTTTAGTTAAACATAATGTGAAATACGTCGAAGAAACATCTAAAGAAGTTAACCTAGTATTCTCAGATAAATCATCACTAACATCAAATTTTGTAATCAATTGCGCTGGGGGAAATTCTCTTGATGTTGCGAAAAAATTCAGATTATTAAATGGTTATTCAGATCTTCATTTTCGTGGTGAATACTGGGTAGCTAATTCTGATATCGCCAATCTAGTTAAAACAAATATCTATACGGTACCGAGATATACAC
>LULR01000275.1_pt1 | contig 10513 bp, 8 predicted proteins | sample 729471 | NCBI WGS metagenome assembly LULR01 (sample SAMN03860284, study PRJNA289734) | marine metagenome | biome: seawater column; feature: ocean; material: water; isolation source: Red Sea water column Station 108 - depth 500m | place: Saudi Arabia: Red Sea | collected 2011-10-15 | depth 500 m
ATTTGGTATTCTTGTTTTAAAAAAAATAAAAAAAATAAATAATAAAGAAGCTGAAAAGGAGTTTTTGTCTAGTGTAGATAATCTTACAAATGATTACATGGACTTCATGGTACAAAACGGTGTTATTAATCAAAGTTTTATTGAAGGAACTTTTTTAGGAGATGATTTAAATTTTTGCAACGAAATAAGATCAGCAATAGAAATAACAATTTCGGAATCAAAAAAACAAGAATAAATTATTCTGATTTTTCTTTTTTAAACTTAGGTATTTTTGATTTCTTTTTCTTTTTTTTAGGTTTTTTAGGTATTTTAGATTTTTTTGTTCCTTTAACTTCTTCTTCTACACCTGCTTCTTCTAAAGCTTCTAAAATCTCAGTACATTTAGTTGAATTACAAAAATAAGTTGATCCTGTTTTGGTATTGTAAAGATATGCTCCACAATTATCTTTTTTTTTTATAGTACAATTAACTGGTTCTAATCGATATTCAGCAAGCAAGCTTGTTGAAGAAAATAAAAAAAATATCAGAACTAAAAAAGTTTTTTTCATAAAATAAATAAAAAAATTTTAATAAAATATTAAGTTGATTCAACCCTTATTAGAATAAATTATCAACAATTATTTCTCTCAGCTTAGTATATTTTTTTCATTAAAAACAAACAAAAATTTAACATATAAAAATTATATATATAAAAAATCCATTCATAAGCCTGGAAATGCCACTCTATACATGGTTGCTTCGGCACAAGAATTGTGTACGGAATGCTTAAGTAAAGTGCCTAAAGACATGAGAGACTATGTATACAACATGGACTTTATGGACAAAGACCAACCATTAGGACCAACAGTCATGAAAGGTTGGAAGAGTCCTAGAAAACCACCTTGGACAATAGGTTATGCTAGCACATATGCTGGTAATACTTGGCGTAAAGGTGCAATGGAAAGACTGATGGAAGTAGTTTATCCAAAATGGAAAGCGTTAGGAATGGTTGATGAAATCGTTATAACTCAGTCAAATTTGGATGACACTTTGCAAATTCAGCAAATGAGACAGATGATAGATGGTGGAAAAGTTGATGCCATTATTATCTGCTGTTCAAACTTAACGGCACTTAATCAAACAATTAAATATGGTTGGGAAAAAGGTATTCCGACACTTTCTTTTACAGGATTTACCACTTCACCATATTCAATCAACACATCAGTTAACTACCGACTAGTTGGTTTTTATATTGGTGCATGGATGGCTGAACTAATTGGTGAAAAAGGAAATGTAATAGTTATGGACGGAATTCCTGGTTATTCTGCATCTGACCAACAAAGTGATGGAATGCTAGAAGGTCTAGGACAATATCCTGGAATAAAAGTTGTTGCACAGTTAGCACATAACTGGACATCTCAAGTTGCGCAGAAAGAACTATCTACATGGCTATCAGCTAACCCAATAGAGATACATGGTATTGCTGTTCAATCTTCAGGGGAAACTGGAACTTTACAGGCATTACTTCAGTCTGGACGTGATCCAATTCCACCAATCGCTTTAGGTGGAGAGCTAGGTGCTCTATGTTATTGGAGACAAAATCCAGGTTATATTGATGAAGCGATATACGCTTGGCCTCCAGGAGATGAAATAGAGTTTGGAGTTGATGTAATGATCAGAACTTTACAAGGTCAAGGTCCAAGAATTCAATCTATATTGGTTGGTCCTGCAACAAAGAGTTTTGATGATATCGCAGCAGTCTTAAAAGAAGATTGTGATAGAAACTCTACGGGTTGGGATAATCCAGGAATAGAAAATTGGGCTCCTAGATCTTATGTAGAAACATTCTTTGATAATCCATCAGATCCAGAGAAGTACGATCCAAAATCTCACTAATACTTTAAGTTAAAGTATGAGTGCTGAACAAAACATTAAAGACAACACCTCTAACAAAGAGGTGTTGTCTAATAAATCCGAAACTGTTACTGGCGATGTTTACGTTCAAGATGTTCATAAATATTTTGGTGTAACTAAAGCCCTTAACGGAGTTAATTTTAATGCAAATTTTGGTGAGATTCATGCAATCGTTGGAGGTAATGGTTGTGGAAAAAGTACACTAGCAAAAGTCATGTCGGGTGTTTTGCCAGTTGATAAAGGTAAAGTTTCTGTTATGGGTCACACTCCTACTTCACCTGTTATGGCAAGAGAAGTGGGTATAGCTACTGTTTTCCAAGAAGTCATGATTGCGGAAGAAGCTTCTGTTGTAGACAACTTATTTGTTGGTTCAGATAGCTTTTGGTACAAAAATTTAACACAAAGAGAAAAAGTTATAAAAGCACAAGAACTTATGGAAGATCTTGCAGGCGAATATATAGATCCATATACTCAAGTATTCAATTTATCATTACCCATTAAAGCTTGGATTACAATTGGAAGAGCATTTTTACGCGAAAATACAAAAGTACTAATTCTTGATGAATCGTCTGCTGCACTTGATTTTGATTCAACTGAAAGACTATTTAAAAAAATGAGAGAGTTTAGAGATAATGGTGTTGCAGTATTTATTGTTACGCACCGAATAGCAGAATTAATACGTATAAGTGATAAAGCAACTGTTATGAGAGACGGTAAAGATGTAGGAGTTCTAGAAAAAAAAGATCTTAACGAAAAAAATTTATTAGGTTTAATGACTGGGCGAGTTGAATCTGGAGAGAAATCTACATCTGTTGCGGTAAAAACAAAGACTGACAAAGTTGTAATGAGGGCTGAAAATTTAGTTGTTTGGCCTGAAAGTACACCAGTAAATATAGAAGTTCGCAGAGGTGAAATTTTAGGTGTTACAGGTCTAGATGGTAACGGACAGGATGACTTTGTTAAAATTTTAGCAGGTGTTCAAGAACCTCACGGTGGAACAACTGAAGTTTTAGATAAAAGTGACAAATTTGTGAAATATAATTCTTTGATGGATGCCAAAAATAATGGTGTCTCTTTTGTTTCAGGAGATAGAAAAAAAGAAGGAATACTTCCTAATTTAAGTATTTACGAAAATTTAGTAGTTCCACTTTATCGAACAACAAGTAAAGCGGGCTGGTTAGGTTTTGTTAACTGGCTTGAGTTAAATGGTATATATGATTATGAAGTTGAAAGACTAAGCATTAAAACAGGCCCAAAAGATAATCTCATAGGTTCACTAAGTGGAGGAAATCAGCAAAAGGTTATGATAGCCAGATCTTTAGCAACACATCCAAAAATTCTTGTCTTGAATGATCCTGCTAGAGGTATTGATGTAAGTACTAAAAGAGATTTATACACTCATCTTAGAAATTTTGTAGAAGAAGGAAATACAGTTATTTTCTTATCTAGTGAGTTAGAAGAATTCATAGGTCTTTGTCCTAAAGTTGTTGTGTTTAGACATGGCACTATATTCGATATTTTTGAAAATGAAAAAGTTAACGCAGATACTTTACTTGAAGGAATGTTTGGCCAAACAGCAGGTATAGGATCTACTAATATTAGCAAATCAAGTATTACAAACATTTCAGAAAAATCAAATGGTAATGATGCTTATGTAAAAAATTTAGATACTCCAAGTAAAAAAATTATAAAAGTTGTAGATTTTGAAAAAGAAAAGAAATCTGAAGAAAATAATTCAGACAAAAAAATAAAAATAAAAACATTTTAATGAAAAAAGAAAATATAAATAATTATTATACAGATGAAGATTTAATTAACTTTGAACGGTTAAAAAATTTTAAAGAATTTAAAGTTAATAAATTAAATAATAATCGAAATAACAGCCATCCTGTTAGATATGCAGTATCTGACAATAGAAATTTCAATAAAATTATGAATGTTGGTAATAATGAAAAATCTTCATCTAAAGAAGTCAATAAATCAAAAGACTATACAACATCAGATTTTGATAATTTTAAAAAACTTAAACAATTCACAACTTTTAACGATAACGAACCCTTAAATAACAAAACTGAACCCGAAATAACTATCACTGAGTATACTGATAAAGACATGAGTGCATTTGATAAAATAATCAAGTCCAAAGGCAATACCAAAAATGAAAGTGAAAACAAAAATAATACCAAGATTGATAACAAAAAAATTAAAACAATTGATTTTAACAAGTTAAATGAAAGAGAAAAAAATTTTAAAAATAAAGTAGGTATTGAAAAAATTAAAGTTGTTTATTTTGATTAATTTATGGAAATAGTAGATAAAATAACAAAAGCTTTTAGATCAAGTGTAGATACTTCGTCAAATAAGTATCTTATGGTACCAATTTTTATTTTCTTCTCGTTATTAATTTTAGCAATGATAAGAAGTCCAATTATAATCTCACAATCAGGTATTGGTAGTGCAATAATTCTTAGTGCACCACTCATATTAACAACTTATGCTTTAACATTTATTGTTATGGCCGGTCGAGGAGGTGTCGACTTATCTATTGGTCCTTTTATGGGTTTTATAAATGTCAGTAGTATCCAATTATATGCTCATGGATATTTACAAACATCCATTGGTTGGTTCATTTACGCTATCGCCATGGGTTTAATCTGGCAATTGTTTTATGCGTTGATTGTGGTGTACGTGAGAGTTTCACCAATTATAGTAGCATTGGCAGGCTTTTTAGCATTCACTGGAATTAATCTTGTTATTCTATCTCGTCCAGGTGGGATTGCACCAGATTGGCTAATACCTTGGGGAGAAGGCTTTACAATATTTAATGAAATATTTCTTCTGCTGATTTTAGCAACAATTTTATTTTATATCATCACCCACACAGCTTTTTGGGGTCATCTAAAGTTAATGGGTGCGGATGAACGTGCCGCTTTTACAAGTGGTGTTAAAATTAACTGGGTAAGAATAGTTGCACACTTAATATCTGGAGTTTTTGCTGCATTATCTGCAATATGTTTTACTGCCCTGGTTGGCTCTGGAGATCCTATACAAGGAACTAAGTATACACTTTTGGGAGTAACCGCTCTGGTTCTTGGTGGAGCTAGTCTTATAGGTGGTCGGGGTGGTGCTTTTGGGGCAATTTTAGGTGCTGGAACACTTTATTTAATCAATTATATTTTAGTTACTTTTAGATTTGAAAGATTACAAAGTTTTGTCTCTGATTTATCTTATGGAGCTGTCTTAGTTATTGCTTTGCTTGTAAGCCTTCTTCTCCCATATGTACAAAGAGTTACTAAGGGTTTGTCTGTTATGGTTTTTTTTATTCTTATGTCTTTTGCTGGTTTATTTGTAGTACTTCATTCAGTTTATGATCAACCTATTGTTGTTGAAACTGAAGTTGTAAAAGACATAGATGAAGCTTCTAAAGCATACGAAAGAGGACAAAAGGTACGTAAATTAGATGCAACGGGAAATATTATTGTTGAAGAAGGCGAAGCTGGAACAACAACGGGAGAAGGAACTGCTCAAGGTGGCTCTCTAGCTGGGCACTCTGTAGTTCGGTTAACAGAAACTCCTGGGACAATAATGCTTTATGTAATTATTGGATTAGCAGGTCTTGCGCTTCTACTTTATCTTATTTCCGCACATCGGAGTCCCTCTACCATATCTTTTGCTGTCATTGTTGCCATCATAGTTGCAGGATTAATATTTGATCCTGAAGATAAAGAGAAAGATTTACTAAAAAATACTGAGCAAATAAGTTTACAATCAAATCAAGTTAGTAGTATTGAAACTTCATCGCCTCAATATTTTAGTCTTGAAAAAATTAATTATTTCTCAAATATTTCAGATATCGCTCTTATTTCAGGAACAACATATAGCATAATTTATATTGCTGGAGTTATTCTTCTTGCTTCTTTAATTGTTATTTCAATGCTACCTCAATTTAGTAATCGTGCAAAATCAATTGCTATGTTTTTTTTTCTAGCCGCCTTAACAATGGTTGTTTTAAAAGGTGTTTCTTATAATAATTTAATTGAAAGTACCGATAAAAGCTTTTTTGGCATCCAAGGGTACGGGGTTATATTAACTATATTGTTACTTTTTGTTATTACAGCTCCATTTGTTCACTCTAGAATAAAAAATCTCACAAATGTTTATATTTTTGGGTTAGGTGTTTTGGCCATACTATTTACCTATTTTGTTGGAGGAAATACATTTATATCCGATGATCCTTTACTTTATCAACCTCAGATAATAAGTGAATTAAATATTGGAGACATATCGCAAGTAAAATATGGAGGACCAAAAATATTTTTTTACGAAACTATAAGGACTGGGTACGCACAATTTGCTTTTAGCATACTTGCTGTTTTTTTATTACAATATTTTTTATTTTTAAATATGGGACACAAAGGAAGTTACAAACGATTTGCACCATACATGTACATAGTTATTTTTGCCGGTTTTTTATGGTCTGCAATATTTTATTCTGTTGGATATTCTTTTTACAAAATTATAGCTGTATTTGTTATTGGCATACCTCTTACTCCTTTAGTATGGCAATTCATGAGAATCTACAGAGAAAAAACAGCGCGTGATAGACAATTAAGCCAATGGGAAGAGGTGAAATAAAATGAAAAGATCAGCTTTTCTTTTCTTTAAAGGTTTAGGATTGTTGTTTGCAATCTTGTGCGGCATAGGAACTGCTATACTAGGTTGGTATGATGGTGCTGACTGGATGAACATAGTCACGTTTTCAATAGCAGTAACTGGATTAATATTATGGGGTTGGTATCATTTTTCCGTTAGATGGATTGATAGTGATTTAAAACAAAATATATTTACTAAATTTCCAAAAGAAGAAAAAGTTGAAGGAAAAGATCTAGTAGAGGAAGATGAAGAAAATTTCTTCTTCAAAAATATTCGTGAACATAAATGGAAAACATTAGCTTTTATTTTATTAATACTTATTTTTATTTTTGTTTCATTTATTGCTGAAGGTTTCTTTTCAGGCCGTACATTAGTATCTTTTTTGATATTTCTAGGATTTATCATATTAATGGGCGTTGTGGGCCAATACATAACAGCCCAAAAAAGTGTGTTTATTGGTATTTCTGTCTTAATCGCATTGTTTATAATAGGAGCTCTTACCATACCTGGATTCCTTTCGCTTCTTAACATGAAATCAATGTTAGTATTTGCGGCATTTTTAGGTTTAGCAACAGTGGGGCAAACTTTTGTTGCATTATTGGGAGGTCTTGATTTATCAATTCCATTTCTGATAGGAGCATCCAATGTTGCTCTAATGTCTTTAATTTCTAAAGGTGTGCCTCCGTGGTTAGCTTTGGTTGCTGTATTGTTATTAGGTCTAATAGTAGGATTGGTAAACGGCATCCTAAGCTTTAGACTGCAAGGTCAGGCATTAATACTAACTTTGGGTGTTGGTTTTTTTGTTAAGGGAGGTGTTCAAATTCTTGTAGCGATGGGTACTTTTTCTGCGGGCACAGTTTTTGGTGTTGTGCCAGATTGGATGAGAAATATTGCTTCTATGAATGGTAAAACTGTGGGACTACCTATTCCTCCCATTATTTTAATTTGGATTATCGCTTCTATAATTATAATTGTTGCTCTTCGTTTAACTAAATGGGGAAGAAATCTTTATGCTCTTGGAGGAAGTCGTTTATCATCAGCAAGATTATCTATTTCCGAAAGAGGGTACTGGGTTGGAGCTTATGTAATTAGTGGTTTTTTTGCATCTTTAACTGGCGCATTACTTTTAGGTTGGAGCGGAGGTGGTTTTATAGGAGTTGGTGATGCATATTTGTTTTTAACAATTGCTGCAGTTGTAGTTGGAGGAACTTCTTTATTAGGAGGTGTTGGTGGATACGGATTAAGTGTAATTGGAGTTTTGATTTTACAAATAATTACAACTGTACTAGTTGGCTGGGGTTTAAGTTGGCAAGGACAACAGTTTATATTAGGTTTATTAATTATACCAATGGTTGCTCTATACGCTAGATCACCACATATTAGATCGCAAATTTAAAATGAAGAAGAATAAAATGACAAAAATTAATTGTGACATGGGTGAAAGCTTTGGAATATATTCTGCAGGCAATGATGAAGAAATAATGCCTTTAATTGATATTGCCAATGTTGCTTGTGGTTTTCATGCTTCAGATCCTAATCATATGAGAAAAACTGTTGAGTTAGCAAAAAAACATAAAGTTAAAGTTGGTGCCCACCCATCTTTTCCAGATCTGCAAGGTTTTGGGAGAAGAGAAATGAAAATGCCAAAATTAGATTTAAAAAATATGATTATGTATCAAGTTGGTGCGCTTAAAGCTTTTTTAGATGAATTAGATATGCCTCTAAATCACATCAAACCTCATGGATCATTATATGTTATGGCTTCAAAAGATGAAGAGATGTGTAGAGCTATAGCAGATGCCGTGACGCCTTTTAATGTTAGTATTTTTGGGATGGCAAATACTGCCCATGAAAAAATTTATAAAGAGGAAAGAAAACTTGATTTTGTTGCAGAATTTTATGCAGATTTAGATTACGACAAAAATGGTAAATTAGTCATAGCAAAAGGTAAACAGTCGGTATATGACAGCAAGCTTGCAGTTAAACGTGCTTTAAGAGCAGTTTCAGAAAAAAAAGTTAAAACTACAAGTGGTACTGACATAGATGTAGGCTGCGATACAATTTGTGTACATTCTGATACACCTAATGCCGTTGAAATTATTACAAAGTTAAAAAACGCTCTCTCAAAAAAATAAGTAAATGAAAAAAATATTAGTTGCTAACCGTGGAGAAATAGCTTGCAGAATTATTGACAGCTGTAAAAAATTAAATTTTCATTCAATTGCAGTTTATTCTGACGTAGATAAGAATAGTAAACATGTAAGAAAAGCTAATGAATCGGTTCATATAGGCGCTTCAAAAGCTCAAGATAGCTATTTATCTTCAAATAAAATAATTGAAGCAGCTAAAAAAGTAAAAGCTGATGCTATTCATCCTGGGTATGGCTTTCTGGCTGAAAATGATCAATTTGCACAAAAAGTAATTGATGCCGGAATTGTTTGGATAGGGCCTAAACCCAATACTATCGTGTCTATGGGCAACAAAGATATAGCTAGAGATTTAGCTTTAAAAAGCAATCTGCCTATTTGTCCGGGTTTAAACAATAAAGATTTAAAAAAAGATGATTTAGAAAAAAAATGTAATGAAATTGGCTTTCCAATTCTAGTAAAAGCAAGCGCAGGTGGTGGTGGAATAGGAATGCAAATTGTAAATAATTACAGTGAACTAGTTAAATCTGTAGAAAAAACAAAAAATTTAGCAAAGAAAGCATTTGGCAATAGTGATGTTTTTTTAGAAAAATTTATAAAAAATGCAAGGCACATAGAAATACAAATATTTGGTTTTGGTGAAAAAAAAGCTGTTCATTTTTATGAAAGAGATTGTTCAATACAAAGAAGATTTCAAAAAATTATAGAAGAAAGTCCAGCACCAAAAATAGAACCGGAAATTATAAATAAAATAGCAGAAAGTGCAGTAAATTTTGCTACCAATCAAAAATATGAAGGTGCCGGAACAATAGAATTTATTTACGATGTAGATGAAAAAAAATTCTACTTTTTAGAAATGAATACACGAATTCAAGTAGAACATCCTGTAACAGAATCTATAACAAATTCTGACTTGGTTGAGATGCAAATTAAGTTTGCATTAGGCATTGACCTTGATTTAACAGAACAAAATAAAATTAATAGAACTGGGCATGCCATTGAGTGTAGATTATATGCTGAAGATCCTTCAAAAAATTTTCTTCCTTCGCCTGGAAAAATTTCAAAACTTAAAATTCCAAATGTCGATTTGGCAAATGTTAGATTAGATATTGGTGTTGATGAAGGAGATGAAATATCTTTTTATTACGATCCAATGATAGCAAAAATTATTTCTAAAGGTTCTAATAGAACTGAAAGTATTAATAAAATACCAAATTTATTGAAAATAATTTGGCCTCATTCATTAAGAAAAAAGAAGATATTTTGCCAATCAAAAAACAAGATGCCACTAAAAGCAAACAAGAATATAGCGATAAAGATGTAAAAGCTTTTGAAAAAATTATTGCTAAAACTCCTAAAAGTAAAAATGGTCAGGGCTATACTGAAAAAGATTTAGAAGCTTTTGATAACATTGTTTCTTCAAAAGATAAAAAAAAAGAAACTGAAATAAAAGCAAAAGTTAAAAATGTTCAAGGTAAAATTTATGATATACCAAAATTTTTGCCTGCTGGAGATAAATATATGCTTATTGAGTTTGGCAATGTTATGAATTTAGAATTAAATTTTACTGCCCAAAACTTAGCTAAGGCAATCAAAGATAATAAGATTAAAGGAGTGTACGAAACATCTCCGTGTTTTGCGTCAATGCTAGTGCATTATGAACCAGAAGAAATAAAATTTAATGATTTAAAAAAAGAACTAAAAACTCTTGTAGATTCTTTAGGTCCTTCTGATGATATAGAAATTAATAGTAGAATTTTTTCTTTTCCTACTGTTTATCTTGATAAATGGACGAAAGAATGTGTTGAAGATTATTCAAG
>LULR01001427.1_pt1 | contig 10495 bp, 6 predicted proteins | sample 729471 | NCBI WGS metagenome assembly LULR01 (sample SAMN03860284, study PRJNA289734) | marine metagenome | biome: seawater column; feature: ocean; material: water; isolation source: Red Sea water column Station 108 - depth 500m | place: Saudi Arabia: Red Sea | collected 2011-10-15 | depth 500 m
CAATAGAAGAGTACACCATACTTAATATGGTCGCTGATGTAATAGGCATAGTAAAAGCTTTGGGTTACGAAAACGCAATAACTATAGGCCATGATTGGGGTGGTCCGATTGCTTTAAATACTGCTGCACTTCATCCAGAAGTGATAACAGCTACTGGCACCATGTCTGTTCCTTACATGTCTAGAGGACCCATGCCAACTTTAGATCTGTGGAAAGAAATTTACAAAGATCGCTTTTTCTATCAACTTTATTTCCAAAAAGAGGGAGTAGCAGAAGCTGAGTTTGAAAAGGATTTACAAAGAGCTCTTAGGCTTTGCTATACAAATAGTGATGGAAGAGGGATGGCGAGATCTATAGAAAAGGGAGCAAGTGGTCTCAATCCCCAAAAAGGACCGGATGCTACATTTTTAGAAGGGATGGAAGATTTTGATGAGTTACCTGAATGGCTAAGTCAGGAAGATATAGATTATTTTGTCAGTCAATTTGAAATTAGTGGCATGAGAGGACCTTTAAATCGGTACCGAGCGCAAAATATTGATTGGGGTGAACTTTCTGATTTACCTAAAACTATTTCTCAACCCGCCTTTTTTATCACAGGAACTTTAGATCCTGTTAATTTCTTCGTTCCCAGTGAACAAAGTCTAATACAAAGAATAAGTTCAAATTATGACAACTTGTTAATTGTTGAGGAATTAGAAGGAATAGGTCATTGGACACAGCAAGAAGCACCTGAAGAAGTAAATCAGTTAATTCTTTCTTTCTTGAGTAAGCTTTAGTTACTTAGTCGTCTAAAGCAGAATCAATAAGCCATAAAAGAAAATCTCTGTGTGCCTGCGTGTCAGGATCTTGAGAACGTCTTTTAGCAATTTTTTCTATGTTTCTTATAGATGAGTAAGCTGCAGCACTTGTCATCTGGTAACCACTATCGTCATCAACCATTTTTATCAATCTTCTCAAATATGAGGTTTGAAGATTCTGTCTGATTGTACTAACTGACGAATTAGCATCCTCTATAAAAATAGAATCCGTTAAATCAGAAAGCATCTGATTTACACTGTAAGTATTGCCGTAAAGGCTTGAATCAGTCATACGATCTAAAGTCCATCCATTTAATAAATGAGCTAGGACTGAAGTTTGAATGCTTAAAATATTTCTATGAACTTGTGGGTCTTCATGTTCACTACGAAAATCAAAGCCTCTTCTTTCCTTTTGAATAAGTGTAAGAATCTCTTCATTAATAGGGAAAGCATTTGGTGAGAAAGCATGATCATTTAAAACTTGCATCGCTCTCTTTTGAACCTCTTCTGAGACTGGTTCAAAAGGTCTTAACTCTGAATCTTGGTCAGGAGTCGATCTGTTTACGTAAACCCCACCTACGAAACGTGATACTGTTTGTAAAGATCTACCGGATTCCCTAAATAATGTTTGATAAGCATTTACAAACTCTTCCCATGACTTTGCTTCCAGTTTAGTTGGCAATTCTTTAAAGGTTTGATTTACCAATTCTATTCTCTGTACAGCGTAGGTTATTGGGTCATTGGTCAGATCGTTAGTCATTGCCCTTGGGTCAATACCTCTGCCTGGACTTCTCATGTCATCTGCGTCATTACCAAAAATTAGTTCCGGTTCATCAGAACGAAACAATATTTGATCTCTTTCTTGATCGCCTAAGTTAGGCGTATATCCAAATTCAATTGCCCAATTGTCATATGCTCCTGTAACCACATCGTAGTAATCACCTTGATCTAGACCTAATGGTGCTATGTTTACAGCAGGGTATTCCATAACTGAAGCAGTTACCCCAGATTTTTGGGTAATTAATGGATCATGAACACTAACGGGGTCGTGTAAGTGACTGGCCTTAAAATTATGATTTAACCCTAGGGTGTGACCAACTTCATGTAAGGTTAAACGGACAATGCTTTGTTTTACTATTTTTGGATCTGTATTTCCGGTTGGGTCCATTGAAACTATATTTGCCAAAATATTCCCTTCTTGCATTTGACTACCTGCATGGCAAAGATTTTCTTCACTGATAGGGAAAATAGTATTTATATTGATTCTATTAGTTAGGTAAACCCACTCGAGCATGATATCAGCCCCTATAATTTCTCCTGTTCTAGGGTTGGTAAAACTTGGACCATAGCCCCCAAAAGGCGGATTAGGCGAGGAAGTCCATCTAAGGACATTGTATCTAATATCACCAGCATCCCAGTCTGCATCATCTGGTTGCACTTTTACGGCCACAGCATTTTTAAAACCTGCTTTTTCAAAAGCAGCATTCCAGGCTAAAACACCTTCTTTTATATAAGGAATTAATTCTTTGGGAGTTGAATTTTCTAACCAAAAGGTTATGGGTTTTATGGGTTCAGATAAAGCTTCTTCAGGATTTTTTTTCTGTAAATCCCACTTGTTAATTAAATCGTTATAAGGAGTTAAGTCTACGGACGTTAGATCAGTTATTCTTTCAGTAAAATAACCCACTCTTTGATCTGCTAAACGAGGTTCAAAATCATTTTCAGGCATTTGAATCAAACTGTATCTTAAAGCAATACTTATATTTCTAGGATCGGCTGCATCCTCTTCTTCATAACCATAGGAAGGTGGATTTTCGAAGACATATTCAATTTCCACATCTGTGTTTTGGGGATAATTATGAAAAGATAGAATTCTTGATTTTTCAGCACTCAATTGACCCCAGACAAAATCAGGAGGAGGACCATCAGGATAAGGGATTGGTTTTATAGGAGTTAAAGACTCAGAAACAAATAGGGATGAAACGTCTATTAAAAACTCATCCTCTTCTTCGTTCATTGAATTGATTGGGAATACTTTTATTACTGAATTTGAAATATTGGCACCTGATGATTTTGATAAGGCTGATTCTTCATCAAAATAGAAATTGGTGTTTACCCTAATAAGCCTGAGGGTATCAAAGTGCTTTTCAAATTTTAATATTCCGTTGTCTAAATAACTTCCTCTATTTTTTCTAGCTGCCACAACACCATCTTTAACATGCGCAAAATAAATAATTTCTTTGTTTAACTGGCTCTCTTTTATTTTGAAATACAATGAGCTGGTTTCTGGGTCTTGATAAACCTGAATAAATCCTTCTGAGGATTCAAAGTCTTCAACTTTGTCTTTTATGTATTCTTTTTCTTCTTCCTTTTGCTCATCAGAAACTTCTTTTTCACTCTCTTCTGATTTATCGTTCTCTTCCGACAAAGAAATTTGTGCAAAAGTTAGCAATAACAACAATGACAAGAAATGTATCAAAGGCTTCTTAAACATAATAAATGGCTCCTGCAGTCTTTTTTGTTATTAAAAAGGGCCTCGCATTATAGGTAATAACTCTAATTTAGCCTACTTTAGTTAACATTCTCGTAATATCTTATTTAAAGTAGAATAAGAGGCTATGTACGACTTAATTATTAAAAATGGAACCATCTACGACGGAACAGCCGAAAAACCCTTTTTTGCTGATGTAGCAATTAAGGGCAATAAAATTGTAGCCATTGGAGAAGTCATTGATGCAAAAGGAAAAATTGTCGCTCCAGGATTCGTAGATATCCACACACATTACGACGGTCAGGTAACTTGGGATCCCTACTTAAGACCATCTACTTACCACGGGGTTACCACGGTAGTTATGGGTAATTGTGGGGTAGGTTTCTCTCCCTGTAAGCCTGAAGAAAGAGATTGGCTAATTAGCCTGATGGAGGGAGTAGAAGATATCCCAGGAACTGCACTACACGAAGGCATAAACTGGCAATGGGAAAGTTTTCCTGAATACCTTGATACTTTAGAAGACAAACCTCTAGCTATAGATGTAGGTACTCAAATTCCTCATGGAGCTGTAAGGGCGTATGTAATGGGTCAAAAGGGAATTGATAGAGAAGAGGCCTCTCAAGAAGAAATTGAACAAATGAGTCAAATTGTTAAAGAAGCTATAGAAGCAGGAGCTTTCGGTTTTAGTACTTCCAGAACAGAAAAGCACAGAGACTCTAGCGGGGCACTTACCCCTAGTATTACTGCACATAAAAATGAACTAGTATCTATTGCAAAGTCTCTGGGGGAAATAAAAAGCGGAGTGCTTCAGGGTATTTCTGATTTTTATGATTTTGAGACCGAATTCAATATTTTTAAAGAGATGTCTGAATCTTCAGGTAGGCCCATATCTATTACTGTTGAGCAAATGGATCAGAGACCAGATTGGTGGCATCAACTTTTAGATGGAATAGAAGAAGCACAGGGTGAAGGTATTAATATGTACGGACAAGTTCCTCCTAGGGCAACTGGCATAAATATGGGACTTACAGCTACTTTAAATCCATTTACCTTTTATCCATCTTTCTACGAGTTATCCAAGCAATCTTTAGAAGAGAAAGTAGCCACTATGAAAGATCCCGCTTTTAAAGAAAAACTTCTTTCTGAAGATCCGGTTTCTATTGGAAATCCTCTAGTAGATGAAATAACTCAGTCTTTCAACAAGATGTTCAGATTAGGAGAACCAGCAAACTATGAACCTGAACCTGATGCTTCCTTTGAAGCGATAGCAAAAGAACAAAATATTTCTCCACAAGAAGTTGCGTATGATTGCTTGTTAGAGAAGGAAGGAAAAGCGCTTATCTACCATCCTCTTTTTAACTATTTACCAGGCAACTTAGATTATGTTGAAAGAATGCTTAATCACCCTTATTCAATATCAGGTTTAGGAGATGCAGGAGCACACTGCGGAGCGATAAGTGATGCCAGCTTCCCAACAACTCTAATTCAACATTGGGGTAGGGACAGGAAAAGAGGGAAAAAAATACCACTGGAGAAACTAATAAGTATGCAAACGCTTGAAACCTCTAGGCTGTTAGGAATTACCGATAGGGGAGTTCTAAAAGAAGGTTATAAAGCTGATATTAATGTAATAGACTTTGAAAATCTGACTTTACATGAACCAGAGGTTTTACATGATTTGCCTGCAGGAGGTAGACGACTAGTACAAAGAGCAAGCGGCTATGAATACACCATTGTGTCAGGACAGATAGCTTTTAAAGATGGGGAATCAACCGGGGCTTTAAACGGCAGACTTATTAGAAACCAAGTCTCATAGAATAAGTGGAAAAGCTGGATCTACATGGAGTGAGGCACCATGAGGTTGACTTAATGGTTGAAAATTTTATTTTTTTAAATCAAGAAGAAATTCCTCTTACGATAATCTGCGGTGGTAGCTCAAAAATGGTAGAACTTGTTAAGAGGGTTTTAGATAGAACAGGCTCAGGGTACTTAGAAGGCAAAGGCTTAGATTTCGGAAGGATCACTGTTACAAAAATCTAATATAGATGAGGATTAAAAAGTTACAACCTTTAGGCGCTGAAATAACAGACGTGGATTTATCTTGTGATTTATCGGAATCAAACCGTAAATTAATTAAAGAAGCTTTTTTAGATAACCTAGTCTTAATTTTTAGAGAGCAAAATTTAGAACCTAAAAATCTTTTTTTAGCAGCCAGTCTTTGGGGTCCTCCTCAAAAACATCCAGTTTTCAAAGGCTTAGACGAACATCCAGAAATAATAAAAATTGAAAATTACGGTGAGCAATATCATACAAACGCCCACTGGCATTCAGATGTAACATTTGAAGAAGAACCTCCTGATGCAACAATACTTTATGCTATCGACGTTCCATCCGAAGGAGGAAACACACTTTTTTCAAATCAATACCTAGCTTATGAGTTTCTAGAAACTTCTCTAAAGAAGAAACTTAATAATCATAAAGCAATCAATTCCAATAGGTCCGTGGTACTTCTTGCTGGTGCAGACCCCGCATTAGAAAAGACAGTAAAACATCCCTTATTCAGGACCCATCCAGAGACTGGAAAAAGAGCTCTATTTGTAACTCAAGCATTTGTTGAGAGAATTGAAGGCCTGTCTGATAACGAAAGCCAAGAAATTCTTACAAAGCTGTATGCTCAAGCCAGTGATAAAAAATTTAGATATGAACACAAGTGGCATAATGGGGATATGGTTGTTTGGGATAATAGATGTGTACAGCATTTTGCTGTGCATGACCATGGTGATAAAACTCGAACTTTACATCGAATTACAGTGAGTGGGAGCAAACCTTATTAATGAAACAGCTTACTATTAAAAATTGCACTTTAGTTAACGAGGGAAGTCTTTTAGAAAGTGACGTATTGATCAAAAATGGACGCATTGAAAAGATAGAAGAGTCGATTGATGAGCAAGGAGATTTTATTGATGCTAAAGGTCTGCATCTATTACCTGGGTTCATTGATGATCAGGTTCACTTCAGAGAACCCGGTTTAACAGAAAGGGGTAATATTCAAACTGAGTCTATCGCTGCAGTCGCTGGCGGTACAACTTCTTTTATGGACATGCCTAATGTTATACCTCCTACGCTAAACCTAGAACTCTGGAATGAAAAAATTAAAATTGCTGAACAGGTATCACTCGCTAATTACTCTTTCTATATGGGATCTAGTAATACAAATATTGACGATATAAAAAGCATTGATGCTAGCCAAGTATGTGGTTTAAAAGTTTTTATGGGTTCTTCAACAGGAAATCTTCTAGTTGATGATCAAAAGGCCTTAGAAGATATTTTTAATTACTCTCCAGTAATTATTACCACGCATTGTGAAGACACCCCTTTAATAACTGAAAATGAAAAAAAAGCTCATGAAAAGTACGGTGAAGATATTCCAATAGAACTACATGAAGAAATTCGATCAAGAGAGGCCTGTTTAATATCCACTAAAAAAGCAATTGAATTAGCCAGACAATTTAATACTAAGTTACATGTTCTTCATATTTCTACTAAAGATGAGATTGAACTTTTTAAAGCAGGACCGGTAGAAGAGAAACTAATAACTGCTGAGGTATGCGTACCGCATTTATTATTCTCTTCAGAAGATTATAAAAATCTTGGTTCCCTAATCAAATGCAACCCATCTATTAAGTCTAATTCAGATAAACAAGCACTTAGACGGGCACTAAAAGATCAAACAATAGATTATGTAGCTACTGACCATGCACCTCACGTACTGAGTGAGAAAAAGAACACTTACTCAACGGCACCTTCTGGGATGCCTTCAGTACAGCATTTCCCAAGAATCACGTCACATAGTGTAGCAAAGAGATTTGACATTAAAGAGCGTGGTTTTATTCGGGAAGGGTTTTGGGCAGACCTAGTTTTAGTAGATATGAACGATACTTATGAGGTAAAAAAGGAAAAAATATTTTATAAGTGTGGATGGTCGCCTTTTGAGAGTTATACTTTTAATTCAAGAATAATAGAAACCATAGTTAATGGTGAAAGAATATATAGTCAGGGAAAAATTTTATCTGACACAATAGGAAAGAAACTAGAATTTACAAGGGGATAAAAAATGAGTTTTAAAGAATATGATAATTACGACGCTTTAGGCCTAGCCGAGTTAGTTAAGAATAAAGAAGTTTCCGCTGAAGAGTTATTAGAGGAAGCTATGCAGAGGACAGAAAAAGTAGACGATCAAATTAATGCCGTAGTTTTAAAGCATTATGACGAAGCAAAGGCAATGATAAAAGACGGGTTACCTGAGGGACCTTTTACCGGAGTGCCGTATCTTTTAAAAGATCTCCATGTCCTTCTTACAGGAACAAAGACTACTTATGGTTCAAAGTTCTTTAAAGATTATGTAGCGGATCACAACAGTACTTTAGTGGATAGATATCTCGAAGCAGGCTTAGTTATCTTTGGTAAGACTAATAGCCCAGAATTTGGATTAACTGTAACCACTGAACCTGAGCTATATGGTCCTACTAGAAACCCTTGGAATCTAGATCATTCCGCAGGCGGTTCAAGTGGTGGTGCAGCTTCAGCGGTAGCATCAGGAATACTACCCATGGCTAATGCAAGTGATGGGGGAGGATCCATAAGGATTCCAGCATCATGTTGTGGTCTAGTAGGCTTAAAGCCCACTAGGGCAAGAACCCCTATGGGTCCAGATAGAGGTGAAGGATGGGCTGGTCAATCTATCAGCCATTGTGTATCTAAATCTGTTAGAGATACAGCAGCACTTTTAGATGCCACATCTGGATTTTCTCCAGGTGACCCTTATGCTCCAACTGAGCCTTCAGGAACTTTTCTTTCTGCTAGTGGGAAGGATCCTGGTAAGTTAAAAATTGCCTTACATCTACCTACTGACACAGTAAAGATTGATGAGGATGTTCTTTCTTCTATTAAAAAAACAGCTGAGCTTTGTGAATCTTTAGGACATCATGTTGAAGAAGCTTCACCAAAACCAGATATAGCAGCACTCTCTGAAGCTATAGGAGTAATAATTTCTGCCAATGTATCTCTAGCCTTACAACAAAGAGCAGATGCTTTAGGAACAGATGTTACACCAGATGTTGTGGAGAACATCACTTATAGAATGTACGAGAATGGTAAGGCGTTTACAGCAGATCAATATGCTAAAGCCACGCTAATAAATCATCAGGCTGGCAGAGTATTAGGTAACTTTATGGAAGATTATGATCTTATTCTTAGCCCCGTTCTTGCTAAACCCCCTGTAAAAATAGGAGAGATTGATATGTCTTCAAAAGATGTAGCAACATACATTGAAAGATTGTCTTCTTACTCTAGTTTTACGGGACTTTACAATCAAACGGGTCAGCCAAGTATTTCACTGCCACTTGGCTTTAGTAAAGATGACTTGCCCATAGGTTCTATGCTCACCGCTAAATTTGGAGATGATGAGTTGTTAGTCTCTATTTCCTCTCAAATAGAAAAAGCAGCTCCTTGGACTGATAAAAAACCGCCAGTTTACTCAAGTTAAGTGAATCCAGAAATTCATCCTGATAACAAAGGTTTTTCTTGGTCTGTACCTCAGGGTCCTTATCAATACTTATCGGAAGAACAAGTAAAACAGTATGATGAAAAGGGCTATCTTGTGGTAGAAAATGCTTTTGATACAGAACTAATGTCTGAAGTCTGTAACCTTATAGATCCATTTGAAGAAAAGGTTACTGAAGTATTGAGAGGTTTTGAAGATGGAAAGGTTTTTATTTCCAGAGCAGAAGAAATAACCTTTTCAACACACCTAGTTACCCAGTCAGAAAAGTTAAAAGAATTTAGCAAGCATAAAGTATTTTCGAGTCTTTGCTTAGACCTTATTGGAAATAATGTTCGTTTGTATTGGGATCAAGCGGTTTACAAGAAACCTGGGACTAAAGATGAATTTCCTTGGCATCAAGACAATGGCTATACTTTTATTGAACCTCAAGCTTATTTAACTTGTTGGTTGGCTTTGAGCGATACGGATGAGTCAAACGGATGTCCTTGGGTGATGCCTGGATTGCACAGATTAGGTACTCTAAAACATGAAACTACAGAACTTGGCTTTGAAATCCCACTAGATAGTTCTAAGTCTGTTCCTTTGCCTTTGAAATCTGGAAGTATTGCTGTTTTCTCGTCACTGACTCCTCACAGAACAGGCCCAAATAATTCCGAAGGAGTAAGAAAAAGTTACATACTGCAATACGCTCCCGAAGGAGCTCAGAGAAAGATTTCTGGAACCATAAGTGAACCAGTAGATGATGAGTCCAGACAATTTTATGTCGTTAAAGACGGTGAGGTTCTGTCCTAATTATTCCTGCATAAAATTATCAAGTCTCTCGTAGGCTTCTAAGAAGTCTTCCTTGAATTCCATCACGACATCGCTGGCAGAAATACTTTGGTTCATTAAACCAACTCCTTGTCCTACCCAGTGCGTAGCTAAGCCCTTAGCCCCGTCATGACCGCCTTCAGCAAGTTTATTAACTTTGGCTAAAGCAGGTTCTGCCACCATCGGTTGCAAAGGCATTGGAAGCGGATCAGGAGCTTTATCGGATTCCCAAGCTTCAGTCCAAGGAGACACAAGTTGTCTAGAATGTTTCCCTGTTCTACTCCTTGATCTAACAGTCTGACTTGAGCTGGCAGCGATCATTTTCTCTTTTACTACCGGATGAATTTCAGATTCAACGGTGGTTAGCCAAACGGATCCGCACCAAGCTCCAGAAGCACCCATAGTCATAGCAGCAGCCATTTGCTTACCGGTAACGATACCTCCTGCAGCTAGAATAGGGACATCACCATAGGGTTGGATGGCTTCATAAACTTCAGGAATCAATACCATTGTAGAAACACTACCGCAATGGCCACCGGCCTCTGTTCCAGAAACCACAAGAATATCCACACCAGCCTTAACTTGATTAATAGCATGTTGAGCTGTTCCTAATAAAGCTGCTACTTTCACGTCGTTATTTTTTCCCATTTGAAGCATCCAGTCAGGTGGCACTCCTAGTGCATTAGCTATCAATTTAATCGGATGTTGGAACGCAACGTCTAAAAGAGCTTTTGCTCCTCCTGATTGGGTATTTGCAGCAAAACTTGATCCGCCGGTATCGATATTTCTTAATTCTGGAGAAGGTATGTCATGGTTCTCTAAAACATCTGCTCT
>LULR01000653.1_pt1 | contig 10460 bp, 6 predicted proteins | sample 729471 | NCBI WGS metagenome assembly LULR01 (sample SAMN03860284, study PRJNA289734) | marine metagenome | biome: seawater column; feature: ocean; material: water; isolation source: Red Sea water column Station 108 - depth 500m | place: Saudi Arabia: Red Sea | collected 2011-10-15 | depth 500 m
ATGGTCGACGATCTTCTTGCGGGCGTTCTCGTCGATCACCGGGCCCACGTCCGTGGAAAGCAACCAGGGATCGCCGATGCCAAGCTCTTCCATGGCACCGTAGAGCATTTCCAGAAGGCCATCGGCAATGTCTTTCTGCACATAGAGCATGCGCAGGGCCGAACACCGCTGACCGGCACTCTGGAACGAAGAGGCCAGCACGTCACGCACAACCTGCTCCGGCAATGCCGTGGAATCCACGATCATCGCGTTCAGGCCACCGGTCTCTGCCACCAGAGGCGCGTCCGGTGCCATGTTCTCGGTCATCACCTTGTTGATGCGCTGGGCGGTAGCCGTAGAACCGGTGAAGCACACGCCGCTCACCCGCGAATCGGAGGTCAGGGCCGCACCCACGGTTGCGCCAGTGCCCGGCACCAGCTGGATAGCATCCTTCGGAATACCCGCCTGATGCATCAGCTCCACCGCGCGAATGGCCAGCAAGGAAGTCTGCTCAGCCGGCTTCGCCACCACGGTGTTACCCGCCGCGAGGTTGGCCAGGATCTGGCCAGTGAAGATCGCCAGCGGGAAGTTCCAGGGCGAGATACAACACATCACGCCGCGGGCATCGCCGCTGTCTTTATAGCGAATAGCTTCGTTGGCGTAGTACTGGGAGAAATCGACCGCCTCACGGATCTCAGCAACCGCATCCAGCAGGGATTTGCCCGCTTCACGGGTAGTGAGGGCAAACAGCTCGGCGTAATTCTCTTCGTAAAGGTCGCCTACCTTACGGACGCAGGCCGCACGCTCTTCAGCCGATTTGGCGGACCAGCTCTCGAACGCAGCAGCCGCTGAGGTAATCGCGGTATCCACATCGGCATCGGAAGCTTGGGTGACGTGGCCCACCAGATCGTCCGGATCGGCCGGGTTGCGCACCACCTGCACCTCGGTGCCGGCGACTTCACCGGCAATTACCGGTCCGCCCTTCCAGCGATAGTCCTTGTAGGCACCACGGCCCTTCTCGATCTCGTTGACCGTAACCGGATCGGTGATGTCCCAGCCCTTGGAGTTACGACGCTGATCGCCAAACAACTTGAACGGGTGCACGATCGCCTTGCTGGAAATGCTGTTGCCCATTTCCTCAACGCTGACGATCGGATCCTTGGCAATCTCTTCCGGAGTGATGCGCTTGTCGACAATCTGGTTGACGAAGGAACTGTTGGCACCATTTTCCAGCAGACGGCGCACCAGGTACGCCAGCAGATCCTTGTGGGGACCAACCGGCGCGTAAATCCGACAGGGCACACCACTGACCCTCAGAACCTCGTTGTGCAGGGACTCACCCATACCGTGGAGGCGCTGGAACTCGTAGTTGTCGACTCCCTTGGTCTTGGCCATTTCCAGAATGGCCGATACCGAATGGGCGTTGTGGGTCGCGAACTGCGGGTAGATGCGGTTCGTCATATTCAGCAGTTTGGTGGCACAGGACAGGAACGACACGTCGCTGCAGGCCTTGCGGGTAAACACAGGGAACCCGTTCAGCCCCATCACCTGGGCACGCTTGATCTCGGCATCCCAGTACGCCCCTTTCACCAGACGCACCATGAACTTCCGGTCGTACTTTTCCGCCAGGCCATACAGCCAGTCGAGCACGAACGAGGAACGTTTGCCGTAAGCCTGGACAACCACGCCAAAGCCATCCCAGCCGGCAAGCTCGGGATCCGCTACCAGCTCCTCAATCACATCCAGGGACAGATCCAGCCGCTCCTGCTCCTCGGCGTCGATGTTAAAGCCCATGTTCGCGGCCGCCGCCTTCTTGACCAGTTCACGTGCGCGGGGCAGCAACTCGTTCATGACCCGCTCTTTGTTGCCGTACTCGTAACGGGCCAGCAAAGCGGAGAGTTTGACCGAAATGCCCGGGTTCTTGCGGACATCGCCCTTGCTTGCCTTGGCAATGCTGTCAATGGCCGTGGAATAGGCGTCGTAGTAACGCTTGGCGTCATCATCGGTGCGGGCGGCTTCACCCAGCATGTCGTAGGAGTAGGTGTAACCCTTCTCCATGTATTCCTTCGCCTCATCCTGGGCTTCATCGATATCGCGACCCAGAACGAACTGGCGCCCCATTTCCTTCATCGCCTGGTTGGCCACAGTACGGATGACCGGCTCACCGAAGCGCTTGAGCAGTTTGCGCAGGGTTTCACCAACGGTGTTGCGCTCGGAATCTTTCAAGAGGTTGCTGGTCATCAACAAGGCAACGGTGGCGGTGTTGATCAGCCCAGAGGACGCCTTGCCCACGTGGGTGCCCCAGGCACCGGAGGTGATCTTGTCTTCGATCAGTTCGTGGATGGTGGTGTTGTCAGGCACGCGAAGCAGCGCCTCGGCCAGACACATCAGGGCAACGCCTTCCTTGGTGGTCAGGCCGTACTCTGCCAGAAACTTTTCCATGATGGTGGACTTGGCATTCTTGCGAACGCTGCGTACCAGTTCAGCGGCACGGGCGGAAATAGCATCGCGCTCGGCCTGGGACAACTGGGCACCGGCAATCATCTCGTGGATAACCTTGTGCTCGTCAGCGAGATAATAATCACGAATCGCCTGCCGGCTATCGACAAGCTCGGGCGTCTGTGATTGCTGCGGTCTCATAGTTGTACCCTCTTAGTTGTTTGTCTCTCCCGCATTCTACCGAGATCAACAAAGACAATTTCTCTATAAAATTCGGACAAGCACCCCATTAAGGCTTTTTTAGATAATGAAAATTTAATAATTTTCTTCCAAAACCTCAAAATTAGGGCATTTTGCCTCTCTTGGCCCCCTAAGCTGCTTTCATCGCCAGCTCTCTGAGGACACCATGCGCCACCGAGAAAACGGCGCAATCCACATCATTAGCGGCCTGCATGTCGTTCAGCATCCGCTCCCACCGGCCCAGTAACATCTGCTTGTCTCTGCGCCAGGCCTCGAGGCGTTGTTCCGGCGTTCCTTCGCCTTCGACAGGCTCGGAGAACACGCTGAACGTCAGGTTCCGCAGCTGGTGGTCCAGCTCATCCCGAAAATGAATGGTCGCCAATACCTGCCAGTGGCCATTCGCCCGGAACGCCCGCATCTGCCGGTCAAGCCAGGTCAGATTCAGACTCTCGCCGAGCGTAAAGTAGACCCAGGCCACCGACTCCAGATTCTCCCCCAGCTGACGGGCAATCTCGATCATATCCATCAACCAGTAGCGGCTTTCTGCGGATGCGCACCACGCCGCCAGGTCCTCGGGAACCTTCCGCTCACAGTATTCAGCATAGCGGTCAAACCACCGACTTGCAGGGATCACCGATTCAAGACGGCTTCTGGAAGCCAAAACATCGGCCATCGGCGCCCGGTAATGATCAATGCAGGACACCGGGTCCAACGCCTGCCGACGGTTCTGCAACAGCCAGCTGGTACTGCGGGTGACCAGGCGAACCGCATCGGCGAAAAGATCTGCCTGAACGGCTGCACTGACATTTCCATCCAGTGATTCCATGGCCTCCCAATGGGCGTCTACGTCATGGATTCGCAGGGAGATCAGGTAGGCCGCGGCGAAACCAGGTAATGCCCATCCGGTTCACCATATCGTTGGCAATTTGCGTGGCCGAGATCTCGGCCCGCAGAGGATGAGACTCGACCGCTTCCGGGAAGGCGGCCAGCAGGGAGGCGGGGAAGGCGGAATGCAGCGCCGAATTAAAACGCTTGTCTTGCACGATGGGCGACGCGACCAGCGCCTGCTTCAGTTCAATCTTCGCGTAGGAAACCAGCACCGCAAGCTCCGGCCGGGTCAGGCCACCACCCTGATCGCGGCGGGCCTGAAGTTCCTCGTCAGAGGGCAGAAACTCAAGATCGCGGTCCAGCTTGCCCTCGGCTTCAAGCCTGCGCATCAGGCGATCATACTGGTCAGCGGTGGCAACCGCCGGATTCTGCGCCAGGCTGAGCGCCATGGCCTGCCGGTAATTGTTACGCAGAACAAGCTCGGCCACTTCCGGCGTCATCGCCCTGAGCATGCGGTTTCGCTCCGGAAGCGACATCAACTGCCGATGCACCAGATCGTTGAGCAGGATCTTGATATTTACCTCGTGGTCCGAGCAATCAACCCCACCGGCATTATCGATAAAATCGCTGTTGACCGAGCCACCGCGGCGGGCGAAGTCGATCCGGGCCTTCTGGGTAACACCCAGGTTGCCGCCCTCCCCGAGGGCTTTGCAGCGAAGTTCGGTACTGTCGATGCGCAGAGCATCATTGGTCTTGTCGCCCACATCCTCATGGGACTCAAGGGGCGATTTCACATAGGTGCCAATGCCACCATTCCAGAGCATGTCCACCGGCGCTTTAAGCAAAGCGCTGATCAGATCCGCCGGCGACAGGGTCCGGGACTTGATTCCGAGCGCCTTCCGCATTTGTGCAGACACTGGGATGGATTTCATGGAGCGCGAAAAAACACCACCGCCGTCACTGATCAACCCGGTGTCATAATCGGCCCAGGAGGACCCTGGCAGGCCGAAAAGCCGTTGGCGCTCACGAAACGATGCCGCGGCATCCGGATTCGGATCAATAAATATGTGCTGGTGGTTGAACGCACCGACCAGGCGAATCCGGTCCGATAGCAGCATGCCATTGCCAAACACGTCGCCCCCCATGTCACCGATCCCGACCACGGTGAACTCATCCGCCTGGGTGTCCGTGCCTTTTTCCAGGAAATGCCGTTTGACCGACTCCCAGGCGCCCCGGGCGGTAATACCCATTTTCTTGTGGTCATAGCCCTCACTGCCGCCGGAGGCGAAGGCATCGCCCAGCCAGAAGCGGTACTCGGCTGCCAATGTGTTAGCTATATCGGAAAAGGTGGCCGTACCTTTGTCGGCGGCGACCACCAGATAGGTATCATCGCCGTCGTATCGAACCACATTTTTCGGCGGCACCACCTGGCCGTTGTCGAGGTTGTCCGTGATGTCCAGCAGCCCCCTGATGAAGGTCTGATAGCAGGCAACGCCTTCCTCCCGCAGAGCCTCCCGTGAGCCGTCCCGTGGCGGCTGCTTCACCACGAAGCCACCTTTGGCACCGGCGGGCACAATCACCGAGTTCTTCACCTGCTGGGCTTTCACCAGACCAAGGATCTCCGTGCGGTAATCCTCTATGCGATCAGACCACCGGAGCCCGCCCCTTGCTACCGGGCCGGAGCGCAGGTGCACGCCTTCAATACGGGGCGAATAGACAAAAATCTCGAATTTCGGGGTGGGGCGCGGGATATCCGGGATGGAGGACGGATCCAGCTTGAGTGACAGGTAGGACGGAAACCCACCGTCCTCCCGGGCCTGAAAATAGTTGGTCCGGAGCGTTGCCCGGATCAGGGTAAAAAAGCGACGTAGAATTCGGTCGTCGTCCAGGCTTGCCACCGCCTCGAGGGCGTCGCGAAGCTCAGTTTCGATTCGCTCCACCTTCCCCTTGCGTCCTTTTATATCCGGCTCGAAACGGCTGAAGAAGAATGCAACAAGCCGCGAGGTGATCTCCGGATTGCGGGCCAGTGTCTCTGCAATAAAGGGCTGACTGAAACCGAACCGAATCTGCTTGATATAGCGGGCATAAGCCCTGATCAACGCGACTTCACGCCAGCTGAGACCGCACAGCATGATCAACTGGTTGAAATCATCGTTTTCAGCAAAGCCGTTCCATATCTCCCGGAATGCCGACTGGATCAATGGCCTGGCGGTGTCGAGATCGGCGGCACGGCACCGATCATGGAGCTCGACGGTAAAATCACTGACACCAAAGGTTTCGCCATCCCGTCGACGGACCCGATAGGGGTGCTCACCCAGAACACGCATTCCCAAGTTTTCCAGAATAGGGATCACGTCTGAAAGAACAACGGGCTGGCCTTCGCTGTAGAGTTTGAAGTGGAATCCGGTTTCGGCAGGGTCCCGCGGCTGGTAGAAGCGCATGGGGACATCGGTGCTCACGGCGATGGACTGGATCTGCTCGATATCAGCGAGTGCTTCCGATACCGGAAATCTTGCCCGGTAAGCAGAAGGGAACCCGCCGCTGAAAACCTGGGCATAGCGCCCGCCAATCGCGTCGCCGAAACTCCGAACCAGCTCACCATGCAGGTCGTCGTCCCAGGATCGGGACTCTTCGACCATTCTGGCCACAAGCTCCCGGAGTTCGAGGGAGTCGTCGTTGTCGGCGGCCTGATTCTGGAGGACATCGGCAAGCTGTTCCAGCAGGGTTTGTTTTTGTAATGCGCGGGAATCGGTCATCGAAACTCTCCGGACTTGGTAAACGTTCTTACTGGACTAATGGAACTACCAGTATACGCAAGCCCAGAAAGTCACTTGGACCATATAGTTTCGGAATAGAGGAGTTTCGATTATATTTGCCACATGATTTAGCCGTTAATTCAACCTGGGACAGACAACATGGCCGATTTGGATCGAATAGACCAATCCATTATTCGCGAGCTGCAGAAGAACTCCCGAATCACGGTAACCGAGCTTGCCTCTCGGGTGGGTCTCTCCAAAACGCCGTGCCAGGTGCGGATGCGCCGGCTTGAAGAACACGGATACATCACCGGTTACACAGCCCTGGTGAATCAGACCAAACTCGGCCTCAGCCACATCGCCTTTGCCCAGGTAACCCTGAACGACACCAGCAGCGGCGCTCTTACCGCGTTCAACAAAGCCGTTCAAAACGTCTCGGCGGTCGAGCAATGCCACATGATTGCCGGCAACTTCGACTACCTGCTGAAAGTCAGGACCCGCAACATGCAGGAGTACCGGCAGGTTCTGGGGGAGGAAATTTCTGCCCTGCCCCATGTGCTGCAGACCAGTACCTTTGTGGTAATGGAGAACGTGAAAGACGCCGGCCTGTAGAGGATTCCTCAGACGCCGGCGCTGGCAGTCACTCAGACTGCTCGTATTTGGGCTTGTACCCGCTGGCGTCCACACGGGCCCGGTCGGGCTCGGCTTCCTCCAGTGGCTGGACTTCCTGCAGACTGGCGAGGGAACGAAGCGTCAGTCGCTGGTATTCTTCGGTGCCCTTCTTCTTCCAGGCAATCTCCTTGTCGCTGAGCATCCGCATCACTTTGGCTGGAGAACCAACGATCAGTGAGCCTGGCTCGCAGGTAAACTTTGCCTTTACGAAAGCGCAGGCGCCTACGATAGAGCGCGGCGCAATATGGGCCTCGTCCATTATCACCGCATTCATTCCTACCATGGCATCCTCGCCGACAATGCAGCCGTGTAGAATCGCCCCGTGCCCGACATGGCCATTCTTCTCGACCACCGTGTCCATGCCCGGGAAGGCATGCATCACGCAGGTATCCTGGACATTGGATCCCTGCTTGAGAACGATCCGACCGAAATCCGCACGCAGTGAAGCCGCCGGGCCCACGTAACAATCCGGGCCAATCCACACATCGCCAATCAGAACGGCTGTGGGATGCACATAGGCAGACGGGTGAACGACGGGAACAACGCCTTCTATACTGTAGCTGGGCATAGCGATCTCCTGGTTGGCAGGGCCCTGCAGCGTTCCGGGATACATCGGAGCAAAACGTGGGACCCGAAAAGTCATTGTGATTCATTTTCTGTATCACATTATCCTTTTCCTGGAGCTTTTTCATAGCCTGCAAGCTGTTTCCAGGGCAGGATTCAACGCTATTCTCCGGCCAACACAAAAGATCTTGATAATTTTTATCGACTTTTCAGCAACATAGAAATTCCACGCTGCCACACTGGACTAAAGTGATACAAAACATGGCCAGCACAATCCTTGACGAGTATCAATTCTAAGATATACTCATTTTCCACGATCGATAGCACCGTGCCGATCAAGGACACCTTTCACGCTATCCCCCTACAACAAACAACAGGACAACACCGCCATGACTCAGCCGAGCATTCTTCTTGAAATCGATCAGGGCGTGGCTCTGCTTACCCTGAACCGTCCGGACAACCTGAACAGTTTCAACGTTGAAATGCATGAGCGTATGCGCGAGGCCATCAGCACCGTGCGCAAGGATGAGTCTGTCCGTGTACTGGTCATCACCGGCTCCGGCCGGGGTTTTTGTGCGGGGCAGGATCTTTCCGACCGCAGCGTCTCACCAGATCAGGAAATGCCGGACCTGGGCGCCTCTCTGGAGAGCTATTACAACCCGCTGATGCGGAGCCTCCGGGATCTGCCGATGCCCGTGCTCTGCGCGGTTAACGGGGTGGCCGCTGGCGCCGGCGCCAACATTGCCCTGGCCTGCGACATTACCCTGGCAGCCCGTTCTGCGAATTTCGTTCAGGCCTTCTGCAAACTGGGGCTGGTACCCGATTCCGGCGGCACCTGGACTCTGCCCCGCGTAGCCGGTATGGCACGGGCCAAAGGCATGGCGCTTTTGGGCGACAAGATCAGCGCCGAGCAGGCCGAAAACTGGGGCATGATCTGGCGCTGCGTTGATAACGAGCAACTCATGGAAGAGACCATGAAACTTGCCCGCCATTTCGCGACCCAACCGACCAAGGGTCTTGCACTGATCAAGCGGGCACTGCACGCCAGCGCCAGCAACACCTTTGAAGAGCAGATCAATCTGGAGCGCGATCTGCAGCGCATGGCGGGACAGACCGAAGACTACCGTGAGGGCGTTGCCGCCTTCATGGAAAAACGCACGCCGAACTTCAAGGGGAAATAAGCCATGCCGGCACTGGATACTCAAACCAAAGTTGCCGTCGTCGGCGCCGGCGCCATGGGCTCCGGCATTGCCCAGGTGGCCGCCCAGGCAGGCCATCAGGTTTACCTGCACGACCAGAGAGAGGGTGCCGCCGAGGCGGGCCGTGACGGTATCGCCAAACAGCTTCAGCGTCGTGTCGACAAAGGCAAGATGCAGCAGCAGGAGCTGGACGATGTGATCGGCCGGATTCACCCGGTTGCAAAGCTTGATGACGTCGCAGACGCCGGGCTGGTGATCGAGGCCATCATCGAAGACCTCCAGATCAAACGTCAGCTGCTGGCGAGTCTTGAAGACCTATGTACCGCCGATGCGATCCTCGCCACCAACACCTCCTCCATATCTGTTACCGCCCTCGGTGCTGACATGAGCAAACCGGAGCGTCTGGTGGGCATGCACTTCTTCAACCCGGCCCCGCTGATGGCGCTGGTCGAAGTGGTCATGGGGCTGGCGACCAGCAAGACCGTTGCCGACACCGTCCATGCCACGGCCACCGCCTGGGGCAAGAAGCCGGTGTATGCAACGTCGACTCCGGGCTTCATCGTGAACCGCGTGGCCCGTCCGTTTTATGCAGAGAGCCTTCGCCTCCTTCAGGAGCAGGCCACCGACGCCGCCACACTGGATGCGATTATCCGCGAAGCTGGCCAGTTCCGCATGGGCGCATTCGAGCTGACCGACCTGATCGGACATGACGTCAATTACGCGGTTACCAGCTCTGTCTTTAATTCAAAAGCGGCCGGGGGTTCTATCCCTATGGCGAGAGTGCGGAAAAGCCGCAGCCAAAGACCGAGCCGGCACATCAATCCGATGAGTCCGTGGTCATTGCCGAAGGCAATCCCGGCGTAGCCGCACCGTTGCTGGAGCGACTGAAGGCAGCCGGCCTGACCATTATCGAGCGCGACGGCCCGGGCCAGATTCGCTTCGGCGATGCGGTACTGGCACTTACCGACGGCCGGATGGCTACCGAGCGTGCCGCCTGCGAGGGCGTCGCCAATCTGGTGCTGTTCGACCTTGCGTTTGACTACAGCAAAGCAAGCCGACTGGCCCTGGCGCCTGCCGATCAGGCGTCCGACGCAGCGGTTTCCTGTGCCTGTGCTTTACTGCAAAAAGCGGGTATCGAAGTCAGCCTGATCGCGGACCGGCCGGGGCTGGTCATCATGCGTACCGTCGCCATGCTGGCGAATGAAGCGGCCGATGCGGCTCTTCACGGTGTTGCAACGGTCGCGGATATCGATCTGGCAATGAAAGCGGGCCTGAACTATCCCGACGGCCCCCTGAGCTGGAGCGACCGCCTGGGCGCGGGCCACGTGTTCAAGGTTCTCACCAACATCCAGACCAGCTACGCAGAGGACCGCTATCGCCCTGCCCTGCTGCTCCGGAAGAACGCATTTGCACAGAAGGGGTTTTATTCATGAGCGAGATGGATCCGCAAGTACTCGCCGAAGAATGCGCTAAGGCCATGTTCGCGCGGGACCGCGCCAGCCAGAAACTGGGCATGAACATCGAGTCCGTTGCCCCGGGCAAGGCAGTGCTCACCATGACGGTCACCGGCGACATGATCCAGGGCCACGGCTCCTGCCACGGCGGTTACCTTTTCACCCTGGCCGATTCGGCGTTTGCGTTTGCCTGTAACAGCTATGACCGCGCCACCGTGGCCTCCGGTTGCAGCATTGATTACATGTACGGGGCCAAAGAGGGCGACCAGCTGACCGCCACCGCCGACAAGCGTACCCGCGAAGAAATCGTCACCCGCCTGCACTTGCAG
>LULR01001038.1_pt1 | contig 10449 bp, 9 predicted proteins | sample 729471 | NCBI WGS metagenome assembly LULR01 (sample SAMN03860284, study PRJNA289734) | marine metagenome | biome: seawater column; feature: ocean; material: water; isolation source: Red Sea water column Station 108 - depth 500m | place: Saudi Arabia: Red Sea | collected 2011-10-15 | depth 500 m
CCATCGACGAGTACCACGAGCTGTACCAGGTGCGGATGCCCGGCGAGTACCGCCCCGCCGGCCGGCCCATGCGCATGACCCCCATCCACGCCGACCTCGACGCCCGAGGCGCCCAGTGGCAGGACGTCTGGGGCTGGGAGCGCCCCCGCTACTACGGCCCCGCCGAGGAGTACTCGTGGCGGCGCTCCAACGCCTTCGACGTCGTCGGCGACGAGTGCCGCGGCGTCCGGGAGCGGGTCGGCATCGCCGACCTGACCGCCTTCGCCAAGTTCAGCGTCACCGGGGCCGACGCCCCCGCCCTGCTCGACCGGCTGTCCGCCAACCGGCTGCCGGCCCGGCAGGGCGGCACCCGCCTCGTCCACCTGCTCACCTCGCAGGGCGGCATCGAGGGCGAGATGACCGCCACCCGGCTCCACGCCGACGGCGAGGCGCCCCGCTTCTACCTCAACTCGGCGGTGGCCGGCGAGACCCACGACGAGGACTGGCTGGTCCAGCACGTCGAGCCCGGCGAGGACGTCACCATCACCGACGTCACCGGCGACGTCGCCATCCTCGGCGTCTCCGGCCCGCTGGCCCGCGAGGTGCTCGCACCCCTCACCGACGCCGACCTCGGCAACGAGGCGTTCCCCTGGCTGACCGCCCAGGAGGTCGAGGTGGCCGGCGTGCCGTGCACCGCCCTGCGGGTCTCCTACGTCGGCGAGCTGGGCTGGGAGCTCCACCACCCCATCGACCGGATGCCCGACCTGCATGCCGCACTGGTCGCCGCCGGCGAGCCGCACGGCATGGTCCACTTCGGCGCCTACGCCATGAACGCCCTGCGCATCGAGAAGGCCTACAAGGCGTGGGGCGCCGAGCTCACCACCGAGATCACCCCCGTCGAGGCGGTCCTCGACCGCTTCGTCGACCTCGGCTCGGGCCGAGACTTCCTCGGCCGCGACGCCGTCCTCGCCCGCCGCCAGCAGGCCGGCGACGACCTGGCCGGACTCGACATGGTGCTCGTCTACGCCGAGGTCGACGCCACCGACTCCGACTGCCGCGGCAACGAGCCCTGCCACGCCCCCGGCGACGACGCCGTCATGGGTGTCACCACCAGCGGCACGTGGGGCCACACCGTCGGCCGGAGCCTCTGCTTCGCCTACGTGGCCCCCGAGTTCGCCGCCCCCGGCTCCACGTTCGAGATCCGCCTGTTCAACGAGCGCCACACCGCCACGGTGCTGGCCGGCGCCGCCCACGACCCCGACAACGAGCGGCTCCGGGCCTAGGAGGAGGCGAACCATGAGCGACACCCCCGCCACCACCCGCCGCTCCGGACGTGCCGGCGGCCGCGCCGCCCGGGTCGCCGCCCGCGCCGCCGGCATCCCCGAGGACGAGAAGGCGGTCCGTCCCGGCCTGGCCGGCGGCCGCTACCGGCCACTCGACGACGACCAGTGCCGCACCGTCTACGAGACCGCCCTCACCCTCCTCGAGGAGTACGGGATCGGCGGCCCCATCCCCGAGTTCGTCGACGCCGTCGTCCCCAACGGCGGCTGGCTGGACGACGACGGCCGACTCCGGTTCCCCCGGGAACTCGTCGAGGAGGCCATCGGCCTGGCCGCCAAGGAGTTCACCTGGCACGGGCTCGACGAGTCCCGCTCGATCGTCGTCGGCGGCGACCGGGTCCACTTCGGCACCGCCGGTGCCGCCGTGTCCGTCTGGGAGCACGAGACCCGCCGCCACCGCCCCTCGGACCTCCAGGACATCTACGACGTGGCCCGCCTCGTCGACACCCTCGAGCACGTCCACTTCCACGTCCGCACCCTCGTGGCCCGCGACATGGTCGAGGCCCGCGACCTCGACCTCAACACCGCCTACGCCCTCGCCATGGGCACCACCAAGCCCATCGGCACCTCGTTCTTCCAGCCCGAGCACGTCCACGAGGTCGTCGACATGTTCGACGCAATCCTCGGCCGGCCCGGCGCCTTCGCCGAGAGGCCCTTCTGCGTCGCCAACAACACCTTCGTCGTGCCGCCGCTGCGCTACGCCGAGGACGCCGTCCGCTCCATGGTCGCCCAGGTCCGGACCGGCATGCCCATCAACCTGCTGTCCGCCGGACAGGCCGGCGCCACCTCGCCCGCCGCCCTCGCCGGCTCGCTGGCCCAGGCCCTCGCCGAGTGCCTGTCGGCACTGACCTGCGTCAACATGATGCGCCCCGGCCACCCGTGCGTCATGGGCCTGTGGCCGTTCGTGTCCGACCTGCGCACCGGCGCCATGACCGGCGGCTCCGGCGAGGAGGCGGTGCTCAACGCCGCCGCCGCCCAGGTGGCCAACTGGCTGGGCCTGCCCTCCGGCGTCGCCGCCGGCATGGCCGACTCCAAGGTCCCCGACAACCAGGCCGGCCACGAGAAGGGCCTCACCGTCACCCTCGCCGGACACGCCGGCGCCAACCTCGTCTACGAGTCGGCCGGCATGCTCGCCAGCCTGCTGGCCTGCTCCTACGAGGCGCTCGTCATCGACAACGACATGCTCGGCGCCATCAACCGCACCGTCCGCGGCATCGAACTCACCCCCGACAAGCTCTCCGTCGAGACCATCGGCTCGGTCATCCACGGCGACGGCCACTTCCTCGGCCAGGACCAGACGCTGTCGATCATGCAGTCGGAATACATCTACCCCGAGGTCGGCGACCGCCTCAGCCCCGACGACTGGTTCGACGCCGGCGCCACCTCGGTCGACGAGCGGGCCCGGATCCGTGTACGAGAGGTGCTCTCCAGCCACTTCCCGTCCCACATCCCGCCCGAGGTCGACGCCGCGGTGCGCGAGCGGTTCGACATCCGCCTGCCCGTCGGGGAACTCACCGCCTCCAGCCGCTGGTCGGCCTGAGCCGCCGGCGGCCGCCCGTCAGCCGGCGTCCCGACCGGCGATCGCCGCCTCGGTCGGCCCGACCAGCGGTGCCACGTTCGGGTACCCGGCGTAGGGCGCCAGCAACACCAGCACCTCCCGGAGCTCGTCGGCGTCCAACTCCCCGTTCGCCAGCGCCGACCGGGCCTGGAGCCCCCAGATGTCGGTCGCCCCGAGGGCGGCCACCACGCCCATGACGAGCAGCCGTCGGTCGCGCATCGACAGGACGTCACGGTCCCACACCCCGGCGAACAGCGTCTCGAGCATCACGTCGGTGAACGGACTCACCCCCTCGGGCACCTCGCGCACCTCGTCGCCATAGAGCTCGCGCATCTTGGCCAGGCCGCGCTCGCGGGCCGTCCGCTCCCGTGGCTCGTCGCTCATCGTCCCCTCCCATCGTCGGTGGCGCCGTCGCCGACGCCGAACACCTCCGGCATGGCCGACCCGAGCGCCTCGAGCAGGCCCTCCAACACGCCGTCGTCGCAGAGCTCGGCGGCCAGGCGCAGGTCCTTGCGGGCGATGTCGACGGTCGCCTGCATGCGGTCCCGTGCGGCACCGACCAGCCGGCCGGATCCCAGTTCCAGGATCGGCAGGAACTGCTCGGTCAACGCCCCCAGCTGGCCGACGTGGCGCCACGCCTCCGCCAGGGCGTCCCGGTCGACGGCCGCCGAACTGGCCATGCCGAAGGCGGTGGCGGTGGCGGCGAACTGGGCGTAGGTCTGCACGTTGAACGCCAGCTTCATGGCCGCGCCGGCCCCGACGGGTCCGGCGGCGACCACGTGGTTGCCGTAGTGGTCGAGCAGGTACGCGGCCTCGTCGGCCATCTCGCCCCGGCCGCCGACGAACAGCACCAGCTGCCCCTCCCGTGCCGCGGTGGCGCCGCCGGCGACGCACACGTCGTGGAGGCCGGCAAGGGCCCGCCGCGCCGACATCACGGTGTCCGGGTGGACGGTCGAGTGGAGCATCACGGTCAGTGGCCGGTCCCGGCGAGCGGTGCCATGTGCCAGGTCGGCGATGGCCAGGTCCACGTGGCCGGCGTCGGGCACGCACACGCTGACGACGTCGCAGGTCGACGCCAGTTCGGCCCCCGAGGCGGCCACCTCGGCACCTTCCTTCACCATGGCGGCCGTGGCGGCAGTGTCGAGGTCGAACACCGACACCGGGACGCCCACATCGAGCAGCCGGCCGGCCATGGCAGTGCCCAACTGCCCCATTCCCACGTAGCCGACCCGCGGGTGCTCCCCGGACACGCCCTCGCTCACGGCAGAGACCCTACCGACGACGGCACGCGGCGGCCGGATCGACCCGGCCCGTAGCATCCGGGGATGGCCGGCCCGCAGCACCGCTCCCTGGGCTGGCTGCCTCCCGTCGCCATCGGCGGGGCGATCGGCAGTGCAACGGCGTCGACGCCTGGCTGCGCGACGGCCTCCCGTGGGGGCTCCCGTGGCCGGTCCTGCTGGTCAACGTCGTCGGCTGCGCCCTGCTGGGCGTCCTGCTCGGCAGCGGCCGCACCACCGATCGGCACCGGCTGCTGCTGGGCACCGGGTTCTGCGGCGGCCTCACCACGTTCTCCACCTTCGCCGTCGACGCCGCCGTGCTGTGGCGCGACGCCCGACCCGGGGCCGCCGGCGCCTACGCGGCGGGGTCGGTCGTCCTCGGCCTGGCGGCGTTCCTCGCCGGACGCGCCGCCACCCGCGCCGCCGCCCGCCAGCGGGGAGCCGCCGCATGACCGCCGCCGCGTTCGTCCTCCTCGCCGCACTCGGCGCCGCCGTCCGCTGCATCGCCACCGACGGTTGGCCGGGCAGCCACCGCGGCACCCTCCTCGTCAACGTCGCCGGCGCCCTCGGCCTCGGCGTGGCCGCCGCCCACGTGGCCGCCACACTGGTGCTCGGCATCGCCGCCGCCCGACTGGGCCTCGAGCTCACCGCCTGACCAGCCCGGAGCACCCCCAATGCCCGAGTTCAACATCGCCCTCCTCGCACGGGCCGTCGCCGAGGCGATCCCCGACCGCGACTACTTCGTCCAGGGCGACGTGCGCCTTACCTACGCCGAGATGCAGGACCGGGCCCGACGCCTCGGCCGCTACCTCGTCGACCAGGGGTTCGCCGTCACCGCAGAGCGGTCCGAACTCGCCAACCACGAACTCGGCCAGGAGTCCGTCGGCCTCTACCTCCACAACGGCCCCGAGTACCTGATCGCCAACCTGGGCTGCTTCGAGGCCCGGGTCGCCCCGTTCAACGTCAACTACCGCTACGTCGCCGAGGAGCTCGCCTACCTGCTCCACGACAGCGGCGCCCGCGGCCTCGTCTACCACTCGGCGTTCGCCGGCACGCTGGCCGAGGTGCTCGAGGGCACCACCGGCCCACGCACCCTCGTCCAGGTGCCCGACGAGTCCGACAACCCGCTGCTGCCCGGCGCCGTCTGGTGGGACGACGCCCTCGCCGCCAGCGACCCCGACCCCGGCACCGAGCCCTCCCCCGACGACGTGTTCCTGCTCTACACCGGCGGCACCACCGGCATGCCCAAGGGCGTCATGTGGCGCCAGGCCGACGTGTTCGTCGCCGCCCTCGGCGGCACCGACCGTCGCACCGGCGAGGAGTGGGCCGACGCCGACAGCATCGTGCAGGTGGCGATCAAGGGCGCCAAGTCCCGGGTCATGACGCTCCCGCCGTTCATGCACGGCGCCGGCCTGTGGCCGTCGATGACCGCCCTCGTCTCCGGCCAGACCGTCGTCATCCCCGAGGTGGTCGAGCGCCTCGACGCCGACAGCATCCTCGACGCCGCCGAACGCGAGGGCGCCACCACCCTCGTGATCGTCGGCGACGCCTTCGCCCGTCCCCTGTGCGACGCCATCGAGGCCGGCAACCGCGACCTCGGCAACATCCGGGCCTTCATCAACTCGGGCGCCGCCCTCCACGCCGACACCAAGGCCCGCATCCTCGACCTGCTGCCCGGCAGCCTCATCGTCGACACGCTCGGCTCCTCCGAGACCGGCTCACAGGCCCAGGAGGTCACCGCCACCGCCGACGAGGCCCGGACCGGCAGCTTCGACGCCACCGCCACCGGCGCCGTCATCGACAGCACCCGCACCCGCTTCGCCGAACCCGGCGAGGACGACCTGGGCTGGATGGTCCAGCGCGGCCGCCTGCCGCTCGGCTACCTCGGCGACGCCGACAAGACCGCCGCCACGTTCCCCGTGGTCGAGGGCGAGCGCATGGCCGTGGCCGGCGACGCCGTCGTCTGCGGCCGCCCGTCCGAGCGCTGGGGCAACGAGGTGTGCGCCGTCGTGTCGCTCCACGACGGGCACGACTCCGACGACGCCGCCCTGCTCGAGGAGGCCGCCCGCCACATCGCCCGCTACAAGCTGCCCAAGGTCATCGTGCGCTGCGGGCAGGTGTACCGCAGCCCCAACGGCAAGGCCGACTACCGGTGGGCCGCCGAACAGGTGGCCGACGCCTGAGAGGCGCCTGCCGGGTGCCTCAGGCCCCGGCCTCGATCACCTCGACGCCGCGCATGTAGGGCAGCAGAACTTCGGGGACGCGCACCGAGCCGTCCTCCTGGCGCCAGGTCTCGACCACGCCGGCCCACACCCGCGGCACCGCCAGGCCCGAGCCGTTCAGCGTGTTGACGATCTGGGTGCCACGCTCGCCGGTCGGCCGGTAGCGGGCGTTGGCCCGTCGGGCCTGGTAGTCGCTGAACCACGACACCGACGACACCTCCAGCCACTGGTCGGCGCCCGGGGCGTAGACCTCGATGTCGAACGTGCGCGCCGACGAGGCCCCCAGGTCGCCGGCCACCAGGTCGATGATCCGGTAGGTGAGCCCCAGGTCGGCGATGGCCGCCTCGGCCCGGTGGAGGATGTCCATGTGGACCTCGTGGGACTGCGCCTCGGTGGCGTAGGCCAGCAGCTCGACCTTGTCGAACTCGTGGACCCGCAGCAGGCCACGGGTATCGCGTCCCGCCGACCCGGCCTCGCGGCGGAAGCACGACGTGTGCGCCATGAGCTTGAGTGGCAGGTCGGCCTCGTCGAGGACCTCGTCTCGGGCCAGCGAGGTGAGCGGCACCTCGGCGGTGGGGATCGCCCAGAGGTCGTCGCGCTCGAGGTGGTAGGCGTCGTCCTCGAACTTGGGCAGGTGGCCCGTCGACACCATCGTCTCGGTGCGGACCAGCGTCGGCGGGCGCATCTCGCGGTAGGCGTCGGCGTTGCGGTCCAGCCCGTACTGGCACAGCGCCCGGCACAGCGTGGCGCCCAGCCCCGAGTACATGACGAACATGGCACCCGAGAGCTTCGTGCCGGTGGCCACGTCCAGGATGCCGAGTTCCTCGCCGACCTCCCAGTGCGGCACCCGCTGGTGGTCGGCGAAGCCGTCCAGGTCGCCGACCTGGCGCACCACCGGGTTCTCCTCGGGGGTCAGCCCGTCGGGGCAGTCGGGCGACGGGACGTTGGGGATGCGCAGCAGGATCTCCCGGACCTGCGAGACCAGGTCCTCGACCTCGACGTCGAGGGCATCGGCCCGGTCGCCCAACTCCCGGCTCTGGGCCTGCAACTCGCCGGCCTCGTCGGCCCGGCCCTGCTTGTGGAGGTCGCCGACCTGCCGGGACAGGCCCTTCTGCTCGTTGCGCAGGGCGTCGCGCTCCTCGGCGGCCTGGCGCTGACGGACGTCCATCTCGACCACCCGGTCGAGGGGCGACACGTCCTCGCCGCGCCGGGCGATCGCCGCCTTCACGGCCTCGGCGTCGGCGCGCAGCAACTTGACGTCGATCATCGGAGGAAGTCGATCATCGCAAGAAAAAGCGTGGCTCGGGGAAGGTCACGGTCCGAACCTACCGCCCGCGGGCCGTCGGACGCGGATCGAATCCGCCCTCGCTCAGTCGCCGTCGCCGTACAGGCTCCCGGTGCGCTCCATCCGCTGCGACGCGGCGAACCGGAAGTACTTCACGACGATGATCCCCCAGATGTAGAAGCCGCCCAGCACCTTCATGATGGCGCCGGCCGTCTGCTGGTCGGCGACCACGCCGATCCCCCAGGGCTCGAACCCGTCGTCGTAGACGCCGTACACCGTGCCCTCGGCGAACGTCAGCCAGCCGGCCGGGATCGTCGGGATCACCGACATCAGGAAGAGGTAGAGCATCTGGCCCGGCGGGCTGAGCCGGTGCTCCCGGATCGGGGACACGACCGGCATCCACATCAGCAGCGCCGACGTGAACATGGCGACGTGCGCCGAGTAGTGGAAGGCGCCGTTCTCGGCCGACAGGCGCACCACCTCGCTCCAGTGGGTGAGCGCCGCCAGGGCGTTGAACAGCAGGCCGGCGACGACCGGGTGCGTCATCCGCCGCAGGATCCGGGAACCGAGACCGCCGTCGAGCACCACGAGGCGGGCCAGCCACTCCGGCATCGCCAACAGGAACAGCGGCGGCACGATCAGGGTGATCGACAGGTGCTGGACCATGTGCACCGAGTAGAGGTGGTCCTCGGCGATGTCGTGCATCGGCCAGTCGGCCGACACCAGCAGCAGGACCGTCGCCGCCAAGAACGCCCGCTTCTGGAACGGGGTGGCGATCGGCGTGCCCGCCGGCAGCACCCGGGGGGCGATGCGGCGCGCCCACCAGCCCAGCAACACCACGCTGCCCACGAGGAACCAGACCTCGGGGTGGGCCTCGAAGCGCCACGGGCTGGCCGCGGCGAGCACCGGGGCATGGAGGAGGGAGCTCACGGGGGTGTTCTACCGGCCGCCGGAGGTGGCGGCGCTGCCCGGCCGGATCGACCCGGCCGCGGCGGTCAGCCCTTGGACCAGAACTCGGACGCCGTGAGGGCGATGCAGTACACCGCCGTGGCGAGGATCAGCCCCGTCACGAAGAACCGCGTGAACACCACGCTGTCGAACTTCAGGTGCATGAACCAGGCGGCCACGTAGAAGAACTTGACCACCATCATCACCATCAGCGTCGGGATGAGGGCCGGGCCGATGTCGACGAAGTAGGTCGCCACCTCGGCGGCCGTGATGGCAGCCAGCAGGATGGCGATCCGGACGTACTTGGCGTCCGTGGGATGGTCGTGGGCCTCGTCGGCGTGGGCCTCGGCGACGGTGGCCTCTGTGGTTGGGGTGTCGGTGCTCATGGTCCGTTCCCGGGGATCAGGGGGCTCAGGTGGTGGGCGAGGGCACGAGGTAGATGACCGTGAAGATGAAGATCCACACGACGTCGACGAAGTGCCAGTACAGGCCGACGATCTCGACGGTCTCCGAGTTCTCCTTCCGGAGGGTGCCCCGGTAGGAGGAGATCAGCAGCGACATCAGCATCACGATGCCGAGGCTGACGTGCACGCCGTGGAAGCCGGTGAGCGTGAAGAACGCCGACGAGAACGGGCTGGTCGTGTAGCCGAGGCCCTCCCGCAGGAACGTCGTGAACTCGTACACCTGGCCGCCGATGAACAGGGCGCCCAGCAGCGCCGTGGTCAACAGCCAGATCCGGTTGTTGCGGATGTCCCCGCGCTGCAGCGCCGACAGCGACAGCACCATCGTGAGCGAGCTCATCAGCAGCACGAACGAGCTCACCGACGTGAACGGGATGTCGAAGATGTCGCCCGGCGCCGGCCCGTCGCCGAACCGGTTGCGGTTGATCAGGTAGGCCGAGATGAGGCCACCGAACAGCAGGCACTCCGAACCCAGGAACACCCACATCAGGAGCTTGTTGTTGGACAGCCCCGTCCCGCTGTCGTGCACGGCGTGTGCGTCGCTACTCAACGGAAGCCGCCTCCTCCTGGGGAGCGCCCTCGTCGCCCGCGGACTCGTCGCCGGCCTCGGCGTCACCGTGGTCGTCGTGGTCGTCGTGCCCGTGGCCGAACGGCCCGTCCGGGTCGTCGGGCGGCTCGAACACCCAGGCGTAGATCGCCATCAACACGAGGGCGGCGCCCGGCACGCAGAGCCACAGGTTGTACATGAGGCCGAAGCCGATGAGCGGCAGGCCGGCCGACATCACGATCGGCCAGTACGACGGCGACGGCAGGTGCACGTTCTCCGCGTCACCCGTGTGGCAGACCTCGGCGGCCGTGGCCTTGCGCACGACCCGGCCGTTCTCGTCGGTCGCCCACTTGCGGTGCCAGAACTCGTCCAGCGACGACACCTCGATGTCCTCGTCGAAGTTGTGGACCGGCGTCGGGTTCGGGGTGAACCACTCGAGGCTGCGGGCGTCCCACGGGTCGGGCGGCTCCGGCGGCAGGCCCCGGGCCCGGCGGGCCGACAGCACCACGTTGACGACGAAGAACAGCACGCCGAGGGCGATGATGAACACGCCGATCGTGGCGACCATGTTCCACAACTCGAAGCCGAAGCCCGGCGAGTAGGTGTCGATCCGTCGGGACATGCCGTTGAGGCCCAGGATGTGCATCGGGCCGAACGTGACGTTGAAGCCGACGATCATCGTCCAGAAGTTCCACTTGCCGAGCGTCTCGCCCAGCTTGTGGCCGAACACCTTGGGCCACCAGAAGTAGAAGCCGGCGAAAAAGCCCAGCAGGGCGCCGCCGAAGATCACGTAGTGGAAGTGGGCGACGATGTAGTAGGTGTCGGTCTGCTG
>LULR01000309.1_pt1 | contig 10419 bp, 7 predicted proteins | sample 729471 | NCBI WGS metagenome assembly LULR01 (sample SAMN03860284, study PRJNA289734) | marine metagenome | biome: seawater column; feature: ocean; material: water; isolation source: Red Sea water column Station 108 - depth 500m | place: Saudi Arabia: Red Sea | collected 2011-10-15 | depth 500 m
GGGATGAGCGTCTCCCGGGGGTTCCGGGCAAGAATCGAGAGCGCCTCGATTCTGATGGCAGTATTCTCATCCTCAAGAAGAACCTTCATTGCTGCTTTCCAGATGGTGGGATCATCAGGATAGTCGGAGAGACTCTTGATAGCTCTCAGCCGAATGCCGGCATTCTCCTCCTCCAACAGCACGGAGACAAGGATCATTTTCACTTTTTCGTCAGCCGAAAGTGAGGAAGCGAGCTTGATCGATTTCAGCCGCTTTCCGGGGTTGGGCTCATTGAGAGTGATGTAGCCGAGTAGGTCCCGGGTGAACTCATCATCGGGAGATGCGGCGTAGGTAAACGCTTCATCATCTTTCAAGTGGAACAGAAGTTTGTCAGTTCCGTTTTCCACGAACTGAACTTGCTCAGCGGTGAGACTGCCCAGTTCCATCGCTTCGAGGATTCGAGTTGACTCAGCGAGGGAGGACCGGCTTAAGGCGCCGGCATCAAAGGGCCCGGTCAGGAAGAACCGCCCGATAAGGAGACCGATGACGGTATAGGTAATGGCGGCCAACGCCGGACGCCGCGGCGCAAGAATAAGCTGAGCCAATCGGGACGGAACTGTTGCCAATTCCCTGCCGAACTTCCTCGGCGAAGGGCCGTCACTGACTGCAGCAATTCGTCCCCGAAGTAGATTTCGCTGACTCTTCAGGAAAGATTCTGACGGCTTCCGAAAAGGTAGTTCGCCTGTTTCAGAAAGAGTCTGACGGAGGGCGCTGACATACTCCTTCAGACTCACATTTTCCTGAAGGGACATCTCAAAACTGTCCTTCGCTTCGGGCGGCAATTCGTTCAAGACGTAAAAGAGCGCCTGCTGCCTCAATCTTTCTGAGAGCCGTTCACGCATAGCGAAGCTCCTCCAGGTCTCCCCTCAATTTTTCAACAGCTCTAAAGAGATATTTCTTGACGGTTCCCTCGGAGCAGTCGAGCATGTTTGAAATATCCTTGATCTTCAGTTTCTGGATATGTTTGAGGATAAAGACAGTCCTCTGCCGCTGAGGGAGCGAATCTACGGAGGCCATGATTCTATCTCTAGTTGCCTGCCTGTCACCCGCGCTTGTTTCAGCATCTGCCGGCAGTCTTTCAGGGAGATACTCGCCTTCATCGGAGAGTGAGTCTACATGGACATGTTTCTTTTTCGAGCGGCTATAATTGAAGGCTGTATTGGTGGTGACTCTGTAGAGCCATGTGGAGAAATCGCTTTCAAAGCGAAACTTCTTCAGGTTTTTGAAAACTTTCATGAAAACTTCCTGATAAATATCCTGTGCATCTTCCTCATTCTTGATCAGTTTCAGCGCCAGCGACATGACCTGATGATCGTAGATCGAAACCAGTTTATGAAATGAATCTGCATCTCCGGCCTGAGCCTTTCGTATTACGCTTACTGTCTCCTGATCCATCGATTAACCGACTCACTCCACCTTAGACACAACCATTGGAAAAAGGTTGTCAATCAACTTCTCGCTCCGATGATGTGTCGGGAGCTATGGAGGGAAGTTAGGGGGGAAAGAGAAAAGTGGAAAGGGGAGAGCGTCTAAAGTCCTGTTTCGGCAACAGTCGCTTTGACTTTCTCGAGGGTGCTTCCGAGAAGGTTGCTCTCCTGTTCGGTGAGCTCCACCTCGAGGATCCTTTCAACGCCGCCAGCTCCGATCACGGCCGGCACGCCGATAAAGTAACCGTCGATGCCGTACTCCCCCTCGCAAAAGGCGGCGGAGGGGATGACTCGTTTCTTGTCCTTGAGATAGGCTTCGATCATTTCCGTAATTGCGGCGGCGGGGCTGAAAAATGCGCTCCCTTTTCCATAGAGCTTCACGAGCTCGGTCCCCGCTTCTTGAACGCGAGTTACGATGGCGTCAATCTCCTTTCGGGATAGAATATCTGTCAGCGGTACGCCGCCAACGGTAGCCGTACGAATGAGGGGGACCATGGTCGGTCCGTGGCCGCCCATGACAATGCAGGAAACATCCTGAACAGACATGCCGGTCTCCATAGCGATGAATGTCCTGAAACGGGCGTTATCGAGGGCGCCGGCCATTCCCACCACCCTGTTTTTCGGAAAGCCGCTCACCTTGTGGAAGGCGTAGACAATTGCATCGAGGGGATTGGAGACTACGATGACGAACGCTTCCGGCGCGAACTTTTTCACATTCTCCGCCACGTTAGAAATAATGTTGAGGTTGGTGGCGAGGAGGTCCTCGCGAGTCATTCCCGGCTTCCGGGGAACGCCGGCGGTAATGGCCACCACATCAGCGTCTTTAAGGTCACTGAAATCACCACTGCCGGAGAGGTCTGAATCATAACCGTCGTGGGGCCGCGCCTGCATGATGTCCAGCGCCTTCCCTTTCACCATCCCTTCCGCCTCAGGGATGTCGATAACGACGACGTCGCCCAGCTCCTTCTGGGCGCAGATGAGAGCAAGGATGCCGCCAATCTGGCCGCCGCCTACAAGAGCAATCTTCTTTCTTGACACGGGAGGTCTGTCGGTGAGGGGTACGCCTTAACCCAGAACGCTGACGATTTTCCGGCTATGGCCTTTTCGGGAAAACTTGATGGTGCCGTCAGCTTTGGCGAAGAGGGTGTCGTCGCCGCCAATTCCGACATTCACGCCGGGATGAATCCTCGTACCGCGTTGACGCACAATTATGGAACCGGCCGTCACAAACTGTCCGTCCGACGCCTTCACACCGAGCCGCTTGGACTGGCTGTCGCGGCCGTTTTTGGTACTTCCCATTCCCTTCTTATGGGCCATGACTATTCTCCTTCTTCGGAGGCTTCTTCAGCCTTTTTCGGCGCGCTCTTTTTTGATGCGCCGCTCTTAATGTTTTCCACGCGGATCAGTGTGAATTCCTGGCGATGTGTATTCTTAACACGATAACCTTTCCGGCGCTTTTTCTTGAACACGGGGACTTTCCTGTCTCTGCCGTGCTCGACAATCGTCGCTTCCACTGCGGAGCCGGAAACTGTCGGCTGCCCCACTTTCACATCAGTGCCGTCATCCACGAGCAGGACGCGGTCGAAAGACACTTTCTTGCCCTCTTCTTCCCGCTGATGGGGCACCTTCAGCTCAAGGCCTTGTTCAGCCCTGAACTGCTTTCCCGATATATCCACAATTGCGTACATCTTCTAAGTCCAACTTTTTGAGCCAAGAAAGTTATCCATGCATCGACAGACGAGTCAAGTTATACTTCCTGTGTCACTTCCTTACCGTTTTTCCGGGCAAAGAAGCGATATTCACTCGGTCCCAGCGTCTCATCCGAGGTGACGTTAATATGAACAAAATTCTTCCACATGAATTTTCGCATCACCTTTTTCTTCGACTCCTCAAGGTAGTCGACCATTTCCGGATGAAGCTTCAACGTGAGGCGTCGATCGCGCCTCTTTATCCTGAAGTTCCTGACCCAGCTGTCAATTTCGCTGATGACGGCATCTTTTGAGAGGACTCTACCACTGCCGTTGCAGGTTGGACAGACGTCACTGAGCGAATCCCTCAGGGAAAGACGGACCCGCTGGCGTGTCATTTCAAGGAGGCCGAAGTCGCTGATAGGCGAAACAGCCATCTTGGCGCGATCCTTTTTCAGCTCCCGACGCAGTTCATTGTAAACCTTTTTCTTGTTGGCGTCTTCCTGCAGATCGATAAAATCGATTACAATCAGCCCGCCGATGTCCCGTAGCCGAAGCTGCTGCGCTACCGCCTTGGCCGCTTCGAGATTAATCTGGAGTGAATTGGCCTCGTGGTTCCCTTTGCCGACAAAGCGGCCGCTGTTCACATCAATCACCACCATCGCTTCAGTGTGCTCGATAATGATGTAAGCGCCGCTCTTGAGCCAGACATTGCGACGCATCGATTTCACCACCTGCTCGTCAATCTTGTGGTGGGTGAAGAGAGGCGTTTTCCCTCTGTACAGTTCGAGGCGGGAGGTCATTTCAGGCGCCACGTTCTGCATATAGTTGTGCGTTTGCCGGTGGAGCTTTCGAGAATCGATGAGGAACTTGCTGATGTCGTCGCTCAATAAGTCCCGAATCACAGTGGAAACCGTCTCAATATCCTCGAAGATTATGTCAGGAGCTTTGGCACTCTCAGCCTTTCTATCAAGGGTTCGCCACTGTTTGAGGAGGATATCAAAATCTTTCTTGATAACGGTATCGCTTTTCCCTTCCGATTCCGTCCGGACGATCACTCCCACGTCGTTGGGGAGGAAGCCCCGTATCAGTTTGCGCAGTCGACGCTTCTCATACTTGTCCCAGATTTTTTTCGATATGCCGATGAAATTGGCGTTTGGGATCAGGACCAGCAGGTGGCCCGGGATAGCGAGGTTCGTGGTAACGCGGGGACCTTTGCCGGAAAAAGGTTCCTTAATAACCTGAACCAGTATTTCCTGGTTCTTCTGGAGCTCGACCTCGATATCCTTTTGGGGAACCGCTTTCCCGTTCCGCCTCTTCTTCCCGTTTCGTTTGTTTCTAGGCTCGTCATCCTCCTCTTCAGAGGTGGACGCCTCCTTGAGGTATTCAGGATTGTTGATTTCCGAAAAGGGGAGGAACGCATTAATCTCCTGACCGATATCCACAAAAGCGGCCTGCATCCCCGGCAGGACATTCTCCACCTTCCCCTTGTAGATGTTGCCCACCATGCCCATTTCGTCCGGTTTTTCCACATAGAACTCAACCAGAACGCCATCATCCTGCAGGGCGATTCGCCTTTCGCTGGCGGTCTCGCTAACGAAAATTTCTTTACGCATAAGGATCTCCCTTTCTGCTTATCCGCTGACTAAGGCCGGGCGGAACCGGCGTCTCAAGTCAGCCGTCGCTGTTGGATGCAGTGAGCCTATAGGTGCCGTTTCCGCGAGCGGCTGTCTCACTATGCATCATCTTCTTCTGTCGTCCACCTCGGTGGACCTTGAGGGAGGGTTATTTAGGAAGGATAAAAAAGAACTCTTTTTCTATTGAAATCGATGCCAGGTGGCAAATTCGAAAACACTTATGTCAAAAAATCGCTAGGGACCTTCCATGGTCTCCCTCGACGGCCAAAAATAAGCCTAAATCCACCTGTGCCAAAGGATTTTGTGCAAAGTCAAAAATTGTTCTTTTTGGACGAAAAAGGGCTGTAAACTTTGGCAGTCGTGATTTGCGCCATATTGCCGCGACACAAAAGAAAGGTGCTAAAAAGGCTCCAAGCCCCGAGAAGCACCGGGGCTTTTTTGTTATGAAAACGATAAGAGAGATAGTGACCGACAGAATTCTCGTCCTCGACGGCGCCATGGGGACCATGCTCCAGTCCTACAAACTGGAGGAGGCCGATTTCCGAGGGGGCCAGTTCAAGGATCACCCCTCCGATCTAAAGGGGAATAATGATATTCTCAGTCTGACGCGCCCAGACGTGGTGGAGGCGATTCACATTGCCTACCTCGAGGCGGGCGCCGACCTCATCGAGACAAACACCTTCAACGCCAACGCCGTCAGTCAGTCCGATTATGGGACGGGAGCTTTCGTTTACGAGATCAACCGCCGATCGGCAGAGATTGCCAAAAAGGCGGTAGCGAATTTCACCGACAGGCCGCGATCTGTCTGCGGCGCCCTCGGCCCCACCAACCGGACGGCTTCTCTCTCGCCGGACGTGAACGATCCCGGTTTCAGAAATGTCACCTTCGATGAACTCGTGGCCGCCTACGGAGAACAGGCTCAGGGCCTCATGGACGGCGGCGCAGATATCCTGTTAGTAGAGACCGTCTTTGATACACTCAACTGCAAGGCGGCGCTGTTTGCCATCAGGACGTTGTTGGAGGAGAGAGACGAAGACATCCCCGTGATGGTGTCTGGAACCATCACCGATGCGAGCGGAAGGACGCTTTCGGGGCAAACGGTGGAGGCGTTCTGGCACTCGGTTCGGCACGCTGATCTGTATGCTGTCGGTCTCAACTGCGCCCTCGGGGCTGAGCAGATCAGGCCTTTCCTCGACGCCCTCTCCACCGTGGCGGACACCTTTGTCTCCGTCTATCCCAATGCCGGCCTCCCTAACGAATTCGGGGAGTATGACGAAACGCCGGAGCAAATGGCCGAAATCGTCGGTGAGTTTGCCGACAGCGGACTTGTCAACATCATCGGCGGATGCTGCGGAACAACGCCGGAGCACATCACCGCTCTGGCCGAAAGGGTGAAGAGTGTTGCCCCGAGAGAGGTGCCTGCTGTTGACCCTTTGACTCGGCTCAGCGGTCTTGAGCCTCTCACCATCCGGCCGGACTCCAACTTTATCAACGTGGGCGAGCGGACCAACGTAACGGGCTCGGCAAAGTTCAAAAGGCTCATTTCCGAGGACAGCTACGAAGAGGCCCTTTCGGTGGCGCGGCACCAGATTGAAGGCGGCGCACAGGTGATCGACGTCAACATGGACGAGGGGCTCCTCGATTCGGAGGCGGCCATGGAGAAGTTCCTCCGGCTCATCGCCTCGGAGCCGGACATCTCCCGCGTCCCCATCATGGTCGATTCGTCAAAGTGGTCGGTGATTGAGACGGGGCTTAAGAACATTCAGGGGAAGGGGATTGTCAATTCCATCTCTCTCAAGGAGGGGGAGGAGCCGTTCCTGGAGCAGGCGTCCCTTATCCGAAGGTACGGGGCCGCCGTGGTGGTGATGGCGTTTGACGAAGAGGGGCAGGCCGAGACCACGGAGAGGAAGGTGGAAACATGTCAGCGGGCCTACCGCCTCCTGACGGAGAAAGAGGGGCTTCCGCCGGAGGACATCATTTTTGATCCAAACATTTTTGCCGTGGCCACGGGGATCGAGGAGCACAACGAATACGCCCTCGCCTACATTGAGGCGGCACGGACTCTCAAGGAGACACTCCCGGGCATCCATGTGAGCGGCGGCGTCAGCAACCTGTCCTTTTCCTTCAGGGGGAACAACGCCGTCCGGGAGGCGATGCATTCGGCGTTCCTCTACCACGCCATTCAGGCAGGGATGGACATGGGGATTGTCAACGCCGGCCAGCTTGCGATCTACGACGATATCGAAACAACCCTCCGGGACGCCATCGAGGATGTGCTGTTTAATCTCAGGGAAGACGCCACCGATCGGCTAGTGGAGTTGGCGGAGACCTTTCGTGGCGCCGGGAAGAAGCGGGTGGTGGACCTCTCCTGGAGAGAGGCGTCGGTCGAAAAGCGGCTCCAGCACGCCCTCGTAGAGGGGATCGTGGACTATGTGGAACAGGATACGGAGGAGGCGCGCCAGAAGTTCGATCGGCCCATCGAGGTGATTGAAGGTCCCCTCATGGACGGCATGAATGTGGTGGGCGACCTCTTCGGCTCGGGCAGAATGTTTCTTCCGCAGGTGGTAAAATCGGCGCGGGTGATGAAGAATGCGGTCGCTTACCTGGTTCCGTTCATTGAAAAAGAGAAGGACGAGCTGGGCCTGACAGGCCGGCCCAACGGCAAGATCGTCCTCGCCACCGTGAAGGGGGACGTCCACGACATCGGTAAGAATATCGTCGGCGTTGTCCTCGGGTGTAACGGCTACGATGTGATCGACCTCGGCGTCATGGTGTCGTCGGACAAGATTCTCACCACCGCGAAAGAGGAAGACGCCGACATCATCGGTCTCTCCGGACTCATTACGCCGAGTCTCGATGAGATGGTCCACGTGGCGGAGGAGATGGAGCGGCTGGAGTTTGAGATGCCTCTTCTCATCGGCGGGGCTACCACGTCCCGGACACATACGGCTGTCAAGATTGAGGAGAACTACTCAGGACCGACCATTCATGTATTAGACGCCTCCCGCTGTGTCGGTGTGGTGAGCAAACTGATGAGAGCCGATGAGAAAGAAACTTTAGTCGAAGAGCACAGAACCGAGTACCGCAAGATTCGCGAACAGCGGGGTGATGGAAGGAAGGTAAAGCAGCTTACCATCGGGCAGGCGCGGGAGCGGAGATTCACCTCCGATTGGACTGACTATCAAACTCCAAGACCCAAGATTCAAGAACCAAGCGTGTTCGGTGATTATTCTCTTGAGGAATTAGTGGACTATATCGACTGGTCGCCGTTTTTTCACGCGTGGGAGTTGAAGGGGAAGTATCCTGCGATCCTCGAGAGCGAGAAGTACGCCGCCGAGGCGACGAAGCTGTTTGAAGACGGCCGGGCGATGCTGGAGAGAATTGTGTCCGGCAAGCTTATCTCGGCGGAGGGGGTGACGGCCGTTTTCCCGGCCCGTGCTGAGGATGAGACTGTTTTTGTCGGTGACACCCAATTTCACTTTCCGCGCCAGCTAGTGGACAAGGGAAGCGATGGAATCAATTACAGCCTTGCGGACTTCATCGCGCCCGAAGACGACTGGCTTGGCCTCTTTGCGGTGACGTCAGGGCACGGCGTGGATCAACTGGCGAAAAAGTTTGAAACGGACAACGACGACTACAGCGCTATCATGGTAAAGGTGCTGGCGGACCGACTGGCGGAGGCGTTCGCCGAGCGGCTCCATGAAAGGGTGAGGAAGGAGATCTGGGGCTACGATTCAGATGAAGAATTGAACAATGAGGAATTGATAAAAGAGGAATATAGAGGCTCCCTCACCGAAACGAGGGCCATGTTCCCTGCGGCGTCCGTTTGCGGATGGTATTTTTCTCATCCGGAATCGTGCTATTTCAGCGTGAAGCGGTCAGATTGAGCGCTGCGTCACCCTCCGCCAGCATTCCCCGATAGAAGATAGAGAATCTCTCGCTGGGCGACTCCACAACCGCTAGAGAAATGTGGGAGCGAGGGCTGGAGATCGATCCCAAGAACGGCTGGATCAAACATCAGCTTATGCCCGAGCTCGGCAACAAGTAGGCAGCTCAGTACCGTCAGATTTGGCTCTCCTTTGTTGGGGCTCTTGTCTAATTTTGAGGCATGAATCGAGAGCTCGAAGCCGCTACAAACGCCACCCTTGAGGCGGGGAAGTTACTCCTCGATTTCTACGATACCGATTACACCGTAGATGACAAGGGGACATCTCCCATGTATTCAGGATCGAATCCTGTCACGGATGCCGATCGTGCTGCCGATACCTACTTGCGAGAGACCCTGACCGGAGAGTTCCCGGACTACGGCTGGTTTTCTGAAGAGACGAAGGACTCGCCGGAGCGGTTGTCCAAGGAGAGGGTCTGGATCGTCGATCCCCTCGACGGGACGAAAGAATTCATTGAGAAAGAGCCCATGTGGGTGGTGAGTGTCGCCCTTGTGGAAGACCACGAACCGGTGCTGGGCATCCTTTACAATCCTCTCAAGGAAGAACTTTTTACCGCTGTGAAAGGAGGGGGCGCAAAGCTGAACGGAGAAGCTGTGACCTGCTCCTCCATGACTGACCCTTCGGAGATGGTCATCCTTAACAGCAGGACGGAGACGCGGGACGGTCTGTGGCTCCCGTTCAAGGGGGAGTTCAAAGAGCTGATGGGTGTAGGGAGTGTGGCCTACAAGCTGGGACTCACTGCTGCTGCGCGGGCGGATGTTTTCGCAACCCTCCGTCCCAAGAATGAGTGGGATGTCTGCGCCGGCCACTGTGTCCTAAACGAGGCCGGTGGAACCATGATCGACCTGAATGGGAATGAACCAACGTACAATAACGAGAATACGCTCTTCTCTCCGGGGCTCGTGGCGGGGAATCCCAAAGCGGTTCAGAATACGCTGAGTGTGTTAACGTGCTAATGTGTCCAGGTGCTCAAGTGCTGACCTGTTTGAATGTTGGAGTGTTGATTGCGGAAAATAACTGTGGGCACCGACTTCGACACTTGAACACGCAAACACTTAAACACCATGAATCTGAGGCTGATAAGCAATGAGTACCGGTGAACTTCCCGAAGGGGCAATCCGTTGTTTAGATAAGGGATTTATTCGTCTTGTCGATTCTATGGGAGGAGATGACGCCATTGTACAGGCGGCGAGGGTGAGCTACGGCAAGGGGACGCGGAAAGTGAGTCAGGACAAGGGCCTAATCCGTTACCTCATGCGCCACCGCCACACCACTCCCTTCGAAATGGTGGAGTTCAAGTTTCACGCCAAGATGCCGATTTTCGTTGCGAGGCAGTGGGTGCGACACCGAACGGCCAACATCAACGAGTATTCGCTGCGGTACTCAGAAGCGAGGGATGAATTCTACATTCCCGACGCGGAGCAGATCCAGTTTCAGAGCGCCCTGAACAAGCAGGGGAGGAGCGGCGAGGTACCGGAAGATTTGAAGAAAAAGGTTCAGGACTACTTCAAGGAGATCTCCGAACGGAGCTTTGAGATGTACCAGGAGATGAATGAAGCTGGTCTTGCCCGGGAGCTCGCCCGAGCAGTCCTGCCGGTGAACCTCTACACCGAATGGTACTGGAAAAATGACCTCCACAACCTCCTCCATTTAATAGGCCTACGTTCCGACCCCCATGCTC
>LULR01000830.1_pt1 | contig 10403 bp, 18 predicted proteins | sample 729471 | NCBI WGS metagenome assembly LULR01 (sample SAMN03860284, study PRJNA289734) | marine metagenome | biome: seawater column; feature: ocean; material: water; isolation source: Red Sea water column Station 108 - depth 500m | place: Saudi Arabia: Red Sea | collected 2011-10-15 | depth 500 m
CCATACACCAACAAGTTTGGTGGTATTGATTTTTTGTATAATGGAATTAATGATTGTGTTACAAGTTCTTGCTGCTTGTCCCTGTGCAAGATTCGTTCTGGGATGTAGTCGTGGCGTAACACGTTTGGGTTTTTGATTAACAAGTTGCCTTGTTCTGCACTATCTAGCAGTTTTTCCACTGGATCTAAAGTTGTTATACTCATTTTGAGATCATTCTCTATCGTAATTTCACACTTGAATGGATCCAGTAGTTCGTTTTTACAACATTGATCGTTCTGGTTGACATGCTCTGATCGGTCTGATCGATGACACACACACCATTATTTCTAATCTGTTTTTAGAATAATATGTTATTTTGATTTGGTTTTTGTTAGTTTGTTCTTGTCATAAAAAATTTTTTTATAACAAAAAGAGTAGAAACCAAGGTGTGTGGGTTCACAACGAAGAGATTTGTTAATAATAAGTTATATTTTTACAAAAGGAGGCTAAAATGGGCTTATTTACTTGTTAATGGTGTTAATAAGACCCTTAACAACTGTTAACAAACCAAAAACACTCCCTAATTTCCACTCTAGGCACAGAGTCAAACCTTACCCCCCCATTTCCAGTCCAGCCTCTGTTAACAACCAAAAATAGGCCAGCGTGGACCAGGCAGTCAATCTTAACAAATTCGTTTGTTAACAAAACTTGTAGGATCCATTGAAGTGTTAACACAGGATCCTCATAGATCTCGATATGAAACAGAAAAGGATACGAATAAACCTAGAGGACACCGAAGGGGCCAAATTCAAGTTTGACATCGAGGGCAACGTCACCAAAGACAAAGTACTCAAACTCTTCGAATTAATGGATTTGATGAACATAGAGGAGGAACAGACACCAGACTTGGACTCCGTAGGAGGCAAGATATGGAACGTCGTAGAGAACCACTTCCCAGCAGGCAAATTCACCTCCTCAGACGTGCTTGAAAAGTACGAGGACGAGTACAACGAGCCTATCAAATTAAGCATAGTTTCTACCTATTTGGCAAGATTTGCCTCACGAAACAAGATTGAGCGTGCACGTGTAGGAAGGGAATGGTCATACCAAATCATTCGTATAGCACAAAAACATCCTTAGGCTCTTACTGTGAGACTGCGTAAACAACGCCGCCTTCACCAGAACCAACTCGTTCTCTACCTTTGTCGGTGATTGTGTACCTGTAAGGCCTGGTAGAAGTGTCTCTGCCAACAAGACCATCCTCAAACAACTTTTTCATCAACCGCGAAACATGTTCACGTGATTTTCCTAATGTCACTTCAATATCACGTGATGTCATCGGACCTTCTGTGATTTTTTCTAACACAAATGTAACTGACTTTTCAAAGCTCATGTTAGGAACTCGTGCTGTCGCCTTTGGTTTTGGAGCAACAAACTCTGGTTCTTTCACTTCTGGTACGTCAAAAAACTTTACTTTTTTCGTTGGCAAGTCCGGTTTTGTGTACTCTTCACCATCTAATTCCATAGCATCTAGGCGTATTTTCATATCAATCATCTCCTTTTCGTAGTAGTCGATGCGTTCCAGGTTAGTTGGAGCAATCTTTTCCAAAACTCCCACCGTTCTTGTCTTGTTGTACAAGTACAAAGTTACAATACCACCAAGAAATGCTAGCACTGCAACCAACATAATGCCTGTATCAGGGATGTCAATTATCATCACAACAAACTAACAACGAAATGATTTATCATAACGGGACAACATTAGTTTACAATTTTACGAATAAAAAATCATAACATCACAAATTTTGGTAATGAAACTCACAAACAAAATCACATGTTAACTAACTGTTTCACAGCTTTCTCTACAACATCCATGATCTGACTCTCGTTTTCAGGCGTAAAGTCACTATCTTTCATCACATTAAGCTGTTCTGCGAGCCTAAACATCACATCACTCTCAGGAAGTATCACATCATACGCCTGCAGGAGTAGAATGGTATAGTACAGGCTCTCAATCTTACTTCGTGCCTGGCCCAGCTGCCTGTAGTAGGCACCCTTAGACACACCAAACTCTACCTGCAACATTTTCTTCTGTTTTAGAATAATTTCAATTTGTCGCTCTGTAAACAGTGATTTTTTGATAATTTCTTGTATAATTGTATTAAAATTGGATTTATTGGGGTCGCTCATAGCTATACAAAACAGTATAGCTTCTTTCAATTAAGTTTTAATGCCACGTTTCGATCGTACCGTAGGTATGCGAAATAAGGTCGAAACTAGGCTAAAAAAGTGCAAAAAGGGGGGTAAAACAGCCATATTTTTGCTAGTTGATTCTGAGAACTTTAGCTCAACATTCTTGAGGAGAAAGACCAAACTGGAGATTGTCCTATTTCCTGGAAACATCACCGGGGTAGTCCCAAAAGCACATGCAATTCTGTTTAGTTGTTTGATGAACTCGGAGAACCCATATTACATCACCCAGGCCCAGGCGCTCGGAGCGCCCCTGGTGAGGAAGATGAAATTGGAGGCCCTCCCAACAGCATATCTGATAATCGGAGAAGGTACCTCAGCTTGGTTCTTTGGCAACGCCAGAGGCATACCTTTTGACAAGCCAAAGATCGCCGCAGCTTACGCAATGGCCGCCCAATACATGGGTATGAGATTCGTATATTTAGAAGCGGGATCCGGAGCTAAACAAAGTGTCACCCCAGAGATGATTCAGACCGTCAGAATGGTATTTGACGGATTTATCATGGTTGGCGGAGGCATCAGATCGGCAAAAACAGCCAGCGCCATGATCAAGGCCGGAGCGGACGGCTTGGTGATCGGAACGTTGTTGGAGCAAACCGGCGGTTTAAAAAAATTCACAGACATCCTCAAATCAATCTGAAAATAATATCATCTGGGGAGAATTATGATTTGCAAGAAATGTCATGTAGATGGTAATTTCACATGGGACACTAATTTCTTTGAAAACACCGGACAGTGGAGACTCTTCGATCTTAACATGGAAAGACCACATGATTGTGTCCATGAACAACCACAAGAAGCTTCTTTGGATACTGCAATGCCACCACCACGGGTAAAGTGTCCGCAATGTGATCCTTTGAAGGACAGCGCATGGATCGAACGCGAGAAGTTTCAGCATCATATCAAGACCGCACATTTCGGTTTTTGGTAGCTTTTACGCCTAGATTTGGTACAAAAAACAGCTTATTTTAGTAGTTTTTGACATGTTTTATGTCTTAAAACATTACAATATTACTAGTTTTTTACATACTAATTATGCCTAGATCAGACTTAACTGAGGTTATTATCCAGTTTTATCAATGGTCTCTGAGCGCTTATGAATCCAATTCGCAGATACTATGTAGTTCCGATTGTAATTGCTGTCGTTTCTATTATCGTGGTCTTTGGATTTGAATCATCGGATACCCACGAAAGCCAAATTACCAGAGTAATTGATGGTGATACCCTCATAATTGATCTAACAACAATCAGGCTTTCCTTGGTAGACACGCCGGAACGCGGCGAACCAGGATATCAGGAGGCAAAGGACTTTGCATCAACTGTTTGTCCAGTTGGGTCTAACGCTGAATTTATCGAGGACTCGTGGCAGAAAGAAGACAGGCATGGAAGATCACTTGGATTGGTTTTCTGCAATGATATGTTTCTAAACGAATTACTTCTATCAAGTGGTCATGCGAAGATTTTAACAGGTTTTTGTGACAAGAGCGAATTTGGCACCGAAGATTGGGCTAGAGCATACGGTTGCTAATGCATACATTATGCACACATATCATTGTGATTTTTGTCGCTGAATTCTGAGACGAGATGCCTCTAGGCGAGCTAGGAAACTTTGATGTTCCCGCAAATATTCCTGGTGTCTGTTATAGTGAGGTGTGTTAGCCATAACTTATCATACAAAATTTGTATTTAAGAAAAGTAAGAAAAGCGAACTAGTACATAAAACAGCTAATTTTACTGCTTTTTAGACACTTTTTTGTCCAAAAACACTAGTTTTAGACAGTTTTTGGGATGGCTTCCTGTAACGAGTCAACCATGAGTTGTTTGAGCCCTTTTCGTCTTGGACCAGCTCGTAACTTTGTTGCGCAGCATGGACATCTGACACCCTCCCAGTGGATGAAAAGGTCACAGTTCTGGCAACGTTTCTGACCATCTAAATATCTCATGCCACCTACTGGCTTCTTTGCTCTATAATCTTCACAGATGTTTCTACACACCATTTTCTTTCACCCTCGGAATTTCTGATCTAAGTTTTTCGTAAGCTATTGGAGCCTGATCTTCTTTCAATATCAAAACAATGCCATCTCGGCTAAACAGCGCGTCAACCAGGTCTATGCCGTTTCTATGCAAAATCTCAGTTACATAGGAAACGACATCTGCTCTATTTTGCTCTGGCACTTGAATTCTAATTTTTGCTAGTCCGGAACTGTAGACGTTTTCTTTTGGAAAGTTTTGGAATATTCTTCTGGTAACATCAGAGTCGTCAGCTAAAATTCTAAAGGAATCACCTAACCTGAAAAACTCTGAGTTAGAAAGTGCTTTTTCAGCCTCTCCCAACATCCTGGCCATATCCTGATCAAGAAGATCTTTCAATGTCCACTGCATTCCCATGATTCTGTCTGTCATCTGTCTTTCAACTTCTGGTTGGATTTTGACAGCTAGGGCTGTATAGTTAATGACATCCATAGCCATGCAGTCATGGATTGATCTGTTTCTGGTAATTATCTCACGAACAACATCAGGAACAGATAGGCCCACAGTTCTCATAAAAACCATATATTATGTCAGGTATATTAATATTATGTAATATTAGTAGAATGAGTGTAATATTACTAATTAATAAGAAATAAACTATATATAATGTCATAGATATTACATATTTAGGTGAAATATGACAATGTTCCACGATGATGAGTTCGACAGGATCTTTAAGCAGATGTCAGGTTCCTTCACGAACCTAGATAATGTCTTTGAGATGCTAAAGAATGCAGGAAACATTTCAGGTCCAGTCTTTTATGGCTATACCATGACAACTGGTCCTGACGGTAAACCTGTAGTACAAGAGTATGGAAATGTCCAGCCAGACACACTTCCAACTGAAAACAAGAGAGAACCATTGATTGACACTCTAGTTGACGAGAAAGAGAAGACATTGAAGATTGTTGCAGAAATGCCAGGTGTCGAGAAAAAGGACGTCAGCGTAGTTGTGGGAGATGACAAAGTAATTCACATTGACGCAGAACACGGTGAGAAGCACAAAGTTGATGCAGAATCTCCAAAAGCAACTTACAAGAACGGAATACTTGAACTAGTGTTCAAGCTAGAAGACGAGAAATCAAAGGGTAAATCTATAGACGTACTCTAAACTCTTTTTTTTATTTTTAAAAACGTAATAACGCTTTAATCCTAATTTTTGATTTTATAATACATTATGGATACAAGGGATTGGCTTAGCTATAACAAAAAAAACATAGGCTGGGGTGTTGGCATAGGCATAATGACTATCCTATTTTTGGCTTATATTATGTTCAACAGATAACTAGTTCTGTTTTTATTCTACAAACGCAATCGCCCTAACCGGCGAACCCGTTGCGTTCTTCAATTTTAGTGGTAAAACTACAAGGTGAAATGTTGGTGATTTTATCTTGTCTAGATTTGCTAAATTTTCAACAATTAAAATTGCTTTTTTTGCAAAGATTTTATGGACAGAAAACTTGGGATCTTTGCCTAGATCAATACTTGGGGAATCAATGCCCACCAAACTGATCTTTTTTGATGTAAGATATTTCGCAGCTGAAACTGACAATCCTGGGTTCTTTGTAAAGTAGTATTTTTTTTGTAAATTTCTCTGCCAGCCCGTATAGAAAATAACGGAAGAAAAATTCTCGATTTTTCCATGATTTTTTTCAAACTTTTGGATGTCCGTTTTTGTAATGGATTGGCCACCATTTTTTCTACATTGTATCAAGGCTGCTTCTGATACCAGTTTTTTGAGGCTAATTTCATGAATTTTTGCGCCTTTTTCTAGAAAATGATGAGGCGCATCCATATGGGTTCCAGTGTGTGAGCTCAAAAACAGAACTTCCAGATTGTAGCCATCTTCTTTGATGTTTTCCCATGGAATGAAATTTGGCTGTGGTGAGCCTGGGAATGTAGGAATCTTATCTGAAACTGTCAGGGTCAGATCTATAATTTTCATAACAAAGAACCAACGATCTCTTAAATATTATTTTACTAATTTCAAATGTGCCAACCTCGTACATTCTCATTAATTCTGATCTCGGAACAGACGAATCAATAATCACAAAACTCAAAGAAATACTAGCGGAGGAAAAAGCCACACAATATGAAATTCAAGGAGTGTACGGAGTTTATGATATTGTGCTAAAACTAACTTCTGACGACATTGATTCTTTGAGGTCTACCATCACAAACAAGATTAGAAAGATCACCTCTGTGCAATCAACATTAACCATGATGGTTATCGAAGAACAGGAAAAAGTATAAGTTATTTCCAGCCAACAACTAACGATATGGATCAGAAAAAGACAACAGTTCGAAATGTGTTAGAACAAAACACAACAAACATGATCTTCTATGAGGATTCATTCACAAAAACATCTTTTTTTACAGAGGAGGTTTCAAACTACAAAGCCCCTATATTTTACATTGATTTTGATTTGCAGTATACTGGTTTTGTCAAATCTGGAATAACGCAAGAAATGGAAAACCTAAATTTACTTCATCCAGAGAACGGCAGCTTACGGGAAGACTTGAAATCTATAATCACAAAGATTTCACGAGAAAAATCACTGATAGTTATTGATTCGCTAAACGGGTTCTTTAACATCTTAGAAGGCGACAAAGATCTTGGACGCCTAATTAACTCATTTTTAATGCTGCTTGTTTCAGCCGCAAATCACACAAAATCCACCATAGTAGTCGGTGTTTTGTCCAAACTCAATGAAGAGGGCAGATGGGTGTTGTATAATACTGGTCGAAGTGTGATAGATAACGAGTATTTCACAAAGATCCAACTAACAAGGAAAGAAAACAAGACATTTGCAACACTGTTAAATTCTGATAACTCACACGACTTGGATCTCATTCTATAAACTTAGAATGAGATACTAGCGATCACAAACAAATCAAACAGCGTTATAGATTTAGGGGAAATTATATTAAGCTTGAATCTTGTGTTTAATTACAATGCCAGTAGCAATACTACCAGACATCAGTGAGCAGATGTGTATCGGATGTGCACTTTGTGTAGAAATCTGTACAACTTTGGGACCTGATGTTTTAAGAGTAAAACCAGTAGAAGGCTGGAAACGGGGTAAAGCATTTGTATTTTATCCAGAGAGATGTATCTCTGACGGTGCATGCATCGGTGTATGCCCAACAAAGGCAATCTTTTGGATGAGACCAATGGACTTTACAGTAGGTCAACCAGTACCACTTTACAAGAACTCAGTTTTCGTAAAAGGCTGGACTGAACTAATCGACTAAATCCACCCCTTTAACTTCTTTTTATTATTTGACTAACCAATCTTATATTACAAATTCATTATTTTTTGATATGACAAAGATTGGAGATGTTAAACGTAAACTTCATGGGAAAATTTGGAAAAAACCTGATAACTTTTCTTGGATTATTGAAGGAAAACTTGCTGGAAGCGCAATTCCAACCTCAACTGATGAGGTACAATGGGCAATTGACCAAGGCGTAAAATCTATTGTTACTATTAGGGAGGAACCACTTGACAGTGATTATACAAACAATGTGAATTATCTTCATGTACATTCAAATGATATGGGTGTGCCAGAATTCGATGATTTAGTTAAGACGGTTAATTTCATTCATGACAGAATAGTTAATGACGAACCAGTTATGGTTCATTGTCTTGCCGGTCAAGGAAGAACAGGAACAATCCTAGCATGTTATCTTATAAAATACAAAAAAATGTCTGCTGACGACGCAATACAAAAAGTACGTGACGAAAGACCAGGCTCTATCCAATCATTTCCACAAGAGGAAATAATTTTCCAGTTCGCAAAATCCCTTTAAGGTTTATTCAGGAACTGATTCGGTAACAATCTTACCGTCGACTACTTTTACGTGAAGGAATTTATCTTCTTTAAAGACGAGAGTGATTCCTCCATCTTTATCTGGATCCTGTACCTCAACAAGATCAGCCATTCTTATTCCATCAAACTTTACCATACAATCACTCTGGTATTGATATAGTAGACAGTTTACCGCCTTCCACTTTAATGAATAAAAATCTATTATCTTTGAAAATTAATGTAACACCACCCTCTTTATCTGGTTCTTCCACTTCTAACAGTGGTTGGCCCAACAAACCATCGTACTTTGCCATGACAAGTTTTGAAATTTCGTACTTATATCCTAATTGATTTCAATTTCAATTTCATCCGAATGTGTTTTTTCCTCATTTTTGTCAACGTATGCATGTTTGTTCCATGAGGCAAAAACCTCCGCACTGACTTTGTGTTTTCCCTGTCCAAGATCTGACGCATTCAAAATAACTGGTTCGTCGAAATCAAACAGTTCTTTTTGAACATCCTCTTCGGTTAATTTTATGATAGGTTCAAAGTTTTTTGCCACCTGAACCCAGATTCTTTTTTCTTTCATGGGATTTACAAGCTTGGGATTTCTAGTCCAGAAGATTGATGCCTTTCTATAGGTGTCAATTGGCTTTACGACCTCATGTTTTCTCAGTCCGCTGGAAACGAGCTTTATTCCATATTTTAGCTTGAATTGATTATCATTCTTCTCGTAAGCATCAGTCCAGTTTTTTTCATTAAATGAATTGCGAACATCCCCACTTAGTGAGAATTTGACATTTATTGTTATGCTGTCATCAGACACATAGACATCTTTATCCTTAACCAAATTCAGGTTTGAAATCTCGCTGGTCAATTCTGTACTTATAATGATTTATATCCACAATAAGTTGTTTTTCGCTTGGATGGAAGTTCAACTAAGAGAATTAACCAAAAAAGAAGCCAATTTGTCAATACTAGATGGGGATATCGGTGTTTTGTATATCATACAGGCCGAGCTGCTAAAAAATTCTAGTGCTGATTTTGCTGGTGTAATAACTAGGCACCCATTGACTAACGAATTATGGATGCGAGTAGTTTCAAGCACCCCAATTAAAGACATTGAAAATGCTACAAACACCGCAATCAAAGAAGCAGCAGAATTAAAAAAACTGTTGGCTTCTAAGATAAAGGTAAAGTGAATGGATTTTTGTCCAAACTGTGAATCACGACTAAAAAAAAATAGTGATGGACTGCTTGCTTGCCCAAAGTGTCAATTTGTTAAGGAAGGCAAGATCAAGGAAGATACAAAAAAATCAGAAGAGGTTAATTCTGAATTTCTAGTTATGGATGAGTCTGATGTGAATCAAGCAAAAGGACTAGAAACAACTGTCAAGATTGATTGCGAAAAGTGTCATAATACGGAAGGGGTTTGGTGGACTTTTCAGACACGTAGTGCTGATGAACCTGAAACTAAATTTTACAGATGCACGAAATGTAACTATACTTGGCGAGATTACACATAACTTTTAACATTGACAGTATGATATTTGATTAAAATGGAATTTTCAGCTAAAACAAATACTTCGGAAGAATGGAAGGCTATAATCTCTGCGATATCAACTCTGGTTGAAGAAGCAACTTTTGAAGCAACGGTTGAAGGTGTATCATTTAGAGGAATGGATCCATCACACGTTGCATTAATAGATATTTCCTGGCCCAACTCTGCATTTGAAAAATACAGTTGTGATGGGGACATAAAATTTGGTGTTCGTATTGATGAATTTTCTAAACTGATCAAACGGGCTGAAAAAAGTGACGGTGTTGAAATCAACATATCTGATGATAGCATGCTACACGTATCTATAGGGAAAAACAAGAAATACAAAATGAGACTAATTGAGAGTTCAGCTTCTGATACGCCATTACCAAAAATTTCTTATGACTCAAAAATTACTTTATCCTCATCCCGACTTGACAAAATTTTAGGAGACATCGACGTTGTGTCTGATTATCTGTCGATCAAAACAACACAAAAAAATGTGGAATTCTCTGGAAAGGGGGATGCTGGGGAAGCAACCATAAACCTTGAAAAAGACATGGAAGATGTAGAGGACATCTCTGTAAGTCAGGAAAGCTCTGGCACATACAGCCTAGAATATCTAGATCCAATAGTAAAGGCTGTAGGAGGCACCGCTGATTCGATAGTTTGTGAATTTTCTAGCGAAAAACCATTACGAATTGAATTCAAAGTTACCAATATTGGCAGAATTCACTTCTATTTAGCGCCACGCGTTGAAAGTTAACGAATTTATTGATTAAGAAGGCAG
>LULR01000797.1_pt1 | contig 10352 bp, 9 predicted proteins | sample 729471 | NCBI WGS metagenome assembly LULR01 (sample SAMN03860284, study PRJNA289734) | marine metagenome | biome: seawater column; feature: ocean; material: water; isolation source: Red Sea water column Station 108 - depth 500m | place: Saudi Arabia: Red Sea | collected 2011-10-15 | depth 500 m
ATTATAGCAGAAAGAGGTCGTCCAATCTGTCGTTACCCAATCCTTTGTCAGGAAAGCAGTTACGCCGTCACTCTCTGTGACGAGCCCCGAAGGTAGCTCGGTCTCGGCCTCACTTACACCGCCACCAATGGAAAAAGTGCCAAAATCATCAGCGGTGCGGTACCCAACCTGGTAAGCATCAATCGTAACCTCTGTGGCACCTTCATCGGACCAACTTCGGCTGCCATTCACAAGCCCAAAGGAGTTCTGGGACACTCTTCTCTCAAGATTGACCCTTGCAGTGTAGGAGTCCGTATCGCCTTCGCCTGAATCGCCATAAGCCCGTGCTCCATCTGCCGAGACCCTGACAGTGGTCAAAGCGCCAGGGGTCAACCTCAGACCCGCCCCGGCGTTGACAATGTTCTGGGTATCATAATTCGTCGGGTCGATCAGAAAGCCGGTGTTGTTCCGCACTGTCCGTACGGTGTGGCCTGCATTGAATTCGAATGGGTTGGAGGGGTCGGCGTGGGCAAACCGAGACAACCCGGTTATTGAACTATTGTCTCCGCCACTACCTATATCTGAATTCCGTGATGTCTCCACTCTGGCTGAATAGTCCAGCAATGCACTGTTACTTCCACTGACCCACTCGCCCGCAAGCCCGCCTTCCAATCCGAGCCGACCTTCCGTCTCACTGTCCGTACCCGCAGCCGTATCGACGCGATTTTGAGTCAACGCGGTAAAAACAGACGCATTTCCCTCAAAACGTGCCAGGTCTTCCTCAAAGGCCTGAGCAAAGGCCGGACCAAAAGGCATTACCAGAGCAAGAAACCCCAAAACTCCGGCGAAGCGATCCATGATTCCACCACTGAACGTTGACAGTTTCATTCCTGAAAGACCAAACCGGAGAATTTGGTGGCATCAAAGGATTCCACCGACTCCAGAATTTCATCTTCTGTTAAACGACCGAAAGGTACTCCTAATATGACCTGATCGGAGAACCTCTCAAGAATCCTGGCCTCAGTACTCTCCTGGAATGGTGGCGAGTTGATAATGATGCAACGATCCGGATAGCGCCCTTCTAGTTCTTCAATGAGGTCTCGCATCCTTATTGAGGAAAAGAGCTCCACAGCTGAAGCTGGGTGGTTCCCTGCCGGAATAACACTGAGCCTGTCGACGCCGCTTGGATAGATAATCTTTTTGATCGGCAACTTGGAGTCGAGAATGTAGTCGGTCACCCCTTCATCCATCGGCACGGAAACCAACTCGGATAACCCACTGTTGTGAGGATCACAATCAACCAACAGCGCGGAAGTGCCGGAATCCGAAGCAAACGCAGCCGCCAGGTTAAACGCCGTTCTTACAGGACACTCTGACTTGCCAATACAGGAATAAAGAACTGAAAAACTGGGTCTATTGTTAGCATTGTTGCGCAATTGAATGCGAATCTCGCGGTAAGCATCCAGAACCGCTTTATCTGCCATGCCAGGAAATACGATCTTGCGAGCCCGCAACTCTGCCTTCGTCCAGGGCCGGGGATTTGATATCAGCCCCAATGAAACAGACGAGTCATAGACAGAGGGTGGATATCCATCGGTTTCCGTTTCGACACGCGTCCAGTTCGGCGGTTGAAGGCGCTCTCCCGCAAATGGCCGCTCCTTCCTGAACTGATCATCCGGATTAGCCTCGCCGTCGCCGTACTTGCCTTCTTTGCGCTGTTGCTGGCTTTTAAGAAGTGCGTTGTAGAGTTTATTATCGTCCATTCCCTACTCCCGCCCCAAATATCTCTGCCAATTTAGCCATTATCCGTTCCGGGCTGATACCCATCACGCTGAAAACCAGAATGGCGAGATATGCTGCAATAAAAACACCGAGGACACCGAGCAGTAGCAGGACGTCTTTTCGCAAAAGCCTATCTTTCCAGGCACCAAAGCACTACCCAGGAATGGTCCGGCAAGTCCAATCTGGTAGAGCTGAAGCCCGTCCCACTGGGTTGGGAATGTTGCAGGTTCCTGAATCTTATAGCTCACGCCCTCACCCTGAACATCCAGAGTCATGGAAAGCCTGGCGCGCTCGCGCCGCTGCAGCATGTCCTCATATACATCACGAGTTACGTCGTAATCGCGAGTCAGTTCAGACAACTGGGCCTGATTCTCCGCGACACGCTCAGCCCGGGCGAAGGCTTCCTCCAGCAAACGTTCCAAAGAGGCCAGACGATTCTTTTGAACCTCAAGGTCGGTGCGGCCTTCGGACAAACGTAACTTGAGGTTTTCATAGACAGGATTCTCAAGAACTTCAGTTACACTGCCTTCGCGTGAATCGTCGCTCTGGGTTGACACCTGTTGTTCAAGATCTTCAATTTGCCCTTTGATACTCACCACATCGGGATGACGCTCATGGTAACGCAAGAGCAACTCATCCAACTCCTGTCTCAATCCCACCAGCCGTCTTTCGGCAGCGGATCGGCCCGGATCAACGGTAACCCGCCGAACTGGCTCCTCTTGAGCTAACTGCTGCTGAGTAAGCCTGACTTCTGATTCGGTCTGCTGGATCTGAAGCTTGAGGTTTTCTATCTCAGCTCGGAGGTTTTCAATACGGCCACGTACATTACCTTCGGTACCATCCTGATTATTCGATTTAAAGACTTTTAGTTTCTGTTCAGCCTCTTCGAGTTGGCGCTGATAGGACTTGACCTGTGAATCAATAAATTCAAAGGCCGCCTGACTTTCGCCCTGCTTTTTGTTAATTGTGCGCTCAATAAATCTGTCGAGTACGGAACTCAGAACTGTAAAAGACTGATTCGGATCCTTGCTCGAATAGGAAAGCTCAAGAAAATTTCGATTGGACACCCTGAGAGATATCTGCTTGCGGAGACTCGATATAGCAACATTCTTTTGCTGATCGCTCTCTGCCCCGGTGAGAAGCTCGCTATCGAGCGCTATCTGTTCAAGGAACGAGCGACTCTCAACTAACTCACGGGCTTCATTAATCCGATCAATCTGCGTAACTTCGGCCTGCCCGCGAAGAAGTGGCTCAAGGATGTTTGATTGATCGGCGTAAAGCAGAGCCTCTGATGTGTAAGTCTTTGGAGTTACATATCCCCAACCCAATACACCGGCAGTAGCAAGCATGAATACGATAGCGGCCGAAACTCGGTATCGGTACAACTCTCGCTTTATTGCTCGAAGGGTATCGAGGATAAACTGCAGATCCATTTATAGCTCACCTCTGAAGATCTGTTTTCTGGGAACACTGATCACGTCTCCTGGCTGGAGGACATGATTGAAGTCCATATTCCCTTCGGAAATCAGTTCGCCGAGATCAAGGCCAAAGGTTTTATACTCGCCATCTACTTGGCGATTCAGCGTCGCCCGACCATCAGCGGCGAAATCCGTCAATCCGCCAGCCAAAAGAACCAAATCCAGAACCGTCATGCCCGGCTGAAATGCAACCGACTGCGGCGCTTCCACCTGGCCTGTAATCCTGACCCGATTGCGATACTCCTTGCTGGCGGGATTAACAACCATTACAGTAACTTCCGGGCTTCGCACCAGTTCACTCAGTGCCACTCGTATCTCTGAGGCCAGCTCCTCGGGACGTTTGCCCTCTGCAATGACATCACCAGTCAATGGCATCGAAATATTTCCATCAGGGCGGACAACGATGGTTTGTGAAAGCTCGGGATTGCGCCAAACATGAACCGATACTGTATCTCCTACACCTATTTCATAGGGCTCTGATTGCGGTTCAGTGGCGGTAGGCATTGACTTCGTGGACGGAAGCCCCGAGCAGGCTGCCAAAAACGAAACCAAAGCGACAAGAAGGACTCCCTTAAACAACTGCGCGTTTCCCATGAGCTTTCTCCAGATTCAGTTTATTCTTAGCAGCTTCTAGCGAACACCCTTACCAAGCAACACGACCTCAACGGTCTGTATCATGATCAAGACATCCATCATCAGGCTATGATTCTTAGAATAGTATAAGTCGTACTCAAGTTTGCCTTTCGCGTCCTCAATAGATGCGCCGTAGGGGTATTTAAGTTGTGCCCACCCCATTAATCCAGGCTTTACGTAATGCCTCGTGTCGTAAAACGGAATATTCTCTTTCAATTCAGAGACAAATTCAGGGCGCTCAGGCCGAGGGCCAACGATGCTCATTTCCCCTTTGAGAACATTGTAGATTTGAGGAAGTTCATCCAGGCGAGTATTTCGGATAAAAGCGCCAACTTTGGTCACTCTGCTATCGTTGGCAGAAGCCCACTGAGCTTTGCCGTCTTTTTCAGCATCTTGCCGCATACTACGGAATTTGTAGATCCTGAACTCGCGGCCAAGCATGCCTACACGTTTCTGGCTATACAGAATCGGTTTTCCAGTTTCCAGAAAGACCGCCAGTGCTGTTAGGACGATGAACGGCAACATAAGCACCAGCAAAGTCAGGCTGATAGCGAGGTCCAGGAAGCGCTTGGCAAAGGCTCTGCTCCTGGACGCTTTAAAGCCTTCAGAAAAAACAATCCAGGATGGGTGCACCATAGCGAGCTTTGCTTTCTTTAATTCCCGCTCATAAAAGTCCAGAGCGCTTGTTACTTCAACTCCGCGTAGCTTGCATTCCATTAGATCTGGTACAGGCAGCCAACCACCCTCGGCTTTGCGGCGCTCTTGCTGCGCGACGACTATTTCCGAAATTCGATTCTTAAGGCAAAACTCATAGAAGTCGTAAGGCGTGGAAAGAAGCTTCTCTTTTGCCACGGTAGGCTCTGGGCTATCGGAAATACATCCTACAATCCGGACTCCCAGCGCCCGCATATTCTGTTCGTACTCCGCCAGCAAACCTCCAGCGAAATCTCCAGCCCCCAAAATCACCACCCGGCGAACGAGTTGCTCAGAGTCCACGATCCTGAGGAAGATCAATCTCATGAGAACAACGACGAGCGAAGCCAGCATTACCGCCCAAAAAAGATTGGAGCTTCCGGGGTCCGCAGAGGGAACAATGACATAAAGAATGGTCAGCCCAATGCCTCCTACAAAACAGTAGGCAACCAAGGTTCTGAAAAAAAGAGAAGAGATACTTCCCGGACAAGTGCAAACAGAAACGCAGACAAGATGTCGGTATGGAAGGGTGCATGATTGACCCCTACAAGTGAAAGAATCAGGGTCAGCAAAGAGAAAACGGCAAAAAGGACCACGAACTCCAGAATGCCGAGTACCAAGTGCGGTATGTGTATGTAATGCTTGCGAAACCGTATATACGACACGCTGAACTTCCTTGTCGTCTGCTCGACAATCAGCGACAGACTAACATCAAATTATTCTGGCAGCCTTCTGCCCTTTGCTACCAGCCACGACCTCTCAGGAGGCATTCTGCGCTGAACACGGCGCAATCTCAACAGATTGTATCTTTATGTAACATACTTTTACATTGTTTTATGCCTCCCACGGTTTCTGAGTGAAGACTGATTGTAATCGGCAACTATCTGGGAGAAAATCAGAGCATTGGTGTTAGTTGGGAAGGAGTACCCATGCCGAGCCCGGACGCAAGATCACCGCTTCATGCAATGAGTATTGATGTGGAAGATTACTTTCACGTTGCCGCTCTCTCTCACGTAATAAAACCCAGCCAGTGGGACAGCCTGCCCAGTCGAGTGGTCCAAAATACCGAAAGGCTGCTAGAACTGTTCAAACAGTATGACGTCAAGTCAACATTTTTTGTTCTCGGCTGGGTTGCAGAACGCTTTCCAGACCTCATCAGAAAACTTTCTGACGACGGCCATGAGATTGCTTCCCACGGATATAGCCACCAACTGATCTACAATCAATCTCGGGAAATTTTCCGGGAGGAAACCATCCGGTCCAAAAAACTCCTCGAAGACATTACCGGTAATCCCGTTCACGGCTACCGAGCGGCCAGTTACTCGATCACAAGGGAGTCACTTTGGGCCCTCGACATTCTCTGTGAGGCCGGCTTCAATTGGGACTCAAGCATCTTTCCGATCCGACATGATCGCTATGGAATTCCAGATTCGCCAAAAGCGCCCTATTCGATTCAAACGGAGAGAGGCAACGTTATCAGGGAGTTCCCACTGACCACGGCCAAGGTATTTGGCCTCTCGGTTCCCGCTGCAGGCGGAGGTTACTTCAGGCAGTTCCCCTATCCATTGTTCCGCTACCTTTTCCGTAACGCATCCGGCTTCGGAACGCGCCCGCAAATGTTTTACCTGCATCCTTGGGAGATAGATCCTGACCAACCGAGATACAACAATGCCAGTTGGTTCTCAAGGTTCAGGCACTACACGAACCTTGACCAGTGTTATGGTCGCCTGGAAACGCTCCTACAGGACTTCCGATTTGGCACGGTCAGTGAAAGTTACAATGCCTACGATCCTGACGAATCTCTGACTCGAAACTCCCAAATGGTGCGCCTGGCTTAGCCGGGCAAAGGACGTCGTTAGCCATGTATCTTGAATTTTTTGGACTGCACAGGCACCCCTTTCGAATTACTCCGGAAGACGATTTCATTTACATGAGTCAGCAGCACTCCCGTGCATATGTCTATATGTCTTCGGCTATCTGGAGCTCAGAAGGTTTTGTCGTAATTAGTGGTGAGATAGGCTCCGGAAAAACTACCTTACTCAAGAAAACTATCAGAAACCTCGAGGGTGATCTGAAGCTACTCAATATTTCCTACACCAATCTTGAGTCGAAAGATCTGTTTGGATTAATCCTTCGCAAAGCAGGCTTGAAAGTCGAGGATGACAGCAAGGTCGCCATGCTCTTTCAGATCACGGAGTACCTGGAGCGAATGGCGGCAGCGGGAACGCCCGTAGTTCTGACGATTGATGAAGCCCAGAACCTTACCCGAGAAAACCTTGAAGACATTCGAATGCTGACCGGCATGGAGAGTATGGGCGGACCTTCAATGCGTGTAATACTTCTGGGACAGCCAGAGCTAAAGACTGCAGTGTCTGCAATACCGCAGCTCTCTCAGCGTGTAAAACTGTTCTTTCACCTGGAGGGGCTGACAGCTGCAGAAACGGCTGAATACATTGATTACAGACTACTTGTTTCGGGGCACGGCGGTAACAAGCTGTTTGATGACGACACAGTTCGTGAGATTCACAAGCTCAGCCATGGCATACCTCGACTGATCAATAAACTCTGTGACGGAATGATGATGTGCGCTTACTCGGAAGATCGGCCGTTCATAGATCCTTTCGACCTGAAAGGTATCCGAAAGGACCTACTTGGTGAGGACGATACCGATGAGCTAGCTGATCAAAAACCAAGCCGTCAGCGACCTAAGAAAGACATGGTGGAGACTAAGCAGCCTAAGCGGCATCAAAACGAGGCAGAAGCTGACTCGTCTCAGGTACTTTTGAGAATCGCTGAAGCTCTGGAGAGTATAGACAGAAGGCTTTCGCAGATGACGTCAGACCCAAAGGACAATGAGGACCGCTATAGCACCTCAAGCAATGTGAAGCCGCTGGCTCCGGGGCGAAAATAGAGGTTTTCCTAATCTGCCCCGAAGACCGTCAAATCAACATTAAATTCATGAACTCATGAACAGGTGTGCTTTCCAGTTTTTCCTGCTCCTTGCATAGATTGACGATAGTGTTACACCTCCGAGCCGGAAATCTCGTCTCGAGATTGGAGCGGAACTTTTCTTCCAGAAGCGGCATACCCTCCTTCCGGCGACGACGATGACCTATCGGATATTCGACAGCGATCTTGTCCGTGTTCGAACCATCATTGAAAAACACCTGAATGGCATTAGCGATGGAGCGTTTGTCAGGTTCCAGATATTCGCGGGTATACCTCTCGTCCTCCACAACTTCCATTTTGTCCCGAAGTTCATCGATTATCGGATTAGCTAGATGGAAGCCGTCTTCATAATGCTCCGCGGTGAGACTTCCAAAGGCAAGTGGCACGGCAGCCATATATTGCAGGCAATGATCACGATCTGCGGCGTTTGCCAGCTTCCCGACCTTGGAAATGATTCGGATCGCAGATTCATGAGTGGTGATCACGATCTTATTGATTTCGTTCAGTCGGTCTTTAACTTCCGAATGTAAGATAACAGCCGCTTCTGCTGCGGTTTGAGCATGAAATTCCGCCGGGAACGATATCTTGAACAGAATATTTTCCATTACGTAGGATCCAAAATCCTGTGGGAGCGAGAACTGGCGCTTATTTTCGGGCTTTAACTTCTGGTCTTTATTGGTTTTACTGAACAGAACGTCGTAAAAACCCCATTGAGGTGCTGTCAGCACTCCCGGAACCCCCATTTCACCTCGCATCGCAATATCCGCCAGTCGGACCGCCCGTGACGTGGCATCACCCGCTGCCCAGGACTTTCGCGAGCCGGCGTTGGGGGCATGGCGGTAAGTCCTCAGGGATTGTCCGTCTACCCAGGCATGGGACAGCGCAGAAAGCAGCTGCTCTCGGTCCGCGCCCATTAACCGGCAAGCCACCGCCGTTGAGGCCACTTTGACAAGCACCACATGGTCCAGGCCGACACGATTAAAGGAGTTATCCAAGGCCAGAACACCCTGGATTTCATGGGCCATGATCATGGCCTCCAGAACGGTTCGCATGGTTAACGGTTCTTTGCCCTCAGCAACCCGTTTCTGCGAAAGGTGGTCTGCAACAGCCAGGATAGCGCCCAGGTTGTCCGATGGATGCCCCCATTCAGCCGCCAGCCATGTGTCGTTGTAGTCAAGCCAGCGAACGATGCAACCGATGTCCCAGGCGGCCTTCACCGGGTCCAAGCGAAATGGCGTTCCGGGCACACGGGCACCATGAGGGACCACTGTACCTTCGACGATTGGGCCGAGGTGTTTGGTACATTCGGGAAAGCGGAGAGCCAGAAGGCCACATCCCAGGGTGTCCATCAGGCAATAGCGGGCGGTGCTCCAGGCTTCTTCACTGGTTATTTCATAGGTGAGAACGTAGTCCGCAATTTGTTGCAGAACTTCGTCGTAATCGGGACGTTCGTTGAGATCAAATGTTGCAGACATAGGGGGCCTCCTTGCCCCCACTATAGATTCGGTCAGAAGCTATCGCCAGGCACCCTCACCCAACCTTCCATCAAAACCCGCGCACTGCGGCTCATAATGGCTTTGGTTGCGGTCCATTGGCCATCCACTTCCTTCGCTTCCGCGCCAACGCGCAATGTGCCGGAGGGATGCCCGAAGGTCACATGGGTTCGGTCGCCACCGCCCGCAGCCAGGTTCACCAGGGTTCCGGGAACCGCCGAAGCGGTTGCAATAGCCACTGCAGCCGTGCCCATCATGGCGTGATGGAGCTTGCCCATGGAGAGCGCGCGGACCAGAACGTCTACGTCCCCTGCCCCGATGTTCTTGCCGCTTGAGGATACGTAATCCGAAGGCTTCGCCACGAAGGCGACTTTCGGGGTGTGCTGGCGGTTAGCCGCTTCCTCGATATTCTGGATCAGCCCCATTTTCATTGCGCCGTGGGCCCGGATGGTTTCGAACCTTGCCAGGGCTTTGGGATCGGAGTTGATGTCGTCCTGCAGCTCGGTGCCCTTGTACGCGATGTCTTCAGCGTTCACGAAAATGGTCGGGATTCCGGCGTTGATCATGGTAGCTTTCAGGGTGCCCACACCGGGCACTTCCAGGTCGTCCACCAGGTTGCCGGTGGGGAACATGGAGCCTTCGCCATCGGCGGGGTCCATGAATTCCACCTGCACTTCGGCGGCCGGGAAGGTCACGCCGTCCAGCTCGAAATCGCCGGTTTCCTGCACTTCACCGTTGGTGATGGGAACGTGGGCAACGATGGTTTTCTGGATATTGGCCTGCCAGATTCGGACGGTGCAGGTGCCGTTTTCCGGGATCCGCTCTTTGGCAACAAAACCGCTGTTGATGGCGAAAGCGCCGACAGCCGCAGTAAGGTTGCCGCAGTTACCGCTCCAGTCCACAAACGGCTTGTCGATGGAGACCTGGCCGAACAGGTAGTCCACGTCGTGATCCGGCACGGTGGGCTCGGCCAAGATTACGGTTTTGCTAGTGCTAGAGGTAGCGCCGCCCATCCCGTCGATTTGCTTCTGGTAGGGGTCCGGGCTGCCGATGACTCGCAACAGGAGTTTATCCCGGGCTTCGCCCGGGGTTTGGCACGCTTCCGGCAGATCTTTCAGCCGGAAAAAGACGCCCTTGCTGGTGCCGCCACGCATATACGTGGCGGGGATTTTGATTTGTGGCTGCTGTGTCATGCCGCACCTTCCGATTGCAGGAAATCCTCCGCAAACCGCTGCAACACACCGCCTGCGCTGTAGATGGACACTTCTTCAGCGGTATCAAGGCGGCAGATAACCGGAATGCGCTCAGTGCTACCGTTCTTCCGATGGATAACCAGCGTAAGCTC
>LULR01000902.1_pt1 | contig 10347 bp, 14 predicted proteins | sample 729471 | NCBI WGS metagenome assembly LULR01 (sample SAMN03860284, study PRJNA289734) | marine metagenome | biome: seawater column; feature: ocean; material: water; isolation source: Red Sea water column Station 108 - depth 500m | place: Saudi Arabia: Red Sea | collected 2011-10-15 | depth 500 m
GCCTATGAAGTTACAATCAAATTTTACAGTCCAACGCAGCGGAGCCTCCAAGGGCGTTGTTTTCTCATCAATGTCATTTCCATATAGCATCAGGCCAGCCTCAAGCCGGAGCGTGTCTCTGGCGCCCAGCCCGACCGGTTTTATGCCAAAATTTGTGCCTATTTCGAGCAATTTGTCCCATATTTCAGTATGCGAAGAAGGAAAGAAAATCTCAAACCCATCCTCGCCCGTATATCCGGTTCGGGCTAAAAGGCAGTCAACATCAAACAGCTTTGTTGTTATGAGATGAAATCGCTTTAATTCGCTAAGGTCTAGTCCAGCTGCTTTCAAAACTTCTTCAGATGCTGGACCCTGCAGTGCAAGCAGTGCCATTTGATCACTAATGTTTGCAACATGAGCATCTTGGCTGTGGCTAACAACCCAAGCAAAGTCCTTTTCTATGTTTGAAGAGTTTACCACCAGGAGAAAATCATCTTCGTTTATCCTGTAAGCTATAACATCGTCTAAAATTCCACCACTTTCTGAACACATTGGGGAGTAGATTGCCTGCAGATCGCCAATTTTTGTTACATCATTAGTTAGCAGGTTTTGTATACAGTCTTCCGCACTGGTGCCAGTAATTTTGAATCTGCCCATGTGCGAAACATCAAACAGCCCAACGTTTGATCTGAGATTTTTGTGTTCATCGATAATACCTGAATATTGTAACGGCATCTCCCATCCATGAAAGTCAACAATCTTTGCACCACCGGAAATATGCTGATCGTAAAATGGCGTTTGCATAATACTAAGTATTATTAGATTGCTATATTTCCATTTAGTTAGTGCAAGTTTTACGAAAGCCTGACTGGCTGAAAATAAAGATACCATCTGGCGAGGATTATATTAGAATTAAAAAATCACTCCAGACCTACAATCTCCATACTGTCTGTGAGGAATCTTCATGCCCCAATGTTTCAAAGTGTTGGGAATCTGGAACTGCCAGCATTATGATTATGGGAAGTTTGTGCACCAGGGTGTGCAAATTTTGTGATGTGAGCAGCGGAAGGCCAGCCCCGCTTGACCCTGATGAGCCAAACCGGGTTGCGGAGGCAATTAAACAGTGGAACCTTCGCTATATTGTTATCACATCTGTCTGCAGGGATGACCTGGATGACGGTGGCGCCGCCCATTTTGCCAAAACCATAAAAGCTGTAAAGTTATCATGTCCCGATACGATTGTCGAGCCGCTAATTCCAGATTTCAACTATGATTCAGATTCCATTAGAAAAATAATCGAGTCCGAGCCGGAGGTGGTAAGCCATAACATTGAAACTGTCCGTAGGCTGTCTCCAAGGGTTCGAGATTTGAGGGCCACATATGACCAGTCGCTTTCTGTTTTGAGGAAAATCAAGGAAATTAACCCCAAAATATACACAAAATCCTCGATAATGGTCGGCCATGGGGAGACTAGAGATGAGGTTATTCAGGCTGCATCTGACCTAAAATCTGCCAATGTGGATGTAATCACTGCTGGCCAGTACTTGCAGCCGTCCCTAAACCACCTGCCTGTTGCCGAATACGTTTCTCCGGCAAAATTTGAGTCATATCAGAAAATTTTCGAAGATATGGGCTTTCTGCACGTTGTGACGGGTCCGTTTGTCCGCAGCTCGTTTCAAGCTGCAGATTTTATTGAGAAGATTACAGCTTCCACTTTGTAATGGTACCTAGCGTTTTATCATCCTGTTTTTTATTATTGTAGAATGTTTTTCTTTCTTCCTCTGTATACTGTATGAATTGTTTTAGGGGTTTGTCAGGGTCATGAATTTTCAGGTGACATTTGTAGTGTACCCACATTATTGCTTCTGGACTGTATTTTACATGATGTCTAATCAGTTTAAGAGGCCTGGTTGAGTTTCCATCTTTTTCTACCTCGGGCTTTCCGAAACAAATCATACAGAATTCATCTGAATTAAGATATTGTGTCAATCAATAAGATACTATGTAGTCAGAGAAAAAGATTATCTTAATTTTGAATGTTTATTTTGCACAGATAACCTTCATAGATGTTGGCTTCAAACTCAATTTGTCCAGTGGGCGGAAGACACACGTGGGTAACTGATTTGGATGGTGAAAAATCCTGCAAGAAATGCGGCATGGTTAGCGCAGAGCAACGAGAGATGGGTGTTCCGTTTGGTCTTAGACCCGAGGCAATCACTGGACCAGAAAATGAGTATAAACTGGGAACTTGGATTGGGAAGAACCCAAAGGAAGCAAAAAAGATACCAGGCTCCACATATTTTTCAGATTTTGATCTAGTCCTCCGGAACGCAAAACGCTGGATAAAAGCATATACACAGAAGGTTAGCTCGCATGAAACTGTCTCTTCCAGGACACTGGAACTATTCAAAGAGTCCAGAAAGATTCTCAGGGGAAAAGACACCAAGACATTTGTTGCGGCATGTCTTCACATTGCCTGCCGTGAACAGGAAATACCCTCGTCACCAATTTTTATCGCAAAAATAGCTAACGTCAAGAGGGACAAGCTTGTGAAATTTGAAAAGCAAGTTTGCAAACTGCTTGATATTACCCTTCCCCCGGACAAGGCCGCAAAAAAAGTGAGGTATGTGGCCTCAAAGGTCGGCATACTAGAATCTACCTCACGAAAAGCAATTAAAATTCTCGACCGAATTCCCAGCTTTGAGACAGGCCCGGATCCCAAGGGGATTGCGGCTGCTGTACTGTATCTGGTGTGTGAAAATACCAAATATTCTGTTACGCATAAGCAGCTTGCAGATGCTACGTTGCTGAATTCTCAAACCATTGGAAATTCGATAAAGCGGCTTAGAAATAATTTGAAAAAATACAAGATAAAAATAAAGGGTTAGTGTTTAAGATACAAAAAAGTGCTTATTTTGTATTTATCGAATAGAAAGATTCAGCATGGTCACTACTTCCTGATTTAATCTCCCAGTTTACCTTACCAATTTCTGCCAGTCTTCCCATCGTTGCAATTCTGTAAGAACTCACTTTTTTCTCATCAAATCTAAATTCAGCGTCTTTCTCAGTCATAATTTTCTCCCTGATTGCCACTTTTCTATTTTTTATATTCCATTTTTCTACAGTCTTTTTTATAACACTATCAAGATGTCTGACATCCACTTGATCCTTATTTTTCATTGAATCTAATATATCTTTAACAATTATCTTTTCCAGCTTAAATCTTGAAATAATATTTTTCTCAATGAAATCTATTTCTTTATCACTGAATATTGTTGTTTTAGTGTTTGTTTTATCAATTAAATCATATTTCGGTTTCCCTGTTTCTGGGTCAATTGTAATACCATCAATTAAAGGATTTGGTAAATTAAAAAAATCAAAACCAAGTTCTGATAAAGTTATTTCTAAATCTCCATCATTGTTTTGTATATGTACTAAGCCTGTTTCATTTAACGCACCACTAAAGACCCATAAAGATTTCTTTTCATTTTCTGCAGTCTTGATAATCCGTTGAAATGCTGGTGCAATTGGACCTACATAGCAATCAAAAAATCGTTGTTTACTCTTTTCATCTTTATTAATTTTTTCTTGCCAGTCTGCATGATTATTTTTGTAGTTTAAATCATGTGAAATTGGTAAACCTGTTGAAATACGCATGTTTCTCTTCGCCGTTTTTCCTTCTGGTTTGATAGCTTTTAAGCTATTTGAAAACTCTAGAGCAGTGTCAAATGCCTTTTTAGAAAATTCTACGTAATTAATCCATTGTTTATTTTCTTTAATCATTAATGCAAGTGACGTAACTAGAATTTTTAATGGGAAAAATCTATTGTAGCTTTGATGCATTAGGGAATATGCATCTCCTAATACAATATTTTTAGGTGTAGAAAATTTCTTTTTGGATAATTCTGCTTTAGCACTAGAAATATGTTGAATCATTTTAGCTATTTCATTACGGTTCTTAGTGGACTCTTCCAGTGGGTAATAAATCTCAGGTGCGACTTTCTTTATCTCATCTTTAATTTCAGATGTAAAATCTGGCCACAATTCCCCCGCCATCGTCATCATTTTTTTAGGGTTAGTCCAAAATTCTACTGTGTTTTTAATTGCTTCTTCAACAAAATCTTCCCAGGTCTTAAACCTACCAACCTTATCTACAATCTTTTCCTGAATTTCTTTAACATCTTTTTCATCAATCTTGTATTGATATTTTCTTTTTTCTACTTCTTTTTTTCTTGCATTTAGATATTCGATTCCTCTATCAATCTCATCCACCGTATTTAGGCTCGCCAATTCTTGGGTCATGCAGAGCCAGCACCATAAATCGCAAGTGGATCGCCAGCGAAAATGTTTACAATTTGGACATTTATTGGGACCATTCTAAGCGATCTACCATGTAGTTATTTATAACTATGTTGGATGTATTTTTTAAGTTATACATAGTATTTTTTAATACATTATTTTTTCATGGATTTTCTTCAAAAAAAAAGTAAATTTAGATACAAATAAATAGAAATATTGAGAACCCCTAACGGGGGATTTGTGTTGGACTCGAGTAAATTACAAACTAGAACATATCATCAAGGCACTGCTGCCTTGATCCCAAGACAACTTCCTTTTCAACAACTACCTGGCTGTGTAGGTCCTAGACCAACTTTTCGCAGCCGGGCAGCTTTTAATCAAATTTTACTGTTGGGGGAAACCTAATGACGCAACGTTCGAAAAAATGGCGGAAGTTATCTGCTGGGGAATTTCAGTCTTTTTGGGAAACTCCAAAGGATAAAGATGGAAATCAAGACTTTGTTCTTAGGCTACGTGGAATGTTTCTGCACTTCACCCCAAAGGAGTTTTCGGAACTTTTAGACTTGGCGAAAGAAGTCGAAAATACAATTTTCCCAACAAAAGGAGATTTCTACAGATGACACTGACTAAAACCACTTATAGAAATACTACCCAAATTATGGCAGATCTTTTAGTCGCAACTGACGAGTCCGGACTACAAGGAATCAAAACTACCTCACTGCTCACAAAGGCTAATCTTTCACATTCAAGAGTATTGTTTTAGTCAGTGAAGAAAAACTATACAATGAAGGAAGACTTGAACCTGGTCATGTCCTGGACACCTGCACACTAAAAAATTATGAAGACTTTCCGACCGTCGGCCGTGTTTTAAATTCATTACCAAACGGACCAATCTACGTTACATCACTAGTTAGAGATGAATTTCACGATAAAGAGTGTACAAAATTAGGCAGATTAAGAAATTTTGACGAGGCTTTAGCAGGACTGGCAAAATCTGTGGACAGAAAAATTTACTATGTAGAGATTGGAACACGGGCAAAAATCACTTCTTGGTATATACGTATCTTGGCAAAATATTGCCAAGCGAAATTGAAACGATTTGGGCTTCATCACCCAGACAACATCCATGTTGCAGTCGTCAAATTTACAAAATCAACCATGATCACATCTGACAAAATCATGATCAGATGTTTGAAACAAGAACAAATGCATCATATTGAATTTCAGGAATTGGCAGAAAAAGTAATGCAACCATCGCCAATTACCGTATATCACCGAGAACGTCGAAATTATTTAAAAAACAAAAAATATCGTGGTAGGAAAGGCTATCAGCACACGCGATAACGATGAGTTCTGTAGTTTTAGGATTCCGTCTTTATTGCATTGGGAGAGGCATAAGGTAAGTGGAGTATACGCAATTTGTCAGACGCTTCCGCATTTAACGGTCTATTATATAGGTGAAACCGATAACTTGTCAAACCGATTCAACATAGCATATGGGCATATTTCTAAAAAATACTTTAACTTCCACGCTGCTAAGATAAACAAAAAAATTTACGAAAAAATCGAAGCAGGTAATCTTTTGCAAATTTATTTTTATAATGTTCCAGATAAAACCGAAAGGAAAGAAGAAGAAGAAGACATAATACGCAAAATCGACCCGTGGTGGAATGACACATACAATGGGACTTGAAAATAATGCAACCAATAATGATCAAGATGGGTTATACAAGAATGCAGATGAGTGAGTTGGTGGAACAATGATTTCCTGGCCTTGGAAGAAACCAAAACTTTACCGACATGGAGATCTATTGATCAAACAAATAGATCACATACCTCTGATTGCTAAACCACTTTCTACATCAATCATAGCAGAGGGGGAAGTAACTGGCCACAATCATAAACTATACGGTTCACACCAAGTTTACGGAACAAACCCCAGGCACCCTAGGATCATTGAACCAACATATTTTCAGGCAAAAGAAGAGATATCTCTAAAACATCAAGAACATGCCACTTTAAAAATTTCAAAGGGAAATTATGTTATCATACACGAACGAGAGTACAATCCGTTCAAAAATATTCAACAGGAGGTTTTCGACTGAAAATTGTTTTAACAATTTTCTTTTTTGCGACTTTACTCATGGTTACAACATCTTCTTCCATGATTATTGAGGCTGAAGCATTATCTGAAAGGGATAAGGAAAATGTGGCTATTGGTTACGCGTTGCAGGCTGAGACAAAAAGAATTAACGAATTAACCAAAGAAAGGTTTGACGCCATTGGGAGAGGTGATATTTCAGTGGAGCTCTGCAACTCCACCGTCTGCGATACTAATTATGGTTATTATTTCCCGGCTTTGCAAGCGGCGCATGCTAAGATTCATGCTACAGGAAGCCAAGTAACGTATCAGAGTAATCAATACGTCAACGATAAAGACGCTCTAAATGATGTGTTTCTACCAATAATTGATCCAGTTTTGATTGGATTTTTTGCAGCGATATTCATAACATCAATTTACATTGGACGACAATTCTCTCGCAAGAAAAGAATAGCTCGCAGAAATCGTAGAGACTGGAGACACCGCAGCCTTGACGAACCTGGCACACTTAGAGTTACACCAGATGAATACAGAAGAATGCAGGAGTTTGAAAGAAGCTTTGTTACAGCTGGAAAATCTGACCCCGAGTATTTCCTCCATGTAACCTCAGGCGCCAGACTTGTTGATGCATCAAGGCGAGGCAACGAACTTTATTCTATAGACACTATTATCCACGGAAGATCTTTGAGGATTCTCAAATATCGTGACCCTTCAACAAAGGTCCAAGATCCAATCACAGGTGAGTTGGTAGGGCAATTATACATCAGCTTTGTTCCAGAACATATCAACAAGGCGGATCATGGGATGGCCTGGAAATTCCGCCTAACACCTGGCGAATATCGCAGAACGAAAAGACATGAGGCATAATTATGTTAAAACAAAAAACTGAATCCACTGGTATCAGAAAACGCGCTAGACAGGCCACACATGATCGAACAACTTGCCAGCATGATTATTCAAGTCCCATTGCAATTGACAGTCTGACAGCTCTATTGGCTGGAGAAAGAGAATTCTATTATTATCTAATAAATCATGTTGTATTTCTAAAAAGAATACTAAATGTTATTTGGACAGATCAACAAAAACAGGGAAATAATATCAAAGTTAAAGTGATTGGAAAAGATGGCGATGAATCATACATAGATTATGATATAAAAATAATTCAAAAAGCAGAAAAAAGACAAACCTTCGAAGGGTTTTGGAAAACATTTCTAAGTGAGTTTGACCAAATTGAATTTTCTAATACAGATACTTCTAAAGAGGTGGCTAGAATACAAAAAATAATAGATCATAATTCATATGAACATGTAAAAAGAAGATACAAGGAACTTTTACTCAAATATCATCCTGATAAAAATAAATCAAAAGATGCGCATGAAAAAACCAATAATATTATCAGCGCGTACGAATTCATCTCAGAAGAGCTGGATGACACTGTTGTCCCTCTAGAATATTTCATACCCGAACTTCTTTCCCGTCTTTGGGATTACAAAGGAAATGATAATCCAGAGTCACTCCTAAGCAATTGGAATAGTTGTTGGCGCAATATTCATTGCATATTGGGGCATCAAAACTTTGGAAGAGGCCAAGCAAGGTAACTCCTACACTGAAAATAACTTCACTGCTAACATTGATCACTATCATGCAGGCAGTGATGGATCAGATGATAATTATTCATACCACCAAGATATGCCAAGGGACTTTGTTTCAAAGGACACCCTGGAGGAAAACCGATGACATTGAACTGGAGAACAGAAGATGGTGGAATATGGAATCCGTATAAAAATAAAGAGATGAAAAAAAATGTCAGAATGAACGAGTTAGAAACTGAGCTTGAAACAATATTTGAATTCTTGGCATCTGATGCTGAATGGGGTGATGAAGATGAATGTTCTGATGGTTGTCGTTGTGATACCTGTGGCGAAATTCATCATCTAATTGACCAACTTCAGCAGGAATTTAACAGAGAATATGCAAAATACGGCATTACAATTTATGTTGCCTACCGTTACAACAAAAAGAGTAGCAAAGCACGGGCAGAAGCAATATGGAAAGTAAAAAGGGCAAGACGACTCACTGCATCTCAGAGATACAGGGAGAGATTGACAAGATCTAGGCTTAGAAAATTTAATCTTTCGGAGAAGGATGCAGAGTTAGTTTTTGGCCCAAGATGGAGAATCAAGCTGCGTAAAAAACACATAGAATCTAACCATGGATTCTTTTTCGACATAATAGCAATTAAGACAAAACTTCTCTTCGATCTTGATTACAGGAAGAAAATCCTTCAGAATCACACAAGAGTTCCAATACAATCTACGTCACTGATTGACCGTGTAATACTAATGATAGATTCTGTATTCAATGAAGATCCAAAAATTGTTAGAATATATAAAAAATTTATGAACGAGAACAAGTATTACAAATACTACTACGAAAATCAATGGGAGTACTTTAAAACACACAAGAAAACATCTTTTGATCTAAATTCTGAAAATACATTTGATAAAACAGAAGCCTACAAGATTTTAGGTTTGGACGTAAGTGCAACAATTGATCAAGTGAAGAAAAAATATCGTCAGCTTGCACTAAAATTACATCCTGATAGAAACATGACTAGCACAACTAAAACCGAGCAAAATTTTGTGAAGGTTAATCTGGCATATGAAACGATCATGGCGGCTTGTTGATATGAAATCCCAGACACGCTACGCAAGAAAACTCAACAGAAAGAGGGTTTTGATTTGTATGCTGGTATTTTTTGCACTCTTACCTGTTTTTAGCTATCTACATGAGGCAGGACATGCGCTAGTTTGTATTGTTGACGGTAACGAGGCAGAAATCAGTGTTGACATTTCCACTGGTGGTACAACACTTTGCTATGGTGATGTTAGTAATCTATTTGCATACAAAATTTCTGGAGGCTTACTTGCAGGAATTGTTGGAACAACTATAGGTATAGCGTTATTCAGATGGAAGATTCCATTTATTGCCATTACAACTATTGGAATAGGGCATCTAGTCAACGCAGGAATTGAGACATTTGCAGATTCTTACTTTACAAATCATGAAGAATGGGGTTTCGTTCTGGGGGCCGTTGGGGTTGTTACATTTTTGAGCCTTCTAATAATTTTTGATAGAAAAACTGTTAGTAGAGGTATGAAATAAGATGTCACTACTCAAGTGGGCTCTCATTTTGTTATTTTCAGGGCTTGTCATCAGAGGCATAAAGTTAGAATCAGCAAAGGAGAAGAAATGAGTTTCTTAAATAAATTTGAATCTGTAATGTTGAAGATTTTTCAAATTATGGATAAACTCAACAAATTTTTAAATCAAATAACAGGAGCTGGTTTATCTCTAGAGCATGATAGAAAGGAAACAAAAAGAAAACACAAAAACAAAAAACGAAAATCAAAAAATCGGAAAGTAAAGAAAAAACTACAAGGTAAACCCGTTACTAAACCAGAAATTTTAGGCGGTTTTGACTATAAACGCATTGGTGACAGAATGATGGGACAGGATCAACAGTGACAGAAAGATGAGATGCAAACAATGTCTTCAGGTTATCGGTCATCCAAGCGAAAAATCAAAGATCATACAAATTTGTGGTTTGTGCAGGCAACTTTACGATAGGAATTTTCGGGGGTAAGATATATGGTCTATGAGTGGATGCTTATTCTTGTATCTCCTATAATATTGCTATTCATTATCTTTGCATACTTTGGTGTAAGTTCGTTGTTTGGAAAATCATGGGATGAACATGATAATTCTAACCACTGCCATGAGGGTTCCTGGCAAGAGCGTGGGAAATGGGGATCCATGGGTGAGGGTGACTTTTGGAAGAGAGAGCAAGAGCTGAAAGAGAAGTTCAATGAATGGATTAACCAACAAGCTGCGGAGAATGAAAGAAGAGATAGAGAGTTCTGGGAACACTTCTGGAAGAATTATGAGAGTGAGTTTAGGCTTAGAAG